>ERZ724521.461-NODE-461-length-18311-cov-5.649156_pt1 | contig 18311 bp, 7 predicted proteins | sample MGYA00376054_ERZ724521 | MGnify/ENA primary metagenome ERZ724521 (study PRJEB28724, sample SAMN07190883) | activated sludge metagenome | isolation source: activated sludge of sewage treatment plant in Hong Hong | place: Hong Kong | collected 2016-03-17 ... | reverse complement strand
AAAAGACCATCATAAAATTTTGTAAATGAATTTATTGTAAAGGGGGGACGGAAAATTTTCTAAATTTTCCGTCCCCCCTTTACAATAAATTCATTCCCGCTACGCGCCAAACCCTTAACTTCGCGGTCCGAATTTTGCTGATCCTTGCTAAAATATGCCGGCGCTTGTACGATACATACCGTTTTCAGCGTTTTCAGGCAAAAATCAGTTTCGTATAGTTCAAAAAATACACCCTCATGCTTCGAGTTTGTTCATTTTTCGCGCTGGCGTTCGGCATACTGTGCCTTACGGCTTTCCGGACGGAAGACCCGAAGTGCAACAACCGGCATTTCTCCTCCAACGCAATCGTTCCCCGAACCGCTGCCTGTTCGGTATGGCATACTGCTTCGCCCGACGCTTTTGTCGCCGATACCAATATTGCCCTGAATATCCTGATGCTCAATTACAGCGCCTATGACAGCGCTTATGCAACCAAGGTGCGCCAGGCCATTCAGGGCCATATGCCTTCATCTTCCATTACGGAATACTGGGAGGGCTCGCCGCGCGAACTGGGCGCTGCTCTGGCTACACACGATGTAGTAGTGGCTGCATATCCCTACGGGGGCAGTTCGGCGTTGCATGCCACTTGCGGCAAACTGTTGGCGCAATATGTCCGGCAGGGTGGGGTAGTCATCTTTACAGGTACAGACGATTACCAGGTGATCCGCGAATTCGGCCTGCTCGATGTAAAATCCGGGTACTTCTGCCAGGACCCTGTTATTCACGATATTGCAGTCGAGCATCCTATTCTCGAGGGTACCCGGGAGCAGTTCCCCCTCAGCGACTTTGCCTATCCGCTCGATATCGTCGATCGCGATTTTGTCACGCTCGTCGACGTACTGGGTTACGACGATGAGGACGCGCAGACACGCTGCTGGATGGACCTTGATACCACCGAAGTCTCGGCTTTTGACGTACGCGGATTCCCGGTGATCGGTTACAAACCCCTGGGTCTTGGAAAAGTGATCTACCTGGGGATGGAATACTACCACAGCCAGGCCGAACCCGTGCGCATTCTTGTCAATGCCATTTGCTGGGCTGCCCGCACAAAAAACAATTCGGGTCTGACAACCGCCAACAACGTTTGGACCAGCAAGACCGTCCGGCGCAGCGAAGAAATCCTGCATGCCGGCAGCGGCGTTCCGCAACAGGATATTTTTGACCTGAAGATTTACCCTAACCCCTATTTTGACAAGGCTTCGCTCGATATCGAGTTAAAAAATCCGACTACCCTTGAGGTGGAAATGACCGACGAAAGCGGCCGGATCGCTGCGGCGATATTGCCGCAAAAGAGCCTGAACGCGGGTTTTTACCGACTTGAACTGCCCAACTTGCCGACGGGGGTATATTTCGTGCGCTGCAAAACGGGCGAACGGACTACCGTGCGCAAGGTGGTGAAGGCTGAACATTGATATCTCCTTGATCATGCGCCCGTACTGTCTGCTTGTGCTTTGTGGAATGCTTTCCGGCGCCCTGCAGGCCCAGTATCAAATCGGACACACCAGTATCACTTTTACCGACCCGGCGCGCAACAATCGTCCTGTTCTGACAGAAATTTATTATCCGGCTGATTCGGCCGGTGACAATGTGGCCATTGCAGCCGGACTGTTCCCGGTCATCCATTTCGGGCATGGCTTTGTGATGGTCTGGTCGGCATATCAGAACTTTCCTGATACCCTTGTCCCGCAGGGGTATATCCTCTGTTTCCCCCGTACCGAGGGCTCTTTTTCCCCCAACCATACGGAGTTTGCCAGGGATATGGCTTTTTTGTGTTCGGCTATGGAGGCCGAAAACACCCAGCCGGCATCGCCGTTTTTCGGACATGTGATGCCCAGACACTGCATAATGGGACATTCCATGGGCGGTGGCTGTACCGTGCTGGCGTATCAGTACAACCCTGATCTGATCAAATGCCTGGCAACCTTTGCAGCCGCCAATACCAATCCGAGCGCGATTGCAGTGGCCCCGGGGGTGCAGGCGCCGTCGCTGACCTTCGCCGGTTCGTACGATTGCATTGCACCGCCGGCTCAGCAGGCCCGGGCCATTTATGAGGCATTTGATTCGGCCGTATGTAAAATTTATATCAACATAGACGGCGGAAGTCACTGCCAGTTTGCCAACGCTAATACCAACTGCAGCCTCGGCGAATCATTTTCGGGCTGCGCCACGCCGCCCGTTACCCGCCAGGCGCAGCAGGCACTGGTGAATGGTGTGCTGCTCCCCTGGCTCAACTTTTACCTCAGGGAAGATCAGGGCGCCTGGCCCGTGTTGCTGGATGCGCTGGCGACCGCAAACGGCTTTTCCTCCGAAAATACCTGCCTGGGCATTACGCGACTGTCTGAACCTCCCGCTGCCGGTCCCGATTGGCAATTGGTGGGCAACATCCTCACCGACTCATCCCTTGCCGTGCAGATTACCGGGATCAGCCAAAATACGGTATTCGACTTTTTTATTTTTGACGCTTCGGGAAAGTTGATAACCGCTGTGTCCGGACAATGGATGGCGCCGGAGGCGCCGCTAACGATTTCCACGGCCGGATTCCCCCGTGGGGTGTTGTACCTCGTTGCAGTAGATCAGAAAGGGGAAAAAAGAGGGCAAAAAATCATCGTCAGGTAAAAGATGCCCGGCAAGGCCGGAGTATGGTTGTAAGGAACATTTTGCAGCTTGCTGATTTATCTTATTTCCTTCTATATTTGCCCGTCCCTTACCTTGTTTTCCTGTCAGAGTTCTGACCTGACCGTTTCTGGCCAAATTATGTAATCCCCGCCGATTCCTGTCCCCTCTGCTTCATTTATTAATCAAAACAAAAAGAACATGAAACCTTCGGTTAAGCACACCCTCTCCGCGGGAATGCTCCTTCTCGCCATTTTCTTCCTGCCCCTGCGTTCTTCTGCGCAGGATGTCATCATGCAAGGCTTTTACTGGAATACCCACCCCGGCGACGTGACCAACACGACTACCGGCGGCATTTGGTGGGACACCCTGGCCACCGTAGCGCCCGAACTTTCGGCTGCCGGTTTCGGCACCGTATGGACGCCGCCACCTACGAAGAGTTTTGCCGGCGTATGGGATATGGGTTACGGGATGTACGACTATTTTGACCTTGGCTCCTATCTGAGCAAAGGCACCACCCGGACCCGGCACGGCAACCGGGCCGAACTGGACGCCATGATCGCGGCGATGCACGCCAACAACCTCAAGGTCATGGCTGATGTGGTGCTCAACCACCGCGGCGGCGCCGACGCACAGGCGCCCTATCAGGTGAACGGCTTTGGCAGCGGGTTCAATGTATTCACACCCCCAAGCAACCGTATTCCCAGTGGACCGGAAGACGTGCACCCGACTAACCAGCACCCCGACCTCAATCCCGACTACCACAACCGCATTTTCTTCGAAGATATCTGCCATTTTAACGAAAACGACGCCAATCCGCCCACCAACGCAGACGGTACGCCCGGCAGCTGGTTTTTCGGCACGCCAACCATAGTCGGTTCCATGGGCGATTCCCTCATCATGTGGGGGCGCTGGCTCGTCAACGATGTGGGCTACGACGAACTCCGCCTCGACGCGGTAAAACACATCGACCCCTGGTATATCGCCAAATTCCTGGTGGAGACGAAAAACGGAGCCCAGCCCTATGCCATCGGCGAATCTTTCGATTACGACCTGAATAACCTGTTGAACTACCACAACGCCGTGGAATCCAGCCCCAACAGCGGCTCCAAACCGGCCAAAATTTCCCTTTTTGACTTTCCGCTGCGCGGCGCCCTGAAATCGGTATTGAACAATACCTCGGGTTCCACAGATATGTATAACACCCTCGGCAACGCAGGCCTCGTATGGGCGACGGGTATGAACGGCGACGACGTGACCACCTGGCTTGAAAGCCATGACACCGACCGAACCGGCTACATTGAAGATACCGAAGGCTGCGCTATTCCATACGGCAGCGCCTGTCTCAAATTCAATACAGAAACCGACCATGACCCTGTCGTGTCGGACAAGGAGGACATGGGCTACCCCTTGCTGCTGGCTGCCGAAGGCCGCCCGGTGGTGTTCTGGAAAGACTGGTACTGGTACGGACTGGCCGACGATATCGGGTGGCAGATGGCGCTGCGCAACACTTTCGCCAAAGGCGCCTCCGATCATATCCAGAATATGGGCGGCGACTGGAACGTAACCGGCTATACGGTTGATAATAACGGCGGAAACATGTTCGCCATGCGCCGCGACGGCCTGACCGGCGGGGTAAGCGATGGTCTGGTGCTTGGCCTGAACGACGACGATGATCTGGAACATGCCGTCTGGGTCAACACGCCCTTTGCCAACAAATATTTGAAAGATTACTCCGACAGTTATTTATTCCAGACCACCCAGGCCTTTGGCGACAGCCGTGCCCTGATCAAGGCGCAACAACGCGACTATTCCTGGTGGTCGGTCACGGGGCTTTATCCCAAACCCGCAGGCGCCGCAGCCAGCCATTTCAACATGGACGCCACGCCCGGCGGTTGCCCGCATTTTATCGCCCTTTGCACAGCCGACGCAGCCAACCTGATCGTCAACGGCGCCCCCATTGCGGTGGGCGACGAGGTGGCGGTGAAAAACGCCGCCGGGCAGGTGGTTGGTATCGGGCGTATCGGGCAGGGTTTCCAATGGGACGGCACGAAAGACATGATCATTGAAGTATTGGGTGCGCCGTCGTCGAACGGTATGGCAATTGGCGAAAATTTCCGCGTGTTTGTTTGGGACGCCAGCGCCGCATCGGAAACCGAAATCGGCACGGTCCAATACGCGGCAAGTGGCGCCAACTTTAGTTTTTCTCCCGAGCGCCCCGACTCTCCCAACCGGAACGGCAGTTTTTCCACCTTCGCCGTAACAACAACTGCGACAGGGGCTTTTGCTTGTGAAGGTATTTCCCGCATTGTGGCGTTCAATACACAAGTGGCTGTAAACCAGCCGTTTTGCGTCAACGATCAGGCTGATGTCCCGGCTTACAACAGCGGTTGGGCAAACGGTACAAATGGCGGCGCCGGCTTCTCTGCCTGGAGTTTGTCGCCTTCATCCAACACGGGTAACGCCGGATTTTTCATCGGCAGCAGCGATATCAATACCGGCGGCGAATCCTGGGGGATGTACGCCAACAGCGGTCAGACAGCCAGCGCAGTGCGGCCTTTCAGTGCGGATGTAGCCGTTGGCGGCACAGTGTCGTTCAGCGTGGACAACGGCAGTATCCAATCGGGCGGCACCGTTGGCTGGGGTTTGCAAAACAGCAGCGGCAATAACCTGCTTGAGTTTTATTTTATTGGTGGTGGGTCCGAATACAAAACCAACGACAACACAGGAGAGCACGGAACAGGCATCGGTTTCACGAGTGCAGGGCTGACCATGCAGTTTACGCTGCAAACAGCCACCTCTTACCAGTTGGTGGTGACACCCAATGGCGGGTCGTCTTCCACCTTTTCAGGCAACCTTAAAAACCCTGCCGGGGGCCAGAGCGTCCATCAGTTGCGCCTGTTCAATGCGAACGCGGGCGGTGGATCGTCGAACGATGCGTTTTTCAACAGCCTTGGTGTTTGTTACCCCGCGACACTTGTTATCAATGAAGTGGATTACGACCAAAACGGCACGGATACCAAAGAATTTATTGAGATAAAGAATGTGAGCACGTCCACCGTCAATCTCGACAATTACAACCTTGAACTCATTGACGGCTCGGGCCTTGCATATGCCACCGTCGACCTGCCCGGCGTCAATCTGGCCGCTGGCGATTATTACGTCATTTGCGGTGCCGGCTCCGGTGTGCCGAACTGCGATTTTTCCTTTGCCGGTTCTGCCGATCAGATTCAGAACGACGGGCCTGCCGCCATCAGACTTGTGCTGGGCGGGATATTTACCGTTGATGCCTTGAGCTATGAAGGCTCCGTAGCAAGTGTAGTGGAGGGTTCCGGAGCAGGCCTCGACGACGATGGCGCTGCAGCCGCTCAGGACCTCGGCCTTTCGCGCAATCCCGACGGCAATGACACGAACTCAAACAATACGGACTTTGTACTGACCTGCCTGTCCCCCGGCACGGCAAACCTCACAAACTCCGATACCGACAACGATGGTCGCCCCGATGCCTGCGACAATTGCCCCAACAACGCCAATGCTACTCAAATCGATACAGATATAGACGGGGTAGGAGATGTTTGCGACGTTTGCCCGCTGGCTGTTGCCGGTATTTCTGATTTCAATACAACTACCTGTAATTGCGAACCGGGTTACTTCCCGGTTTCAGAAATTCGCAATGGTCAATCCGTTATTATTGGCTGTCAGCCTTGCCCGGCCGGGAGTTTTTGCCCCGATGGTATTAATGCAATACTTTGTCCTGCGGGCAAATACAGCAATGTAGAAGGAGCGGTAGAATGTCTGAATTGCGCCGCGGGTTCGTTCAATGCAACCCCCGGCGCAACAGCGTGCGAACTTTGTCCGGCAGGCAAATACAGCGACACGGAAGGGGCGGCAGAATGTCTGAATTGCGCTGCAGGTTCGTTCAATGCAACTCCCGGCGCAATAGCCTGCACACTTTGTCCGGCGGGCAAATACAGTGAAATAGAAGGAGCAGTAGAATGTTTGAATTGCGCCGCGGGCTCGTTCAATGCAACCCCCGGCGCAATAGTGTGCACACTTTGCCCGGCAGGTAAATACAGCGACACGGAAGGAGCGGTAGAATGTCTGAGTTGTGCCATTAATACCTACAGTGCCCTCGATGGCGCGACGGAATGCTTGTCCTGCGGCGCCGGGTTTTACAGCCCTGCCGGATCCACGGCCTGCTCGGAATGCAACATCACGTTTGTCGCGACGCCCGATGCCGAATCCTGTGGCGGCAACATGGACGGCTCGATTGCGATCATGAGCGTGGCCGGGGGCACGGCGCCGTTCCAGTATTCGATCGATAACGGGGTAAACTATTCAGCGCTCTCCTCCTTTGCCGGACTGGCAGCCGGGCCGTACCAGGTGCGCGTAAAGGATGCTTTCGACTGCGAAAGCGCCGCGCAGACCGTTACGGTCGACCTGGGCGATTGTCCCGCCGGGATCAGTGGTGCCGTACTTTGGGAGCATGACGGCGTCAGTGGCGTAAAAGATGTGGCCGTCAACTGGAGTGGCAATGGGTCGGGCGCTGTATCTACACCGCTCAGCGGCGATTACGCCTTTACTGTACCTGTCGGTTCGACCATTGCGATCACGCCGGTCAAGAACATCAATAAACTCAATGGCGTGACCACTGCCGATGCAGCGGCCATTCAGCAGCATATCGCCAACAATGCGCCCATTTCAAACGCCTATAAACAGGTGGCTGCCGATGTGAACAAGAGCAATTCGATCACCACAATCGATGCGACAATCATTAATCAGTCATTGCTGGGTAACCCGTCGGCGCTGAACCAGTTCAAAACTTCCTGGCGCTTTACGCCGGCAACACCCGCGCTAAGCATACCACCCTGGGGCTTTTCCGAAAAGATCACGCTGGCCGGAATAACGGGCAACGTGCCGGACCAGGATTTCTTCGGGATCAAAACCGGCGATGTTGTGGCGACATTTGCAAATCCGGCGAACTTCGGCGCCGGCGAGGTCTTGGCCTTTAACATACAGGACCATGACCTGCAATCAGGGGAGGAGGTGCTGGCAATGTTCAAAGCCGGCCAGTTAGAAGATATTGCCGCCTTCCAGTTCGCATTGCATTTTGACCCGGCACAATTGCAACTGTCGGAAATTCAACCACTCTCGGGGCTGCCACTAACGATTAACAATTTTGGCACATATAACCTTGCCGAAGGAGAAATCCGGACGGTGTGGTCGCAACCGGAAGGCGTCTTCCTCGAAGAAGCGGCGCCGGTATTTTACCTGAAATTCATGGCCCTTCAAAGCGGGTCAAAACTGAGCGAAGTGCTATACCTGGATGCATCGGTATTGCCGGCCGTGGCTTACAACAGTGCATTGATGGAGTCGGCCGTGTCCCTGCATTTCAGTACCCTGACCGGTACCGGTAACCCGGCAACCGCCTCCCGTGTACGGCTCCAGGTGCAACCCAACCCGTTCCGCGACGAAACAACGGTGGCGTTTAACCTGCCCGGCGCCTGCGAGGCGCAACTGCGCGTGGTGGATGTGAACGGCCGGGAGTTGCTGCGCCTCGACAAGGCATTTCCGGCAGGCTACAGCGAAGAACAGATCGTTCTTGGTACGGCAGCCGGCGTTTTTATATGTGAACTGATAACTCCCTTCGGTGTGGCCGCCAAAAAGATGACGGCCACCGGAAAGTAATGATTCCCGTGACGGGCATGGCGGAACCATTGTGTTGCGTCGTGCCCGTCATAACAATACAGTTACCTGTAACTTGCACGACAGTTGGCGATTTCTGCACGGTTATTATATGAATCTTGTCTGTGTTTTGTAATCGTTGTTAATTTGTAAGGTATCCGGGGCAAATACTCCATACCGGAACCTCTTCATATGTGCAAATTATATCCTCCCGCCCTGCGCACTGCATTTGCCTGTTTCCTTTTTATTTCCACCCGTCTGACCGCGCAGACAGATGGCGATTTCTGTGGTAGCGACCTGGTGCGCTTGCTGGCGATGCAGCATCCCGAATGGCAGCAGCGCCATAACTTGCAAGAGCAACAGGCATACGAGTATTTTAAAAATAAATCCGCTCAGTCATCCGGCAAACCAGGGGTGCAGGTGGTAACGCTGCCGGTAGTGGTGCACATTATACACGACAATGGGGCCGAAAACATCCCGGACGCCAAGGTACTGGCTGGAATCCAGCAGTTGAACGAGGCGTTTGCCAACTCCAACTACTACGATCAGGGCACCGGGGCAAATACCATGATCCAGTTTTGCCTCGCCAAACGCAGCGCCGACGACATGGCAAGTACCGGCATTACCCGGGATCAAAGCCCGCTGACCCAAATGACCATTGAACTGGACGATATCGCGGTAAAAGATATAAACCGTTGGCCGCCAACTGAATACATTAATATATGGGTTGTTCGTGAAATCTGCCGGCTTGGCGTAGGATGCAGTGTGGCCGGCTATGCCTATTTGCCGTCTTCTCACGGCGGACCGGAGGATGGTATTATGATCGAAGCGAAATGGCTGGGCTCTTCTCCCGGCAATACGGGGGTTCTCGTCCATGAAATGGGGCATTACCTGGGGCTTTATCACACGTTTGAAGGCGGTTGCCAGAATGATGATTGCCTGATCAACGGCGACCGGGTATGCGATACGCCACCGGATCAAAGCACGCTTTGGGTGCCGTGCGATCAGGTGGTCAATTCCTGTAATACGGATGCACAGTCGGGTTTTCCAAGTGACCAACCGGACATGATCCTCAATTTTATGGATTATACGGATTTTTACTGCTTCAATGACTTCACCCCCGGTCAGAGTGACCGAATGCACTGGCATATCGAAAATGTCAGGCAAAGCCTGCTCGAATCGAAAGGTTGCGAGAACCCCTGTCCCGCTTTGGTGACGGCATTCTTCACGGCCTCTGCAAACGCCATCAATGTCGGCCAAACCGTCAACTTTACAAACGGCAGCATCAACGCTTCCGGCTATACCTGGCTGATAGACGGCGTACCTTTTTCAACCAGCGCCAACGCCTCCTACACTTTCGCTTCAACGGGCTCCTTTACCATCGGCCTGGTGGCCGACCCGTCCGACCCTGTATTGTGTTATAGCGCAGAATATCAGGTGGTTGTCAACGTTAGTTGCCCGGTTATTGCCGATTTTACCGTTGATAACATAAATCCTGCCGTAGGTGAAGCGGTCACCGTGACGAATCAAAGTCAAAATGCAACGCAGTACGAGTGGTTCCTGAACGGGGTCTCTCAGGGTGTTTCATTTACCGGATTTATCCCGAATACTGTCGGTGTTTATACCATTCGCCTGGTCGCAACAAATGGTTTTTGTGAAAAAACGAAGAGCATTTATCTCTCCGTACGGGATTCCTGTTCCAATGTAACGTTTCAGAAAACCTGGGGCGATGCAGCCGATAATCGAGGGACTTACACCGTTTTGCTGGCCGATGGCAATATACTGGCAGGCGGCACTACGGTTCTGCCGAATAACGGAACCGATATCTACCTGTTGAAAACGGCGCCGGATGGCACGACCCTGATGCAGAAGCGTTACGGAGGGCCGGGGACAGACGGCATCCGGCAATTGCTGGCCTTGCCCGACGGAGGATGGGTGCTGGTTGGCGACAACCCCGGTCCGAACGGCCCCCGACCCCTGGTTGCGCGGTTTTCGTCCGGCGGCGCGCTCCTTTGGCAAAAGACGATGAACACCGTTGATGTCGTGAATGTATACACCGACATCATAATGACCCAGGACGGTAACTTGTTGTTAGGTGGCGCTATTCACACCAATAGCACCATCGCGTTTACCTGTATTCTCACCAAACTGGACCTGAACGGAAATACGATTTGGTCGAAACTGTATGATGGCAGTTATGTTGATTTTATTCAGGGAATATGCGAATTGCCCGATGGCGATATTGCCGCAGCGGGATTCACCAATTCCTTCGGGCTTAACCTTTTCTCTATCCACGATGGTATGGCCATGCGGTTCAGTTCTACGGGCGCCCTGAAGTGGGTAAACGCTTACGGCTCCAGTGAGAATGAATGGCTGACGGAGATATTTCCCACCTCTGACGGCGGTATAATGACCATTGGCGCCACTTCCGGATGGAACGGTCCCGCCGGTGGTATTTATATGGACGACGGATGGATGATAAAACTGGGGCCGGGTGGCGCAATGGAATGGTCGGAGGTCATGCGCAGCGACCAGAATATCGATTTCGGCGTGGTTGGCGCCAAACAAACCGGCGACGGCGGCTTTGTATTTGCAGGCAACGACCTGGCTACGATCGGGTCGAATACACCGCTGCTGCTGAAAACAGACCCGATGGGCAATATCGAGTGGTCGCGCATATACGGCGGACAAGGCGCAGGCCGGATTGTATCGGTCGATATTGCCCCTGGGGGGTATATATTTGCCGGATATACGACCAGCGCCGGTTCCCCGGATGTGTGGTTGCTGAAAACCGACGAGGCGGGTTTTGCAGGACTATGTGCGGAGGTGCCGCATACCATCACAACAGAATCCGTGCAACCGGTCCTTACTCCGGGTATAATCGCCACGCTTCCATCGCCGCCGCTTTTTAATGCCACCTTGACGGTCGGCGATCTTTCCTTTTCTGAAAACGCACCCTGCGCACCGAATTGCACGAATGATACGGATTGCGAAAGTACCTGGATCAAAAGTGCGGGCGTCGCAAACTCCACCGAAGAAGGCAGCACGAACCTTCTCCGGGCTTCCGACGGCAATTTTTACATCAGCGCATACCGGGGCGATAGTACGTTGCTCCTCAAAATGACACCCGACGGTCTTGTCATCTGGACGCGTGCTTTCAAATTCACATCCGGCACTGACGAACGTGTCAGTCAACTGATTGAAGACAGCGATGGAAAACTTGCAGGGAGCGGGGTGTTTTCAAATGGTGGATTGTTGATTGGTTTTACCTTCCGGTATGATCCTTCTTCGGACCAGGTGCTGTGGGCCTTTGAAAATCCATCCAGTCCGCAGACTTTTTACTTTACCATGATGGAAAAAACGCCCGGCGGCAATTACCTCGCATTCAATTCTTACCACCAGTCGCCGGCGCCCGGAAGTTTCGATGATGCGCATCTGGTTGAGATAGACCGGAATACGGGCCAATATACCGGTTTGAAGACGGCATTTTCCTATGGCAGTTCGGAAGGCGTTCTCGAAGCGCAGATGTACAACGGAAAAATATATGCCGCCGGGAGGTACACCTATGGAAACGTATTGTCCGGGATGCGGGGCAGCCTCGGTTGCTTCGATGTGCAGGGCAATGAAATATGGTCGCGCATGGCTTTTTTTGATCCCCAAGCCCAGGCCCGGAATTATGCCACAGATTTTGTGATCGACGCAGGTCACATGATTACGATCTATTACGGCGATTTTGACGGTATAGATGGCTTTTCCGATCAATTCGCAGTGAGCAAAACCGACCTCAACGGCAATATGGTATGGTCAAAAATATACACAATTGCCGGGTTTCCGATGGTGTATGCCAAGAGCATCATTGCCATTGCAGACGGGTATATTATCCTGGCCACCAACCAGGCCCTCGACCAGCCGTTGAGTGTTTATTTGATCCGGATCGACAAAAACGGGAATCTCGTCTGGGCGAGGGATTACCGCGATATGACGGTATTCCGCGGAGAGAAATTTCTGGTCGCATCGGGCGACTACCTGTACTTTGCGGCAGGCTATAATGCTTCCGATATTGCATTGGCCAAAGTGAACCTCAGCGATGGTCTTGTCGGCAGTAATTGCGCCTTGCCGCTGGACCTGACCGTAACAGTACAGGATTTCAGTACGCTTCTGAGTCCCGTCAATCTGATCAAATACCCCAGCCCGATCATTCAAAGTTCGCGTTTTGTAACGCCGCAGTCGCTCAACCTCGCCACGGAGGATATTTGCAAGCAAAATTGCGCCCAGGAAATTTGCAACAACGGCATCGACGACGACGGCGACGGCCTGTTCGATTGCCTCGACCCGGACTGCGATTGCCAGGCCTGCGACGGAAGCCAGGCCAGATTCTGGTATTTCGGCGATGGTGCAGCGCTTGATTTTTCTTCCGATCCGCCGACGGTGCTGGCCAATGGCGCTACCTTCAGTCGCGAAGCATCTGCCGTCGCGACCGACATACTCGGCAATTTGTTGTTCTATACAGATGCACAGACCCTGTATACCCGCAACCACCAGCCGATGCCGAATGGCGGCAACCTGGACGGGCATGCTTCCACCACCCAGACCCTGATCCTGCCGGAGCCTGAAAGCCCCGGACGTTTTTATGTTTTTACGCCCAACAGTTTCGACAACCTGCCCAGTGGCAAAGGGTTATCGTACTCGGTGGTCGACATGTCATTACAAAGCAGTCTAGGCGATGTGCCGGCGGGGCAGAAAAACATCAGTCTCGTGCCTCAGAACCTGTTTACCGAAAAAATTTCGGCTACACGCCATTGCAACGGCAAAGACTGGTGGATATTGACCAAAGAACGCCAGAACAACCGATTCCGGGCATACCCGCTTATGGCAGGCGGCCTCGGCACTGCGGCGACTTCAGATATAGGCACCGCCGGCTCAACGGCCCTGCCCAACACGATCGGCTGCCTCAAATTTAGTCCCAACGGGGAAAAGGTGGTCAATACCCTGTTCAGCACTGGCGGGTTTGAAATATTCGACTTTGATAAAAGCACAGGGCTGCTCTCGAATGCGGTCACCATTACTGACCCGTCGTTCGGGGGAGCCTATGGGGTGGAATTTTCCCCCGATGGGAAACTGCTTTACCTCACCAACCTGATCGCGCCATCTCACATCTGGCAATTCGACCTGACGGCGGGCGACGGAACGGCGATCAGGGCTTCGGCCCTGGTACTGGCCGAATTTCCGGACGAATACCGCTTCGGCCAGTTGCAGCGCGCGCCGAACAGCAAAATCTATGTCACCAATACCTTCCCGCTACAGTTTACGCCGGGACTGGGTATTATCCACAAGCCCAATATCGCCGGCACGGGCTGTCAGTACCAGCAAGGTGGCCTCAACCTGACGCCGGGCAGCGCCAACCTGGGTTTGCCGTCGTTTCCGCAGGATTTTCTGGTGAAGTCGATACAGGCAGATATTACAGGGCCGGATACGGTTTGTCAGTTGCCCGCCAGCATAGTATACCAGTTGAAGACTGATAACCCTTGCGCACTGGATTCGGTAGCGTGGTCGCTGAGTGGTCCGGGCACTATTGTTTCCCAATCAAACGATCAAATTGAAATTGCGTTTGCCCAGCCCGGAAGCGTTACGCTCATCGCCACGGCCTTTACAGAATGTAGTACGGGAGCAGACACCATGTCGGTTTATCTTGTTGACGATCAAACACCTGTGCTCGATCTGGGGCCCGACATCCTGGTCTGCGACAACGGGGTGAAAGTATTGCACGCGGGACCGGGGTTTCAAAAATACCGTTGGAGCGACGGCACGACCGATTCCACAACGACGGCGTATTTGTTTGGGAAATACTGGGTAGATGTCTGGGACCTGTGCGGGAACAAACAGACCGATACTGTAACGATATCGCTGTTGCCCCCCACGGCCCTCGACCTGGGTCCCGACCAGGTCGTCTGTGCCGGAACCTCGGTGGGTTTCGTGCGACCCGTAATATTCAACTCCTGGATGTGGTTGCCACCAGACGGTCTCGACTGCGACACCTGTAAAACCATACACGCTGCCGTCACCGCCCCGATGACGTATATCGTTATTGCACAAAGCGGGGAGGGGTGTCTTTCCGCCGATACCATCACCCTGCAGATCGTGACGGATACGATTTTCGCCAGCTTCGACACCGTAGTTTGCAGAAATGAAACCCTTTTCATTCTGGGCCATGAACTTGGAGCAGATACCGTTGCCGTTGTTTCCATAATAACAGCAGGCGGCTGCGATTCCGTGCTAACCGTGACGGTTACCGGCCTTGATACCGCGTATTCCGAGGTCGAACTGTTTGTTTGCCAGGGGAGTACACTGGATGTGTACGGCATTCCTGTCAGCACCGACACCGTGCTGCAATTCATATTTGCCACTGCTAACGGTTGCGATTCCATTGTCCGGGTTGAAGTGAGTGTGCTTGATACGATACTGAACCAGGTGACTTTGCAGGCATGTCCCGGCGGGTTTGCACTTTACAACGGGGAGGAGATAGCGGTCGGCGAAACGCAGGTGTTCCAATTCCCGGTCGGGCAGGCATTCTGTGATTCGACGGTGGTGGTGCAGGTCGTTCCGTTTGCCGTTCCGTTTATTCAATTGCCGGGTATAGACACCATCTTGATCGGTGATTCGGTATTGCTGAATCCGACATATAGCGGAAATCCGCCTTTCAGTTGGCAATGGACACCCCTGGCGCCGCCCGATTGGTTGAGTTGTTACGATTGCCCTTCACCCCTGGCTAACCCGCTGGTCACAATGTCTTATCAGGTCAGCATCACCGATGGAAACGGCTGCACGGCTGCGGACTCCTCGGTCATTGTTGTTTTGCCCTGCGGACTGCCGTACGTTCCGAATATCTTTTCCCCCAACGACGATGGTCTCAACGACCGTTTTTACCCGCTCGGCCCGGATTGTATCTCAAAGGTGCGCTACCTGCGCATTTACGACCGATGGGGCGAGCTGATATTTGAGCGGACCGATTTTCCGCTCAATATCGAGTCGCTCGGATGGGACGGCCGCTACCGGGGAAAGCCGCTCGGTCCCTCCGTACTGGTATGGATTGCAGAATTTGAATTTCCGGACAGAACGACGGTGAAAAAATACGGTGACGTAACTTTGATAAGATAGCCATACTGACTTGCGAACCGGCGGCCTTGTTCAGTTACTGCTGAATTTCCTGTGTTGAGCGCGGTTTTTATGCTGTTTTATCCGCGTCCGCCGTAGCGCCGGGTCAACGGTCCCTGCTTTTTCCGGGACCGCTCACCTGGCGCCTGAATGGCGGTGGCAGCACAAATTTCCCGACAATTATTACACGACGCACCTTGCGGAAAGATTTGATTGTCCTATTTTGCTACCCAAAAACATTACTGCATAACGAATTACATGGACTGGAACAACAAAGTTGCCATCATTACCGGCGCCGGCACCGGTATCGGAAAAGCCACCGGTGAACTGCTGGAGTCGAAAGGCTGCCGGGTTTACAACCTCGATATAGCCGGATCAGGCGACTCGCCGTATTTTATCCACTGCGATGTGCGCGACCGGCAGGCTATCCGCGCGGCTGTACAGGCCGTGCACGACCGCGAACAACGTATTGATTTTCTGTTTTCCAATGCGGGCATCCACCTGTTCGCCGGCATTGAGGAGACGACCGACGAAGAGTTTGATAACGTGACGGCCACCAACATACTGGGTACATTTTACCTGTTGCAATCCGTGCTGCCCCACATGAAGGCGCAGCAAAAAGGCAGCATCGTACTCATGGGGTCCGATCAGTCGTTTGTCGGCAAGGCCCGGAGTGCCGTGTACGGCTTGACAAAGGGCGCCGTCGGCCAACTCACCAAAAGCACCGCGATCGATTACGCGCCATTCAATATTCGCGTCAACTGTATTTGTCCGGGCACCATCGACACACCGCTGCTGCACAGGGCCGTGGAGCGCTTCTCCACCCTGAGCACAACACCCAGTGCTGACGTGTACCGCTCGCTCGACGGCATGCAACCGCTGGGCAGGATCGGGCGACCCGAAGAGATCGCTTCGGTCGTGGCGTTCCTGTTGTCCGACGACAGTTCGTTCATGACGGGCAGCCTGGTCAGTGCGGATGGTGGCTACGTGTGCCAGTGAGCAGGGCAGTGTGCATCTCCTCGAAAACGCTTGGTAAAAGGGTTTGCTGCGGCCTGCTGCGCCGCCGGGCCGGGGCGTGAAGGATCAATTGTATGCGTAAGATTTCCGGATTTGAGCCTGCCGGTTATTTTTTCAACCTGTTTTCTGCCACGCCCTCAAACGTAATCGTTACGGGCCTGATATAGCCCCGGTCGTCGAACTCCAGTTTGTCGATGCAGGTGACCCGGTGGTTGGGATGTGTTTCGGTAAGCGGACGCCGATGGTAAACGATATACCAGTCGTCCGTCTGCGGCGCCCGGATCAACGAGTGATGCCCCGCGCCCGTTGCGACGGCCGTATCCTGTTGCAGTACCACGCCGATGCGCTCAAATGGCCCGAAAGGGGTGTCTGCCATGGCATACGCCACGCTGTAGTCGGGGCCGCCCCAACCGCCTTCCGACCACATGAAGTAATATTTACCGTTGCGGATAAACATAAAAGGCCCTTCCACATAGCGCTCCGGCGTGATCTCCCGGAAGATCGTCCCGTCGGCATAGGGTTCGAGTCCGGTAAAATCATCTTTGAGTTTTACGATGTTGCAATGTCCCCACCCACCGTAGATCATATAGAATTGCCCGTCTGAATCCCGGAACACGAACTGGTCGATGGGTTGGGCGCCGTTGTGGAAAGTGCCGATGAGGGGCTTGCCCAGATAGTCGGCAAACGGCCCTTCCGGCTTGTCCGATACGGCTACACCGATGCCTCCCTGTTCCTCATCGCTCTGAATGTCGTTTGCTGCAAAGAACAGGAAATATCGCCCGCCGTTCTGAACAATCGCCGGCGCCCACATTGCCTTGTGCGCCCATTTAACCGCGCCGGTATCCAGGATGTGCGCATGTTTTTCCCAGCGGACCAGATCCGGGGAGGAAAAGGCATCGAGAAAAACCTGTTTTTCGTAGACGTCGGAAAAAGTGGGGTACACCCAATACTGCATGTCGAATACTACTGCTTCAGGATCGGCATACCAGCCGGGGAAGACGGGATTTCCGGATGTTTTCTGGGCGGATGCGAGCACGGGAATGGCTGCGATGACCAGAAGCCGGATTAATATGCCTGTATACCATGCGGAAGGTTTCATATTTGGCGTTGCTGTTTAAAACGGCCTATACTTTTTTGGGCGGCAAATCAAACGCAACAGCCTCGTGTTCCAGGTGGTCCCTGTGGGAGCCGTCGCAAAAGGGCTTGTTTTTTGACAGGCCGCAGCGGCAGAGACTGACCAGGGTTCGGCCCTGCAGTCCGTAGGCATTGCCCTGGGCATCCACAATTTCAAAATCTCCCTCTACCCGGAGCGATCCGTTGGAGTTTACCGTAATCTTTGTTGTCGACATTGCTATAAATTGAATTTCCGGCAAGGTAGGGACATTTTCGGGGCTTGTCCCCTTGCCATGTGTCACGTTTTGTACGTCGCCGGGAAACAGGGGGTGTTATGAAGTATCTGTCGGAAAACGCCGCAACATATTTTTATCCGGAAATACTCCGTGATTCAAAGAATATCCGGTTCATTTGTGTGGGAAATCCGGAGTATAGCAAATACCATAACCTGTATGCTTTTGTTCACGTGCCATGCTGTATGACAAGCATTGGCACAGTCTTCTTACGCCAGCAGTGCCCGTCCGGGCGGCCTGCATTTTTTGACTTGATAAAACACGAATCGAATGATTAAAAATGGATTACCTGTCCTTTTTTTGTTGCTGGCTGTAGCATTGGCACACGCCCAGTACCCGGAGAGCTTCAGTACCCTCAACAAGGACTACGCCGTCACAACCGTCAATGATTTTGCGGGC
>ERZ724521.460-NODE-460-length-18314-cov-6.123172_pt1 | contig 18314 bp, 17 predicted proteins | sample MGYA00376054_ERZ724521 | MGnify/ENA primary metagenome ERZ724521 (study PRJEB28724, sample SAMN07190883) | activated sludge metagenome | isolation source: activated sludge of sewage treatment plant in Hong Hong | place: Hong Kong | collected 2016-03-17 ... | reverse complement strand
TGGCGCTCCAGAATCCGCAGCGCATCACCGCGCACAACGGAGGCGTGCTGGCCGGTGTCACCCGAAAGCACAATGCGGCAATCTTTCGCCAGGTCAAACAGGCGCCTCATATCGTCAATGCCGACGGCTCCGGGGGTTACAAACTCGGCGCCCGCAACGACACCTATTGCGTCTCGATCGAGCACAAGCTCGGCATCCACGCCAGCCCGACCTGCGTCATGGCGCTCGGCGACAACGGTGGCGCGATCGGGACCCTCGTCGGCAAGGAGAACGAGGGCCTCAAGTACATGTTCGTGATGATGAACGCGGCGCGCTTCGCGGTCGGACTCGAGGGCCTGGCGATTTCCGAGCGGGCCTACCAGCATGCCGTAGCCTATGCGCGCGAGCGCGTGCAGGGCCGCGCGATCGAGGGCTCGCCGGCGGCGGTGCCGATCATCCGGCACCCCGACATCCGGCGCATGTTGATGTTGATGCGTGCCAATACCGAGGCCATGCGGGCACTGGACTACAGCGTGGCGGCGGCGCTCGACGCAGCGCAGCGCCATGCCGATGCCGCCGAGCGCGCACGCAACCAGGCCTTCGTCGACCTGATGATTCCCGTAGTCAAGGGCTGGAGTACCGAGACCGGCAACGCGATGAGCTATCTCGGCGTTCAGGTGCACGGCGGCATGGGCTTCGTCGAGGAGACCGGCGCGGCGCAGTACATGCGCGATGCCCGCATCACGACGATTTACGAGGGCACGACCGGCATCCAGGCCAACGACCTGATGGGGCGCAAGATTGCGCGCGAGGGTGGCGCCACGGTGAAGGCCGTGGTCGGCCTGATGCGCCAGACCCAGCAGGAGGCCGCAGCCCGGCCCGGCCCGGCCTTCGCCGCGCTCGCCGCGGCACTGGGTCGCGGCATCGATGCCGTGGTGCAGGCCGCCGACTACATCGTCGCTGGCTTCGGCAGCGACGTGCGCGCGGTGGCGGTGGGCGCCGTGCCCTTCCTGCGCCTCATGGGTGTCGTTTGCGGCGGCTGGATGATGACCCGCGCGGCCCTCGCGGCGCAAGGGAAGATCGACGGCGGCGACGCCGATCCGTTCTACCCGGCCAAGATCGCCACTGCGCGCTTCTATGCCGACCACGTGCTGGTCGAGGCGCCGGGCCTGGCACAGGAAGTGGTGCAGGGCGGCGCCAGCGCGCTGGCGCTCGACGAAGCGCTGTTCTAGGTATCCGCGGCGAACGCGCCGCGCCGACTCATTCCTGCGGGTTCACGACCTGACCGCAGCGGCTGCAGGCCGGCGCGCCGTTCGGCGTCAGGTGGCCGTACTTGGCGCACTGCTTCTTCGCGGCGTGCAGCGCGAAGGCGGAGCGCTTCGACGCCAGGAAGAGGATCGCCAGGGTCGCCGAGATGAAGACGGTCTGGCTGCCGGTCTCGTCGCCGAGCACGCGCGCGGCGAAGGGCTGGAGGATATTGGCCACCAGCATCAGGACGCCCGAGCCGATCAGGAACACCGAGTTCGCAAAGTGGCGGACGCGCTTTTCCAGTTCCTCGCGCGAGGGTACGACTGCATCGTTCACGGCTTCTTCCCCGTTTTCTTGCGTCACATCTGCTGGTAGATCGGACCTTCGCCACCCTGGGGTACGACCCAGGTGATGTTCTGCGTCGGATCCTTGATGTCGCAGGTCTTGCAATGCACACAGTTCTGCGCATTGATCTGCAGGCGCGGATTGCCGCCGTCGTCGTCGCGCAGGATTTCATAGACGCCGGCCGGGCAGTAGCGCTGTTCCGGAGCGTCGTAGATCGCCAGATTGGTGGCGATGGGTACGGCCGGGTCCTTGAGCGTCAGGTGACAGGGTTGGTCCTCTTCGTGATTGGTATTGGAGAGGAACACGGACGAAAGCCGGTCGAAGGTCAGCACGCCGTCCGGCTTTTCGTAGGCGATCGGCTTGCATGCGGCGGCGGGCCGCAGCTTTTCATGGTCGGCCGTGTTGCGCATGGTCCACGGCGCCTTGCCGCCAAGCAGAACCTGGTCGATGCCAAAGCCGATCGAGCCGGTCCACAGGCCCTTGGCCATCCACGGCTTGAAGTTGCGCGCGGTGTGCAGTTCGTCGTAGAGCCAGGACGCGCGGAACAGTTCCGGATAGGCGTCGAGTTCGTCGCCGGCGCGGCCTGCGGCCAGGGCCGATGCGGCGGCTTCGGCAGCCAGCATGCCGCTCTTGATCGCCGCATGGCTGCCCTTGATGCGTGAAGCGACCAGCGTGCCGGCGTCGTCACCGACCAGCGCCCCGCCCGGGAAGCACAGCTTTGGCAGCGACTGCAGACCGCCAGCGGCCAGCGCACGCGCCCCGTAGGCAAGCCGCTTGCCACCCTTGAACACGGGCGCGATTTGCGGATGGGTCTTCAGCCGCTGCATCTCCTCGAAGGGAGAGAGGAAGGGATTCTTGTAGCCGAGGCCGGTCACCAGGCCCACGGAGACCAAGTTGTCGCCATAGTGGTAGATGAATCCGCCGCCATAGGTGTCGGCCGCCATCGGCCAGCCGAAGGTATGCATCACCAGCCCTTTTTCGAACTGCTCGGGATCGACTTCCCAGAGTTCCTTGATGCCTATCGCGTAGGTTTGCGGATCGGACGCGGAGCGCAGATCGAATTTCGCCTCCACCTGCTTGCCGAGGTGGCCGCGGCAGCCTTCGGCGAACAGGGTGTATTTCGCCAGGAGCTCCATGCCCGGTTGGTGGTTGGGGCCCGGATTGCCGTCCCGCCCCAGCCCCATGTCACCGGTAGCGACGCCGCGCACGGCGCCCTTGTCGTCGTAGAGGACTTCGGCGCCGGCGAAGCCGGGATAGACCTCGACGCCGAGCGCTTCCGCCTGGGCGCCGAGCCAGCGGCAGACCTGCCCGAGGCTGATGATGTAGTTGCCGTGGTTCTTGAAACAGCCGGGAAGCGCGAACACCGGCAGGTCGACGAAGCCGTGGCGGGTGAGGAAGCTGAAGCGGTCGCGCGTCACCGCGGTTTCGAGCGGTGCGCCCTGGGCCTGCCAGTCGGGAAACAGTTCGTTGATGGCACGCGGATCCATCACTGCGCCGGAGAGGATGTGGGCGCCGATCTCGGAACCCTTCTCGATCAGGCAGACGTTGATCTCCGGATCGATCTGCTTGAGGCGGATCGCGGCGGCAAGGCCGCCCGGGCCGCCGCCGACGACGACGACATCGAACTCCATGGATTCGCGCTGCATGCTGTCCCCAATCGATAGGATTGATCCGGCAATTATAATCTTGAACCTCCTTCCGACCGGTGCCGCGAAGCCCATGGAACACCACCGCAAGCTCGTCTTCAGCAACCAGATGCCCATCCGCTGGGGTGACCAGGATGCAATGGGCCACGTCAATAACACCGTTTACTTCCGCTACATGGAGCAGGCCCGCATCGAATGGCTGGAGTCGTTCGGCTTCGACACGGCGGCAACGCAAACCGAGGGGCCGGTGATCGTCAATGCGAGCTGCACCTTCCTCGTCCCGATGACCTATCCGGGGATCGTGGATTGCCGCATGTTCTGCGGGACGCCGGGGCGCAGCAGCGTGCCGACCTTCTATGAATTGCGCGTGCTGGGCGAAGAACGCCTGTATGCCGAGGGCGCCGCCAAGCTGGTGTGGATCAATCCGTCGTCGGGCAAGTCGATCCCCCTGCCCGAAGCCCTGCGCAACAGTTGCATGTGATCCGGAGTTGTCGATGAATACTGTTCAGCCGCTTTGGAAGCCCTCGCCGCGCCGCGTGGCCGGTACGCGCCTGACTGCCTTTGCCAAGGCTGCCGCGAGCCGCTGGAAGCGCCCGTTGGCCGGTACCGACTATGCAGGCCTGCACGCATGGTCGATCGAACACCCGGAAGAGTTCTGGGTTTCGGTCTGGGAGTTCGGCGAAGTCATCGGCGAGATGGGGCGCACCGTCGTCGCCGATCGCGAAAAGATGCCGGGCGCCCGCTGGTTTCCCGAGGCGCGGCTGAATTTTGCCGAGAACCTCCTGTGCCGCTCCCTGCCCGGGGATGCGCTGGTCTTCTGGGGCGAAGACAAGACGCAGCGACGTGTCAGTCATGAGGAGCTGTATCGCGCGGTTGCGCAGACGGCCGCGGCGCTGCGTGCTCTGGGGGTGGCGAAGGGGGATCGCGTCGCGGCCTACCTGCCCAACATTCCGGCGACAGTGGTGGCGATGCTTGCCGCGGCATCGATCGGCGCCATCTTTTCCTCCGCGTCGCCGGACTTCGGCGTGCAGGGCGTGATCGACCGCTTCGGCCAGATCGAGCCCAAGGTGCTGTTCGCCTGCGACGCCTACTGGTACAACGGCAAGGTCGTCGATTGCCTCGGCAAGCTGGCCGAGATTGCCGCCCGCCTGCCTTCGCTGGAGCGCGTCGTCGTGGTGCCCTATGCAGGAGGGGCCGATACGGCAGCGGAAATCCGCAAGGGCGTCTCCCTCGAACTCTTCCTCGCGCCCTTCGTCGCCGAGCGCAAGATCCGTTTCGAGCGTCTGCCGTTCGACCATCCGCTCTACATCATGTACTCGTCCGGCACCACGGGCGTTCCCAAGTGCATCGTGCATTGCGCGGGAGGCGCGTTGCTGCAGCATCTCAAGGAGCACCAGTTGCAGGGCGACGTGAAGCCGGGCGACCGCCTTTTCTATTTCACCACCTGCGGCTGGATGATGTGGAACTGGCTGGTGACGGGCCTCGCCTCCCGCGCCACGCTGCTGCTTTACGACGGCTCGCCGTTCGTCGGGCGCGGCAGCATCCTCTTCGATTACGCCGACGCAGAAGGCATGACGCACTTCGGTACATCCGCCAAGTTCATCGATGCGATTGCCAAGATCGAGCTGGCGCCGATCCGCACGCACCGGCTGAAACACCTGCGCGCGATGTTCTCGACGGGCAGCCCGCTGGTTCCCGAGGGCTTCGACTACGTCTACTCCCGTATCAAGGGCGATCTGCAGCTCGCCTCGGTGTCCGGCGGCACGGACATCATTTCCTGCTTCGTCCTCGGCAACCCGAATGGCCCCGTCCATCGGGGCGAGATCCAGTGCGCGGGGCTGGGCATGGCCGTCGACGTGTTCGACGACGACGGCAGGCCCCTGCGCGGCGCAAAGGGCGAACTCGTATGCACCCGCAGCTTCCCGGTGATGCCGGTGGGCTTCTGGAACGACGCGGGCGATGCCAAGTATCGCGCCGCGTATTTCGAGCGCTTCCCCAACGTCTGGTGCCATGGGGATTTCGCCGAGGTGACGGCGCAGGGGGGCTTCATCATCTACGGCCGTTCGGACGCCACGCTCAACCCGGGTGGAGTACGTATCGGCACGGCCGAGATCTACCGTCAGGTGGAAAAGCTGAATGAGGTCGTCGAGTCGATCGTCATCGGCCAGGACTGGCCGCCGGAATCGGCCGGCGACGTGCGCGTCGTTCTCTTCGTCAAGCTGCGCGAGGGGCTTGGCCTCGACGAGGAACTCGAGAAGCGCATCAAGCAGGTTATCCGCGACAACGCCACGCCGCGTCACGTTCCGGCCAGGATCCTGCAGGTCGCCGATATCCCGCGCACCAAGAGCGGCAAGATCGTGGAGCTGGCGGTGCGCAACGTCGTACATGGCCGCCCGGTAAAGAACGTCGAGGCACTGGCCAACCCCGAAGCCTTGGAGCATTATCGCGGGCGGCGGGAGCTCGAGGATTGAATTGCGCAGCGTTGGCGGCGCGCCTCGATTCCGCTCTTGACCCCGCACCCAGCGCGTGGTGCGGCCTGAGGGCCGTCATCGGTCTGTTGCTCGCCGTGGCGGTAGGGCCTGCCTGGGGCGTGGACTGGACGGGCACCTATGCATACGAGGGCAGCTTTGGCCGGACTGCCGGAGGTACCGGCGTGGTGGCTCTCTACGAAATCCGCATCGGCGCCAAGCCCGTGACCGATTGTCGCATTACGATCGACGGATTCCAGACGGACGAAACGCTGCTTTGCGCCGCCCACGAGGAGGCGGCGACGCTGACGCTGCGCTTCAGATCGTACGAGGATGGCAAGTCTGTCAATCGCTACGGTGTCACGGTATACGCCCCCGGCGCGCCATTGATCGCGTTGCACCGGATGCCGGACGGAACGCTGGAAACCAGCTGGCTGGCCCTGCGAACACTGGACGGCGGGACACCGCCGCGCGGACGCTATTTCGTCCGGCGCCGCTAGCGCGATTCCTCAGTCGCCTTCGTCCTGCAATATCGTGAGGAAAGCGAGGATGTTGCGCAGGTCGTCGGCCGACAGCGCCATCAACACACCCTTGCCGGCCTGTTCCTCGTCGTGCGGCCGGTCGCCGCGTCGGTAGGCATCCATCTGGCGCTGCAGGTAGTTCGGGTACTGTCCGACAAGCATGGGGAAGTTGCTGCGACCGCGGCCATTGCGCGCGTGGCAGCCGCCGCATTCCTTGCCGAACAGGCCACGGCCCTGCGTCACGTCGCCGTCGATGCGCTCGACCGTGAAGACCTTGTCGAGTTCCTCGCGCCGGCGCACCGCGTCCGCGGCATTGGCGAAGACCGGCGGGCGGGTCGTGAGGCGAATCGAGGCGAGGTAGGCGGCGACGTCGGCGATGTCACTGTCGGGCAGTTCGCGTTCCGACGTGTAGGGAAGCATGGGAATGTTGAGCCGCCGCCGGCTGCGGAAGGAGAGCAGTTGCTCCTCGATGTAGGCGGCGCGCTGCCCGGCCAGTCGCGGATACAGTCCGTCCTTGCCACCCTGGGCGTGCTTGCCATGGCAGCCCGCGCAGATCAGGTGAATCTCGCGCCCGTTGGCGAGATTCTGCGCCAGCGCCGGTGCGGCGAGGGCGAGGGCGGCGGCGATCAGAAATCCGCGCACGGCGGTCCCGGCGGGGAGCCGCTAGAGTCGCCAGGCGAGCAACTCGTCGGCGGAACGCAGCCGCGCCGAGAGTACCCGCGCAATGTTGCGATAGACCTTGAGGCCGATCTCGGGCCGCGAGTTGATGATCTGGTCGCTGATGCGGACCAGCACGCAATCGGTATCGGCAATCACGCTGGCGCTGCGCGCCTCGTTGTCCGCCAGCGCCATCTCGCCGAAGCTGTCGGCGGCGGCGAGCCTTGCCAGCTCGACGTCACCGTCGCGTCCCGATTTGGTGACGACGGCTTCGCCATTGAGGATGATGTACATGTGGGTGCCGATGCTGCCTTCCTTGACGATGTGGGCACCCGGCGGATAGGTGCATTTCTCGCAACTGCCGAGCAGATCGGTGATCTCGGCAGGGGTCAGCCCCTGGAACGCCTTGACGTGCTCGGCCAGCTTGAACAGCAGGCGCTGCAGGTCGGAAAAGGTGAATTGCTCGCGAATCCAGCTCATGGAGTCATCATACCTGAAGCGCTGAGAGCAGATCCTGCTCGAGTCGCACCAGGGTGGCGGTCTGCGCCAGCTCCTGGCCGCTGATGAGGAAGACGTCCTCGACGCGCTCGCCCAGCGTGGCGATCTTTGCCGTATGCAGCGTGATGCCGTGCTCGCCGAGGACACGGGCGATGGCGTACAGGAGTCCGGGCCGGTCGGCCGCGCTGACCGACATCAGGTACTGGCTGCCGCGCTCGTCGGCGCGGATCTCGATTTCCGGCGTGATCGGGAAATGGCGCACCTGCCGCGACAGGCGGCCGGACGGAATGGGACGCAGCGGCACATCGGTACGCAGCAGCTCGGCGATATCGTGCTCCATGAGGGCGATCACGTCGCGGTACGATTCGCTCGGGTCGGTGGCGAAGATAACGAAGCTGTCCAGGGCCCAGCCATGGCGGGTGGTGTGAATCTTGGCATCGACGATGCTGTAGCCCGTTCGTGCGAAGTAGCCGCAGACGCGGGCGAACAGCAGGGGCTGGTCGGGAACGTAGACCATCACCTGGAGGCCGTCGCCGGTCCGGTTGAGGCGTGCGCGGACGACGGGGTCGGTGCCGGAGGGACGGTAGTAGAGGGTTCGCGCGTGCCACGCGATTTCGTCCGCGTCGTGGCGGATGAAGTAGCCGGTGTCGAGCTGGTTCCACAGCTCGAGTTCGGTGTCGGGACGCAGCCCGTGGTAGCGCAATTGCCGGCGCGCCTCCTCCTGTCGCTCGGCGACCCCGGTCAGTTGCAACACCGCGCTACCCTTGAGCACACCTGCGGTCATGCGGAACAGGTCCTCGAGCAGCTTGCCCTTCCAGGCATTCCACACCTTCGGGCTGGTGCCGCGGATGTCGGCCACGGTCAGGAGGTAGAGCGCCGTCAGGCGGCGCAGGTCACCGACCTTGCGCGCAAAGGCGAGCACCACTTCCGGATCGGCCAGGTCCTGCTTCTGTGCGACCTGCGACATCGTCAGGTGCTGCTCGACGAGGAAGCAGACCAGTGTCGCGTCCTCTCCCTCGATGCCGTGCTCGCGGCAGAAGCGCGCGGCGTCGCGCGACCCGAGCTGGGAATGGTCGCCGCCGCGCCCCTTGGCGATGTCGTGGAACAGGGCAGCCAGATAAAGCAGCCAGCGCTTCTCGAAGCCTGCCATCAGGCGCGAGCAGAACGGATACTCGTGGGCAAACTCCGGCATGGCGAAGCGGCGCAGGTTGCGCATCACCTGCAGGATGTGCTGATCTACGGTGTAGACGTGGAACAGGTCGTGCTGCATCTGGCCGACGATGCGGCCGAATGCCGGCAGGTAGCGGCCGAGTATGTCGAACTGGTTCATGCGCCGCAGGGGGTGGATCAGGTGCTTCTGCTGGAACAGGCTGAGGAACAGGGCGCGGTTCTCCGGGTCGCGCCGGAAGCCGGCATCGATACCCTCCTGGGCCCGCCACAACGCGCGCATGGTGCGCGGCGTCATGCCCTTCAGCTCGGTACGCTGCATTTGCAGCAGGAAACATTCGAGGATCGCACGCGGGTGCCGCTCGAATACCGCCTCGTCGCGCACGTCGATGTGTTCGCGCACCATCTGGAAGTCGGCATCGATGACGATGGGCGGGCCGGGACGCGACGGGTTGAGGCGTTCGTCGAGGACTTCCATGACGAGCGTGTTGAGCTGGCCGACCAGCTTGGCATTCTGGTAATAGCGCTGCATCAGCACTTCCGATGCCCGCTTGCTCGGGGTCGCCGCGCAACCCATGGCGGCGGCGAGCTTTTCCTGGTGGTCGAACAGCAGCCGGTCCTCGCGGCGACCGACCAGGAGGTGCAGCTCGATGCGCAATTCGGCCAGGAAGCGGTCGGCACGCTCGAACTGGCGCACTTCGGCCGCTGAGGCAAGTCCGTCCCGCGCCAGCGACTTCCAGCTGTCTCCGATCCCGGCCGCGCGCGTCACCCAGAGCAGAACCTGCAGGTCGCGCATGCCGCCGGGGCTCTCCTTGCAGTTGGGTTCGAGAGCGTAGGGCGTGTCGTTGAATTTCGCATAGCGCTCCGCCTGTTCGAGCCGCTTGGCGCGGAAGAAGCCGGCCGGCTGCAGCGCTGTGCGATAGCGCGTAGAGAAATCGTCGAACAGGGGACGTGATCCGGTCAGGTAGCGGGCTTCGAGCAGCGAGGTCTGCACCGTGATGTCTCGTTCCGCCTCGTCCAAGCAGTGCTCCACGCTGCGCACGCTGTGGCCGATGTCGAGGCCGATGTCCCAAAGCACGCCGACCAGTTGCTCGAGGCGTCCTGCGGAGTGCGTGCCGGGCGCGCAATCGGCCTCGTCGGGGACCAGGATCAGCAGGTCGACGTCGGAGCCCGGATACAGCTCGCCGCGTCCGTAACCGCCGACGGCGACCAGGGTGCAACCGGCCGGCATGTCGAGTTCCCGCCAGACGTCGCGCAGCACGCCATCGACCAGGGCTGCGCGGCCATGCAGCAGGGCAGCGGCGTTACGCCCGGCACGCCATGCCGTGGCGAGGGCCTCACGTCCGGCGGCAAGGCTCTGTCGCGCCGCCACGGCGAACTGGCGCGGGTCGGCGACGGCGGTGGCAGGCGGTGGCACGTCGGCCATCGCGCTCAGGGCAGGATCCGGATGTCGGGAGGGCAGGGCGGTGCCCCGGCGGACAGGGTCAGAACCTCGACGCCGGTCGCCGTGACGCAGACGGTGTGCTCCCACTGCGCCGACAGGCTGCGGTCCTTGGTGACAATGGTCCAGCCGTCGGGCAGCTCGGAGATGGCAGCCTTGCCTGCATTGATCATCGGCTCGATGGTGAATACCATGCCGGTCTCGAGCAGCGGCCCGTCCGACGCACGGCCGTAGTGGAGTACCTGCGGCTCTTCGTGGAAGTTGCGACCGATGCCGTGGCCGCAGAATTCGCGCACCACGGAAAAGCCGGCAGCCTCCGCATGCTTCTGAATGGCTTCGCCGATGGCACCAAGGCGCACGCCCGGTCGCACCGCGGCGATGCCGCGCCACATGCATTCGTGGGTTGTCGCCACCAGGCGCCGGGCGAGGATGGAAACCTCTCCGACGCAGAAGGTGCGGCTGGTGTCACCGTGCCAGCCGTCCTTGATGGTGGTGATGTCCAGGTTGACGATGTCGCCCTTCTTCAGCGGCCGGTCATTGGGCACGCCGTGGCAGACCTGATGGTTGATCGACGCGCAGATGGACTTGGGGTAGGGCGCGTAGCCGGGTGGCGCGTAATTGAGCGGCGCCGGAATGCAGCCCTGGATGTTGACCATGTAGTCGTGGCAGAGCCGGTCGAGCTCGGCGGTCGTGACGCCCGGCTTGACGAAAGGCTCGATGTAGTCGAGTACCTCGCCGGCAAGTCGGCAGGCGACCCGCATTGCGGCGATGTCCTGCGCGGTCTTTATCGAGATGGGCATGGAGGCGGTGCGGAACGCGGATGGCGCATTTTACCCGCGGGCCACCGGCACGACGTGCCGGCGGTTCAGAAGAACATGCGCTCGCCCTTGCGGAAGAACTCGACCGAGTAGGAAACCTGCCCCTGCGGGTATTCCTTGGTTTCGACCGACCTGGTCTCGACGCGGTAGGCAATGTCGTCGGAAAGCCGTGCACAGGTGGTGGACATCCCTTCCAGCAGGCGGCTGCCAGGATAGGCGTTGAGCATCAGGTGGTAGGGCGGGCAGGTGTCGCACATGCGCACGGCACCCACGATGGGCGAGCCGATGATGGTCAGGTCGCCGACGATGGGGGTGAGGTAGCAGGGTCCGGCGTCGATGCCGATGGAAAGCCCGATGCCCGACGGCTCGTTGCGCATGTTGGCGACGAAGGCCGGGTAGTAGTAGGTACGGAAGTTGTCCATCACCGAACAGCAGAAGTCGAGCACGGTCTCCATGTGCTCGCCGAACGACTTTTCCACCAGCCAGTAGCAGATGAAGCCGTCGCCCGTGAACTTGTCGAACCAGCCGCCGTGGTAGTGGAGCACGGTGCGGAATTCGGCGACGAAGTCGTCGAGCGTGCGCGCGTACTGGGGAACGTCGATCGACTCCTTGAGCACGCTCGAGGAGCGGCGGATGTCTACGGTGACGACGATGGCCTCGATTGCCGAGATCTCGGTGATGGCCTTGCGGATCGAGGGCGATACGTTGGTGCGCGTCGGATCGAACCGGTCCAGCGGCGCATGGCTGCGGAACTGGTGCTCGATTTCTTCACCCTCGGCGATCAGGGCTTTCATCGGGATCGGATTCACGGGCGCGGCTTCCTAATGGGACTTAGTACCAACGGCATAGTCTAGCGGGACTTTAGCGCATGGTACGCGCGGCAAGCGCAGGACGGTGTTGCGTGTTGGGGCATTTTCGGGTTACAATCAACAGCTTGACCGGGGTGGTCCCGGCCAAATCCTCACGCCCGGCGCCGATAGGGTGGCGCGACGCAACCATGCGGAGCGCAGCACGGCCGGGCGGCGGTTCAACCCATATCGGAGATCGTTATGAGCACTACCATGCGCCAGATGCTGGAGGCCGGCGTGCATTTCGGCCACCAGACCCGTTTCTGGAACCCCAAGATGGCCCCGTTCATTTTCGGCCATCGCAACAAGATCCACATCATCAACCTGGAAAAGACCCTCGCCAAGTACACCGAGGCGATGGGGTTCGTGCGCAAGATGGCGGCCAAGAAGGGCACCATCCTGTTCGTCGGCACCAAGCGGCAGGCCCGCGAGATCATCGCCGAAGAGGCCAGCCGTTGCGGCATGCCCTACGTCGATGACCGCTGGCTGGGCGGCATGATGACGAACTTCAAGACCTTGAAACTGTCGGTCAAGCGCCTCAAGGAACTCGAGACCGCTGCGGAAGAAGGCAGCCTCGAGAAGTTGTCGAAGAAGGAGGCGCTGAACCGCCAGCGCGAGATGGACAAGCTGCGCAAGTCGATTGGCGGCATCAAGGACATGGCCGGCCTGCCCGACGCCATCTTCGTCATCGACGTCGGCTACCACAAGATCGCGGTCACCGAAGCCGGCAAGCTGGGTATTCCGGTCATCGGCGTCGTCGATACCAACCATTCCCCGGACGGAGTGGCCTACGTTATCCCGGGCAACGACGATTCGTCGGGCGCGATCCGCCTCTACGCGCGCGGAGTTGCCGACGCGATCCTCGAGGGCAAGAGCCAGTCGATCAACGAGGTCGTGCAGCAGATCGCCGGCGACGACGAGTTCGTCGAAGTCGAGGACGCGGCCGAATAAGGGTCGCCAGCGGCCGCGGTGGAGCAGCGCTCCGCCGCCCGGCCGGCCGGACATTTAACCTGGAGCAGATGGAATGGCGGAAATTACCGCGGGCATGGTCAAGGAACTGCGCGAGAAGACCGACGCGCCGATGATGGAGTGCAAGAAGGCGCTGACGGAGGCGGCCGGCGACATGGCCAAGGCCGAGGAAATCCTGCGCGTCAAGCTGGGCAACAAGGCGAGCAAGGCCGCGACGCGGATTGCAGCCGAAGGCGTGGTGGCGATCCATGTTGCCGCCGGCGGCAAGGTTGGCAGCATCTTCGAAATCAACAGCGAGACGGACTTCGTCGCCAAGAACGATGAATTCCTGAAGCTTGCCGCGGACTGCGCGCGCCTGGTTGCGGAAAAGGCGCCGGCGGACGTCGCTGCGCTGGCAGCCCTGCCGCTGGGCGCCGGCACGGTCGAGACCACCCGCACCGCGCTGGTGGGCAAGATCGGCGAGAACATGAGCATCCGCCGCTTCGCGCGCATCGAGGCCAAGGGCCGTCTGGCCTCGTACGTGCACGGCGGTTCCAAGATCGGCGTCCTGATCGACTTCGTCGGCGGCGACGACCAACTCGGCCGGGATCTGGCGATGCATATCGCCGCCTCCAAGCCGAAGGCCCTGGATGCGTCGGGCGTGCCGGCGGACCTGCTCGACACCGAACGCCGCATCGCCGTCGAAAAGGCGCGCGAAGCCGGCAAGCCCGAGGCCATGCTGGAGAAGATCGCCGAGGGAACGGTGCAGAAGTACCTGAAGGATGTGACCCTGCTCGGCCAGGTCTTCGTCAAGGCCGAGGACGGCAAGCAGACGATCGAGCAGTTGCTGAAGGCCAAGGGTGCTTCCGTGGCCGGCTTCCAGCTCTTCATCGTCGGCGAGGGCATCGAGAAGAAGGTCAGCGACTTCGCGGCCGAGGTTGCGGCGCAGGCCGCTGCTGCGAAGAAGTAAGCTGGGCGTCGCGATGGCCGCGCCGCGGTTCCGCCGCATCCTGCTCAAGCTCTCGGGCGAGGCGCTGATGGGCGATGACGCCTACGGCATCAATCCGCGGGTGCTGGGCGAGATCGTTGCCGAAATCAAGGCGGTGACCGACCTCGGCGTCGAGATGGGGGTGGTCATCGGCGGCGGCAACATCTTCCGCGGCGTGGCCGGCACGTCGACCGGGATGGACCGGGCTACCGCCGACTACATGGGCATGCTGGCCACGGTCATGAACGCCATGGCGCTGTCCGATGCGATGCGCCAGGCCGGGATCAACGCCCGCGTCCAGTCGGCGCTCAACATCGAGCAGGTCGTCGAGCCCTACATCCGGGGCAAGGCCATCCGCTATCTGGAAGAGGGGCGCGTGGTGATCTTCGGTGCGGGTACGGGCAACCCGTTCTTTACGACGGATACCGCGGCGGCGCTGCGTGGATCGGAAATCGGGGCCGAGATCGTTCTCAAGGCGACCAAGGTGGATGGCATCTACACCGCCGACCCGAAGAAGGACCCGGCGGCGACCCGGTTTTCGCGGATCAGCTTCGACGACGCGATAGGCCGCAACCTGGCGGTGATGGATGCCACCGCATTCGCGCTCTGTCGCGACCAGAAGCTGCCCATCAACGTGTTTTCCATCTTCAAGCGGGGTGCGCTCAAGCGGATCGTCATGGGCGAGGACGAAGGTACCCTGGTGCATGTCTAGGAGCCAAGCATGATTGCCGAATTGAAGAAGAGTTCAGAGCACAAGATGCAGAAGAGCCTGGAGGCGCTCAAGGCGGACCTCGGCAAGGTGCGCACCGGCCGCGCCCACACCGGCCTGCTCGACCACGTGCAGGTTGACTACTACGGCAGCCCGGTACCCATCCCGCAGGTGGCCAACGTGACCCTGATCGACGCGCGCACCATCGGCGTGCAGCCCTGGGAAAAGGCCATGGTGGCCAAGGTGGAGAAGGCGATACGCGACTCCGACCTCGGGCTCAATCCGGCGGCGCAGGGCGAACTCATCCGCGTGCCGATGCCGGCACTCACCGAAGAGCGCCGCCGCGACCTGATCAAGGTCATCAAGCACGAGGGCGAGAACGCCAAGGTTGCCGTCCGCAACATCCGTCGCGATGCGATCACGCACCTGAAGGATGCGCTGAAGAAGCACGAGATTGCCGAGGACGACGAGCGACGGGCGCTGGACGACATGCAGAAGCTGACCGACCGCTACGTCGCCGAGGTTGACCGCATGCTGGCGGAAAAGGAAAAGGACCTGATGGCCATCTGAGGCCGGGATCGCGGGCGGGCGCCGGGACGCACTCTCATGGCAGGAAAGTTCACCAGCTCGACGCAGGCGATTCCGGAGATCGGCGACGTGCCGCGCCACGTCGCCATCATCATGGATGGCAATGGCCGCTGGGCCAAGCGCCGCTTCCTGCCGCGGGTGGCGGGGCACAAGCGCGGCGTCGAGACCGTGCGCGAGATCGTCAAGGCCTGCATCGAGCGCGGTATCGGCTACCTGACCCTGTTTGCCTTTTCCTCCGAGAACTGGCGCCGGCCGGTCGAGGAAGTGTCCTTCCTCATGAACCTTTTTGTCGCCTCGCTCCAGGGCGAAATCGACAAGTTGCATGCCAACGGCGTACGCCTGAAGGTGGTCGGCGACCTGGCGGCCTTCGAACCCCGGCTGCAGGCGCTGATCCGCGAAGGCGAGGCCAAGACCGCCAACAATGCACGCCTGACACTGACCATTGCCGCCAACTACGGCGGGCGCTGGGACATCCTGCAGGCGATGAACCAGCTGGCCCTGGCGCACCCGGAAAAGGCCGGGAACTATGGCGAGGCCGATCTGGCGCCGCACCTGGTGATGGCCTATGCACCCGAGCCGGACCTCTTCATCCGTACCGGCGGCGAGCAGCGCATCAGCAATTTCCTGCTCTGGCAGCTTGCCTACAGTGAATTCCATTTCACCGACGCCTTGTGGCCGGATTTCGACGCCGCGGCGCTCGACGCCGCGATCGCCTCGTATCGGCGCCGCGAGCGGCGTTTCGGCCGCACCAGCGAGCAGCTGCTCGAACGGACCCGCGCCGCGGCGTCGGCCCCCGTGTCGCCGGCTGCCGACGGCGATGCTTAGGACCCGGGTAATCACGGCCCTGGTGCTGGTCGCCGGGCTCGCGATAGTCTTCTTTGCGCTGCCGCCACCGGCGCCGTCGGTCCTGTTTGCCACGATCGCCGCCCTGGCCGGCTGGGAGTGGGCCGGCCTGATGCGCCAGGATGGTCCGGCGCGGGTGATGTACGGCGGCGTGCTGGTTCTGTTCTGCTGGCAGATCTCGGCCAATGCGGCAGGTCTCGTGCCGCTGCTGCTGGGCCTCTCAGTCGCGTTCTGGCTACTGGTGGTGCCGCTCTGGCTGTGGCGCAAGTGGACACTGGCGGGGAACGATGCCTTCGGCTATGCCATGGGGGCGCTGGTCATTCTGCCCACCTGGGCCGCGATGGAGGCGCTTTTTGCGTCGGGCGTTTGGTTCCTGCTCGCGGCCATGGCGCTGGTCTGGGTGGCGGATATTGCCGCCTACTTCGCCGGGCGCGCTTTCGGTCGGCACAAGCTGGCACCGACGATCAGCCCGGGCAAGACCTGGGAGGGCGTCGCGGGCGCCGTGGCTGGTGTACTGGCATACGGGACGGTGCTGATTGCCGCGACGCCGCTTGGCGCCAGGCTGTCTTTCTCCCTGCCCGTGCTCGCGGCATTGCTGCTTCTGCTCACCGCGGTGAGCGTGATGGGCGACCTGTTCGAGTCGCTGCTCAAGCGCCAGGCCGGCATCAAGGACAGCAGCGGCCTGCTACCCGGCCATGGCGGTGTCCTTGACCGCATCGACGCCCTGACCTCGACGCTGCCCCTGGCCGCGCTCGTCCTGTACCTGGTACGCCCATGAAGCTCGCGGTTCTAGGCGCCACGGGATCGATAGGGGTCAGCACCCTGGACGTGGTTGCCCGCCATCCCGACCGCTTCGAGGTGGTGGCATTGACGGGCCACAGGCAGGTCGCCGTACTGGCTGAGCAGTGCCGGCGCTTTCGGCCCGCCTATGCCGTCGTCGGTTCGCCCGAAGACGCCCTTCGCCTGGAGCAGTCGTTGCGGGGTGAAGGCTTGCGCATCGAGGTACTGCACGGTCCGGCCGGGCTGGTGCACGTGGCGGGCCTGCCGGAGGTGGATGCCGTCATGGCAGCGATCGTCGGCGCCGCCGGGCTGGAGCCCACCCTGGCAGCAGCGCGTACCGGCAAGCGCGTGCTGCTCGCCAACAAGGAAGCGCTGGTCATGGCCGGCACCGTGTTCATGGAGGAGGTTAGGCGTGGAGGTGCGGTGCTGCTGCCCATCGACAGCGAACATAACGCCGTGTTCCAGTCCATGCCTCAGCTTGGAGCGAAGGCGGGCGGCGGTGTCCGCCGCATCCTGCTGACTGCGTCCGGCGGCCCCTTCCGCACCCTGCCGCTCGAGCAGCTGCAGGACGTCACCCCGGAGCAGGCGGTCGCCCATCCGAACTGGTCCATGGGGCGAAAGATCTCCGTGGACTCGGCGACGATGATGAACAAGGGGCTCGAGGTCATCGAGGCGCATTGGCTCTTCGATGCGCCGGCGGAGCGCATCGAAGTGGTAATCCATCCGCAAAGCGTGATCCATTCGCTGGTCGATTACGTGGATGGTTCCGTCCTCGCGCAACTGGGGAACCCCGACATGCGTACGCCGATCGCCCATGCCCTGGCTTGGCCGGAGCGCGTGGATTCCGGCGTCGCGCCGCTTGACCTGTTCGCCGTGGCGCGGCTCGATTTCGAACGGCCGGACACCGACCGCTTTCCCTGTCTGGCGCTTGCCTACAGGGCCCTGCGCGCCGGGGGGAATGCGGCGACCGTGCTGAACGCGGCCAACGAGGTGGCCGTGGAGGCGTTCCTCGAACGCCGGCTTGGTTATCCGGGCATTGCCCGCGTGATCGCGGATACGCTCGACGCCGTACCGCAGGCAGCCCTGCCGGACCTCGATGCCGTGCTCGAAGCCGATCGCCGGGCGCGCGAGGCCGCGGGTGCCCTGCTGGGGCGGGTGGGCGCCGGCCCGGCATGAGCTCCAGCGGTTTCGCCTGGTACGCCGGCGCCTTCCTGATTGCCCTGGCGGTTCTCGTCGTCGTGCATGAACTCGGGCACTATCTTGCGGCCCGGGCCTGCGGCGTCAAGGTGCTGCGCTTCGCCTTCGGCTTCGGACGCGTGGTCTGGATGCGGCGATACGGTCGCGACGGTACGGAATGGGCCATCTCCGCATTTCCGCTTGGCGGCTACGTCAAGATGCTGGACGAACGCGAAGGGGAGGTACCCGTCACGGAATTGTCGCGGGCGTTCAACCGTCAGCCCCTTGGGCGGCGCGCCTTCATCGTGGCGGCGGGGCCTGCTGCAAATTTCCTGCTGGCGATCGCGCTCTACTGGATACTGTTCATGGCCGGCGTCACGGAACTCAAGCCGCGCCTGGGCATGCCGCCGGCCGGCACCCCCGCGGCGCTCGCCGGAATTGGCGAGGGATTGACGGTTACGGCGGTCAATGGCCGGAACGTCGAAACCTGGCAGCAGTTGCGCTGGGAGGTGATGTCGCGCGCACTCGATCGCGAAACCCTGCAGATCGAGACCCTGAGCCCGCAGCGGGAGCGACGCGTACACCGGATCGAAACGGATCGTTTCGCCCTCGAGGACTTGGAGAAGGATCCCCTGCGCCCGCTTGG
>ERZ724521.458-NODE-458-length-18329-cov-13.063259_pt1 | contig 18329 bp, 16 predicted proteins | sample MGYA00376054_ERZ724521 | MGnify/ENA primary metagenome ERZ724521 (study PRJEB28724, sample SAMN07190883) | activated sludge metagenome | isolation source: activated sludge of sewage treatment plant in Hong Hong | place: Hong Kong | collected 2016-03-17 ... | reverse complement strand
ACCGATGCTTTAAATGGATAGCCCCTGTGAAACTTGTTCTGACCAATCAGAAAACTGTGGAAAAAAACAGCAAGGACAAACAATATGTATCTTGACATATCACAATTTTTACGGTTCCAAAGATAACATTTCTTGCCTTGTGCCGCCTCCCTCTTTTTACTTTTTATGTTTCAATCCCATCTTGCCGACAAATTCAACACAAATCAAGCTGATGCCAAATTTTATTTGGTTTTTATGACACCTGTCCTTTGGTTCAATTGTTCCTTTCCAAATTAATGGTTTCAGCAAAATTTTGTACTTTCATCGCATCAATACATGGTCATGACGGGGTGGCAAAAACTGGCTGTAATTTTGGAAAGTTGGAAGAGAATTCCGCAAGATTTTGAATTTCAAACCCAAAAGCTGCTTGAAATCATCAACTCCTGCCCTTCCGACGAGGAAAAAAGTGCCCTGGTCTGGATGCTTTCCCGCAACCTGCGAGCAAGACCGGTAGATATGGCGTTTTTGCTAAAAGTATTTTTCAACTCCTATTCCCTGCCAGGCTGGATGGTAGAACAGTCCTTTTTGGTCAATGCCGATAAAGCGGAGGCGTTGGCCCAACTGGTACCTGATATAGAAACCGACATATCCATCCACGAAGTTTTGAATGGCTATCAGCAGATAAAAATCAGAGATGCTGTTCAAAATGAAATTTGGATCAGGTACATTTGGCAGCATACCGGCCAACAGGGCAGATGGCTTTTCAACCGATTGATCACCGGCAGCTACCTTTGTCCGCTAAACGAAGATGTACTGCCCGCTGCTTTGTCTGTTATTTCAGGTCTGCCTGGCTACATCTTCAAAAACAGATTGAGCGACCTCGATTCACATACATTTGATTGGCCAGGCTTATCCAGGCAATTACCCATAAATAGTTTGGTGCCAAGGCCCCTGGTGGAAATAATAGAAATCAGGCTTTCTGAACTAGAAAACCAGGAGGGTCGTCACTACGATAGTATATTTATACCCAGGCATTTGCAGAGAGGGCTTTTAATGATGGGTCCTGACAGTACGAAACTTTTTTCTGAGACACTAAATGAAATTTGTGCTGTAAATGGTGCACCTGTTCACACCCATACTCCAATGTGTAGTGATGTATTTTATGATGATCGTACCGCACCCAATTACCAAATTTACACCCACAACTATTTAAGTGATTACCCACTGTTTGAAGAAGAAAAGATATCAAAGGGCAAAGATCCAGCCACCGTTACTGTGTCAGATCAAGCCTTTAGTCTTACTTTGATTGCGTTGCCAACAATGCCCATCAGCAAGGTGTCATGGAGTGAAACAAAGGCTGCCGATCACAACATTTTACTAATAAGCCATGAGTTGTCAACACCCAACGAATTAAAGTTTTATCAATTAATGCCCGAACGTTTTGTTGCCAATGCCATGCTAATGTATGTAAAACGACATGCCCACACTGCCGGTCAATGGGAAGAAATTACCCTGGGCATGAAACACCACGATTTTCCCGATCTGGTGCCGGTGGCAAGGTGGCAGCCCCCTGATGAGTGGCTCCACACCGATGAGTGGAAAGCAGGAACAAAGCAACTTCTGGGTGAAAAATTTGGACCCGTTACAACCATCCTTCCCGGGTGGCAGGTACAAATTGCTTTTGATGCAATTGCACTATCCAAAAAAACCAAAAGCGGTTTCACTATACCCAGGTGTGAAATATTGAATTGGCAATTAAATCCATTGACAGATGAGACAGATAACATATGCGATCTCTATCATTATTTTCATGCGAGTACCAATTAGTTTTTAATTTTTTTTTACAATCTATTGAATTTCTGGCAGTTGCAACATAGTTCAACAATATTTGTGAAAATAAGGAGCAATCTCAACAAAAAAACTACTTTTGTGGGAACTAAAACCGAGAGGTAACTTATTACATAATCGTAAAAATAACTCAGATATATGTACTGGACACTTGAACTTGCCCACCATCTGGAAGACGCTCCCTGGCCTGCAACCAAGGACGAACTGATCGATTATGCCATTCGTTCTGGCGCACCCATCGAGGTAATTGAGAATCTCAATGAACTTGAAGACGAGGCTGAGATCTACGATACGATGGAAGATATTTGGCCGGATTATCCGCGTAAGGATGACTTTCTCTTTAATGAAGACGAATATTAATCTTACATCCAAGAAATGACAGTGCCCCCTAATTTCAATTAGAAATGAAAGGGGCATTTTTATTTTTTCATTCAATCCAGTCTTATGATCATCGCCATTGATGGTTTTTCTTCGTGTGGCAAATCAACCATTGCCAAAGAACTGGCAGCCATTCTGAAATTGCCCTACATCGATTCCGGTGCGATGTACAGGGCAGTTACCTGGTATTTTCTGGAAAACAACATCGACTACGCCAACGAATTGGCTGTGTACGATGCCCTCAATCACATCAGCATCAAATTTGTAAGGGAAGGTGACCAAAACGTACTTTACTGCAATGGCCAGCCCCTCAAAGCTGAATTGCGGTCGATGGAAGTTTCCAACAAAGTGAGTGAAATTTCAGCCATCCCCGAAGTGCGTGTCAAAATGGTTACACTACAACAACAAATGGGCTCCAATGGAGCTGTTATGGACGGCAGAGACATAGGTACGGTGGTTTTCCCTGAAGCGGATTTCAAATTTTTTCTCGTTGCTGATCCTGCTGTACGCGCCCAACGCCGTTTTGATGAACTCAAAGAAAAAAATGAAAACATCAGCCTCGATGAAGTAATGGCCAATCTCGCCCATCGCGACCACATTGATTCAACCCGTGAACACAGCCCATTGCGCAAAGCTGCCGATGCCATTGAAATCGACAATACCCATCTCAACAAAGAAGAGCAAATTGAGGTTATTTTAAAATACCTCAACCCAACTGCCTAAATCCTAATTTTTGCTTTTGATGTGCTTTTTAAGCAACCATTCCAACTCATCATCATATAAGTCGCCCCTGACCCTGCAAATGATATGTCGGTTGTCATCCAGCAAGTACATGGCAGGAATAGTATACACGTTGTATATCACCTGAAACATCGATGCACCCGTGGGATCAGCCCAATAATACCACGCCGATGGCAGCTGCATCTCATCTCTGCCTTTCCAGCAAGATTCAACCAACCCTTCGCGTTTACCACAAATGGTGACAACTTTTAATCCCAGTGCTTTGTATTCGGGATAAAGGCGGGCCAGAGCAGGCAGCTCCTTTGCACAATGCGGACAATCGGGATTCCAAAACACAACCAGGGTATAAGGCGTTTCCAGATCGTATAACAACCGCAATGAATTGGCTTCATCGTAAAATTTCAAATCGGGCAGTATGTTGCCGGTCATCAATCGGTTGATGCTGTTGGCCTGGTTGGTGTGACGGTACCATTCTTCTTCTCCAAACTGAAGCTTGTCCTGAGGTTCTACATATTTACGCACAAGGTATACATAAATTTTATCCAGATCAAATCTGCTCGATCTTGGCAGCAGTTGCAAGAGATAGCCCAAATAATAACGGAAAGCTTCTTCATTGGGTTTGAGTTTGGTCATGGCTTCAAATACCGGACCCGATGGGTCTCCTGCCCTTTCGTCCCACAAAGTTAAGGTGTAATGATCCAGCCAGTCAATGCCCATTGGAGTGGCCCAAAACAATTCATTTTGAGGTTGCCAGTCTTTGAGGTATTGTTGCGTAAACAACTGCCATCTCAACTCTCTGTCCTTATCCCAGTCTGTAGTACTCGGGGCCGCCATCATGGGCGTCAATCTTACAAAGTCAGCCGTGAGTCCGCCTGGATGCGCAGCCAAAAATTTGGTCTGATGGATGACCATAGACTCTTCTTTGGAGGTCAACAATCTGTAACTCTCTTCATTGATGTGATACCGGTAATAATCAATGAATTTGATGTACTCACTCATGTAGGTTGACATGGTATTCCTGTATTCGTAATACAGTTTACTTTCCGGGTTTTTCTTAAATTGCAGTGTACCCCATACATCACTCAACGAGCACAACACATCAAAATCACCCTGCTCCCCGTCAATGGCCATATGATAATAATTGAGCCTGCCCGCCGAATTTACTTTATAAAAAATAGCGTAAAAACCGGGGCTTACACCCTCATTCAAATAGATATCAAAGCTGCCATCCTGGTTTTTGAGGCTGTGTTGTTTGATTACCGGCTTGCGACCCAAGGTTGTTCCAAACCAAATGGTGTCATAACTAAGCCCTTCCATTTTTACATGTATACGAAGGGCTTTGGCAGATACCACATCGTGCCACACCAGTGCTACACAAAATATCAAAATCCATCTCAATGTTTTCATATTACCATGGTCATCTTTGATTTGTAGCGCAAATATGCTATAAAATGACATTATGTCTTCGATTTTAACGCTTCATTAATGCACAAATAAAAAAAAACGGGCCAACCTTCGTTAGCCCGTTCAACAAATCTAATCTGCAACAAATATGACTAAACCGCTGATACCTCAGCTTCTCTCACTATCCCTTCCATTATGTCATCACCCATTTCCATGAATTTTACTTCTCCTGTTGCCACATCATAAATGCCACCTACGATGTCAATCTGCCCATCTATCTTCATCTGGGCCAGCATAGGACTCAAGGCATAAATTCTACGGATCTGAAAAGCAACATTGTTGAGCATTACATTGTGTACAAAATCTGCGTTGTGTGAATGCCTGTTTTCTTTTGTCTCCTGCTCCATCTCTACCGCCGGAACAATCTGTTCCAATAACTGTGTGATGTTGCCATCTTTAAAATTATCACAAGCTCCTTTTACCGCGCCGCAATGGGTATGACCCAAAACCACAATGATTTTGGATCCCAGATATTTGCAGGCAAACTCCAACGAACCTATGGCATAAAGACTGGCTACATTGCCGGCCAAACGCACACTGAAAATGTCGCCCAGACCCTGATCAAATATCAATTCTGCAGATGTCCTGCTATCACTGCAACTCAGGATCGAAGCAAAGGGAAATTGACCGTCACGGGTATCATTTACCTGCTCGAGCAAATTGCGATTGATCTTCAGGTTGTTTAAAAATCTGGAATTGCCTTCCTTCAAAAACTGAAGTGCCTTTTGAGGGGTGATGGATTCCTGTGTTTCTTTGGTATGCGCTTTCATCGTTGTGATTGTTTTATTTTAATGAATAGGTTTCTACGTTTCCTGCCGGTTGCTTTTTTTCGCTTTGTTTGGCATGGAATATTTTGATGTAATTGGTGTTTTCTATGCTGTAATTTTCTTTAAAGCCTGTGAGTTCAAGTTGGATCTTTTTATCTTTTGACACTACATCCCTGAATTGTCTGATCAGCTCCAAAATGTCGTGCGCAATGTACTGGCTTGCCGAGGCATCAATAACTACACTGCAGCCCTCCGGCAATTGGGCCAGGGTCTTTTTAATAGCTGCCTTGTTTAGAAAACTTACTTCTTGTGCCAGCTCTATGTATACTTTATCTCCTTCACGGTACTGCTCTCCTACAAATGAATAGGCGTTTTTCATATTGCCCCAAAGCACATACAATAGACTCAGGCCAAGTCCTATGGCCACCCCGGTAAGCAGGTCGGTCAGCACCACCGAAAGCAGGGTTACAGCAAATGGAAAAAACTGATACTTGCCTTGTTTATAAAAATGGAAAATCTTTGACGGGTGCGCAAGCTTGTAACCAATCATCAGTAAGATGGCTGCCAGCGAGGCAAGCGGAATTTTATTCAAAATTCCCGGTATGGCCAATACACAGACCAGCAAAAACAAGCCATGAAGAATGGCCGACATTTTGGTCCTCGCCCCGGATGTAATATTGGCTGTGGTGCGCACCACTACAGAAGTCATGGGCAGGCCACCAATCAAACCACTCAATGCATTACCCACACCCTGTGCCAGCAACTCACGGTTGGGATTGGTATATCTTTTGTGCGGGTCCATATTGTCGCCGGCTTCAATACAAAGCAGAGTCTCCAATGATGCTACAATAGCCAGGGTAGCGGCCACTATCCACACTTCCTTTTGTCCAATGGCCGAAAAATCTGGTAGTGTGATCACTTTGCCCAGATCAGCCACAGATTGTAATACAGGAAGCGTAACCAGATGCTCTGCTTGTAGCATCCAATCCCCTCCCAGGCTACTCAAAGCTTGCTGCAACACTATGCCTACAACCACAACTACCAGGGCTGCAGGTAATAATTTCATCTTTTTCAATACGGCAACTTTGTCCCAGGTGATGAGGATGGCCAGACTTACTGCTGCCAATACCACCGCAGAAGGGTGAATATAATCAAGCATATCAAATAATGAGCTGAAGGTATTCGATCCTCCCTTTTCTGCAAATGCCATATCTCCTTCTGTATCGCGATCGTAGCCTACCGCATGGGGAAGTTGCTTTAAAAAAATGATTACACCAATACCTGCCAACATGCCCTCAACCACACTACCGGGAAAATAATCGGCTACGCTGCCTGCCTTTATCAATCCCAATACGAGTTGAAAAATACCCGCCAGCACTACTGCAGTTAAAAATACCTCAAACGACCCCAGACTAGTGATGGCCGTCAAAACAATGGCGGTAAGTCCGGCTGCAGGACCCGATACACTTACCTGTGATCCACTCAGACCACCAACCACGAGGCCCCCAATGATGCCTGCCAGTATACCCGAAAATAATGGCGCTCCAGATGCCATGGCGATGCCAAGACACAGAGGCAATGCCACTAAAAAAACCACCACTGAAGCAGGTAGGTCTGCTTTTAGATAGGATTGAAATTTCATATTTAGCTTGATTAGTGAAAAGGAAACCCTAAGATTTCTTTTCCTTTTTGTTGTAAATGAAAGAAACAGTAGAACCATTTCTTTTCCGAAAAATAAAAATGAAAAATTACCGAAGACCTGTAAAATCAACCCATTCAACGCGTGAATGAGCAGGTTGCACTACGGTATAAGCTAAATAAATTCGGGGGGTTGTGGGGGAGTTGATCCCTTGTGCAAGGTAAAGAGGGACAGTGTTTCGAAGTTATGTATTACCTCATCATCATCCGCTGGCCTTACAACCACAGAAAAAGACTTGCGCACAAATTTCCACTCTTTCCAGATATCATTGTGAGAGGTTTCTTCCTCTTCTTCGTTTTCCTCAACAACGGCTACCAGGGTGTCATAAACCAATAAATCAATTACTGGCTTGCACCCAAGGGTCACCGAAATGGTGAATGCTAATAATATCTTTGCGAAAAAATGCATTGACTTTGAAACGCCATTCGCTCCCAAAAAGTTCACCTGCTCTAAAAAAAGTATGTTAACGCCTGGTTTACAGTGATTTAAAATAACTTTACATAAGTTCCCACCACCCCCTTTTATTCGGTGATGGCACGGGCACCAAAATTTTGAATCAGTATGTTGTCATATTTGTCGGCCGCCCTGATCAACTTATCAATAATTTTTTTGCACGTCTCAAAATGCATGTGCTGATCATAAATCAAACTTGATATCACTATATTGTTGTCTTTCAGTGCAAAGGTCATGCCCTTGTTATGAAAATTCTGCTTGAGTAAATAAGTGTAAATGGCCCCCATGTTTTGCATCGGCAGATAACACAAACTGGCATCGGCAATTAAAAAACCGGAGGGTTCGTGATAAGTGATGTTGACCCTTGCACTGCCATGGGAGATTTCCCAGTTGTTGATGCCCCGTCTGCATATTTCCACGTCGTAGCCCAACTGGCTGAGCACATCTTCAATCTTTTTGGGTATGCCAAATGGTTCATAGACCTGGGCATCTGCAATGTGTTTGACCCTGGCCCCACAGTTGGGACAATACTTTTCAATAGGATTTTTTTCACGAAGTATCTGCTCGCATGAACTGCAGCGCACCGCCCGCTCCGGGTGTATGGAGGCATAGACTTCCAGTACTTTTCTGATCTCATGAAACGGAAGTGCAATGCCTATGTTTTGCCCGCCATCTACCATAAAGGTGTTGATGCCCAGCAATTGCCCTTTCAGATTGAGCAATGGGCCCCCACTATTGCCCGGATTAAGGGCAGCATCATGTTGATAATATTCCAATGATCCCAACATATAACTGACGCTCGAAATGATGCCCCTGGTCACTGCCAATTTATAACCAAAGGGATGTCCGCAAGCCAATACTTCATCACCTGCCAGTGCCTCCTCTTCAGCCCACTCCAATGCTTGCAATGGCTGCCCGGTGCCGGGAAGTGCCAATATGGCAAGGTCGTATTTTTCATCCTGGTACAACACCCTCGTTTGCTGCCTGGCAAAGGCCTGTCCCTCAATCACTACCTGAATGTTGTCTCTTACTACGTGTTCGTTGGTCACGATCACGCCCTGGGCACTCATGATAAAACCGGTGCCAGTAGCATAGGGAGTAGCTATTTGTACCACCAGTTTTTCGAGCCAGGGGAGGTGCTTGTCAATCATAACGCGAGTTTATTATAATCCAGATTGCTGATCATTCTCAAAAAAGAAGCACCCAACAAGGCCCGGTCTTCAAAATCGAGCTGAGCCATCAATTGGCGGCCGGGTATATTTTTCAATATCGATTTTTTCACTATTTCGTCAAGACGTTCACCAAATTTTTTTTCATCTATACTGCCATCGTGTCTTACCAGTGAAACATATCCCATGCTGACAAAAAAATCATTTTCTATGACGCGTAAAAGCAGATTTAGCAATTTTTGATCCAGCATGGGCAAGGCATAACCAAAAAGCAAAAGACTGCAAATATAACGGGGAATATAAATGGCGTATTCCGACAAATCGCTTTGAAGGTACCAGTCAAAATGGGTGAGTTCCTGCTCGGTCACTTCCTGCAATTTTACATGGGCGGCAGCTTCTAACCTGCCAAAGGTGTTTTTGGTCTCATACAACTCCTGTCCCAATGCTTCGTCTGTAATGGAAGCCATCTTTTTTAATTCCCTGTATATCTCTGCATTTTTCAAATTTGGTGTAAGGGTATTGACATGGAAATAGGTAGCATACACATTTTCAATGTGATCCATCACCTTACCCTCTGGTTTTAAAAAATAGTCGATGGTAAAGGCTGCACTCAATAAAATATAAGAAAGCAGTCCCGGATATCGGTCGAACCTGCTGGATTCATTTTCATAGATGGCAAGAACTTTTCCCAGTTCATTCCTGAAATATTGCATCCTGATGCGTTTGTCGCGATCTGTCAAGGGTGTGATGTTTCCATTGTAAACTGGGCTCAACTCTTCAAATTCTGCTACCAAAACATCATCCCGACGATCGGCCTGGGTAGCCAGCTCTTTGAGTCCGTAATAGAGTTTGTAGGGGCTGCCATCCTGATGATCGGTATGCATAACCATGGTGAGGTTGTCATCGCTGTCAAGGGCATAGGCAGAATAACGCAGTTCGTAGTTTTCTTCCAATAAAGTGCGCATGGCCCCTAAACTAATCTGCCTGCAATGGGCAACAACAGCCTGGGCAAAAAAACCATCCTGATTGGCAAAACCCTCAATGCATTTGGATCCCTGGTATATTTTAAACTTTAATTTTTCCGGGCTTACTTGTTCTACCTCTACATTACCTTGTTCTTCCTGAGTAAGAAAGTCGAGAAATAGGGCAATGGACTCCAGATACCGCTTCTTTTCGTGTGATTCAATGGATTTTTCCCAGTAGCTTTGTCTTTCTTCGGCCTGGTACACGTCCGAAAATCTTCCAAAAGTATAACAGGGTTCTGTTACTTCCTTTCCCAGTATATTTTTGAAAAACTTCATTACCCCTTACTTTTGGGTAAAATTATCAAATAATGCGTTTTCGTACAGAATTAATGCCAAATAAGTCGAATATTCCCATCGGCTATCGTGATAAGCTCTTGCTCATGGGCTCGTGTTTCGCTGATCACCTGGGCGATCGTTTGTACAAATCAAAATTTGACGCATTGGTCAATCCTCTGGGCACTTTTTTCAACCCTGTTTCTGCAACTCAGCTGATGGATGTTTTGCATAGCGGCACCCAAATAACAGAAGAAGAACTGCTGCAAAGGGATGGTATTTTTGTACATCCTCTTTTTCACAGCAGATTTAATCACAGTGATGCATCCGGCATGCTACATCTTGTTAATACGGCACTCGATCAGACCCGAAATTTTTTGGAGAAGGCCACTTGCGTTTTTCTCACCCTGGGCACATCATGGGTATATGAAAATCTTCAATCTGCTTCCATTGTTTCCAACTGCCACAAACTGCCACAATCACTTTTTCGAAAAAGACTGTTGACCCTCGAAGAATCTAAGACAGCCATACTTGCTTTTGCCAATTCACTGAAAGCACTGAATCCAAACTGCAGATTGATACTTACCCTGAGTCCTGTGCGCCACCTCAAAGATGGCTTTGAAAACAACCAGTTGAGTAAGGCCATTTTGCGACTCGCCATCCATGAGTGCATGCAAAATGATGTAGCAGTTTCCTATTTTCCCACTTACGAGTTGGTGCTGGATGACTTGAGAGACTACCGCTTTTACACAGAAGACCTGCTGCATCCCAATGATTTGGCCATTCGGTATATTTGGGAAAAATTTGTTGAATGTTACTTTGATGAAAACACCAAAACAATCCTGGACAAAGTAGATGATATCAACCAGTATTTGTCACACCGCAAGGTCTCATCTGATCATCACGATGCAACCGCAACAGCAAGAATCAGGGACAAAATCATTGAAATCAACCCCTTATTGGGTAGGACATTTGATGTATAGCCTGACCATGTTTCCATCAGATAAACAACACAAGCACCAAATCATTATCTTTACTTTTAAATCAACGTAGTTATGACACTTGGAGAATTTTTCAGCCACTGTTCACAAAATCCGGGTACCCTGCTCACTTTGTTTACAGCCTTGCCACTTACCGCTTTTCTGGCCATGATTTTTGGCAAAAACGAAGGGCACCTTTCTCCATGGAAATACTTGTATTCCGTGTTGGTTTATCTGGCTTGTATCCCAGGTATTTTTGCCCTTACCCTAAGTATCTACATGTTTTTCTTTGAACGTGGCAGCATCATGAATGCCAATATCTATACCCAAATTCTACCGGTGATTTGTATGGTGCTTACGCTGTGGCTGATACGCAGGAATGTGGATTTTCAATATGTACCAGGCTTCGACAAAATAGGAAGTCTTGTATTTTTTCTTACGGTGTTGATCATCTTGCTTTGGATCCTTGAAAAGACCAACATTGTGGTGTTTACCTATATGCCATTTTACCAGTTTGCCCTTCTGTTTTTGGGCATGATTCTTTTGCTTCGCTGGGGCCTTAAAAAGGTTTTTGGTTGATTTTTTAATTGCGCTTGTCCAAGCCCCACAACAGTTTTTCACGCATGGTAGCCATATAACGCATGCCTTCCAAAACCACCAATCTTGTGGTGTAGGCAGCCTTGTGAATGGTGATCTTGTATTCATCGGTGATGGATTCATACCGCGAATCCATGGTACACAAAAAATTCTCTGCCCTTCCCTCAATGGCAAAACTGATGCGCACATCATCCCTTATAACCAGGGGACGCATGTTGAGGTTGTGGGGAGCAATGGGAGTGATCACAAAACTCCTGGAACCCGGAAAGATGATGGGTCCTCCACAAGCCAGTGAATAGCCAGTTGATCCCGTAGGGGTTGCTACAATAAGACCATCTGCCCAGTAAGTATTTAAAAATTCATCGTCGATAAAGGTATGGATAGAGATCATGGACGAGGTATCCCGCTTATGCAGGGTAAAATCATTGAGGGCGTAGGGCTGGTCTCCAAACAGAGGTTTATTGCCGGTCACCGCCAACATCGATCGCTCTTCAATGATGTATTGCCCTGCTGCCAGCTTGTCTATAGCCTGGTTGACGTGCATTTTTTCTACGCTCGACAAAAATCCCAATCGGCCCAGGTTGATACCCAACAAGGGTACCCTGGCTTCACAGGCCTGTGCTGCAGCTTTGAGCATGGTGCCATCTCCCCCCAGTGATAGTATAAAATCGGGAGCAAATTGCTGAACCTCCATAGCACTATTGATCAACTGAAAAACAACACCGGGGCGAACAAAACCCAATAAATCCAGCAGACCTGCATGCATTACACCTACTTCTATACCTTTTTCTTCCAGCTTATCCATGAGCTGGCGGATGAATACCTCATCTCCCGCTTTTACAAGGTTGGTGTAAAGTAAAATCTTCAATGGCCTGTGTTATTTATCAAAGATACAACGAATCGGCTATTTATCCCCCTTTACACGCATCACTTTTAACGGTGATTTATGTCATTTTGACATGTATATTTAATTAGATCAGTCATTTTGTCAGTTTGTTTTAAGCAAAATATGACAATTTGTATTAAAAAATGGCATTGGTATTCTCTTTGATCTGACAATGGAAAATTAATTAACCAAATAAAAAATTATACCATGCATACAAAATTCAGAAAACATCCGGGATTTAGAACAGCCACCACTTTGGCACCCATTTTCTCCAACCTCTTTCACGAGGTGATGAACGCACCGGTTCAGGACGTGATCAAAGATCAGGAGAAAAAATATGCTACACCAGCTGCCAACATCGTGGAATACGCAGACAAGTACGAAATTTCGATTGCCCTGCCCGGATTTCAGAAAGAACAGATTGGCATCCACCTGGAAAACAACCAACTTACCATTGCCACTGAAAAAGAAACCGGCGACACAAATGGGAAAGCTATTTACAGAGAGTTTTTTGCCCACAACTTCAAAAGGTCCTTTACCCTTACTGACAAAGTAAACAAAGAGACCATCCACGCCTCTTACGCCAATGGCATCCTTGTGGTGAGCATCCAAAAAGCAGAAGAAGCAAAACCCAAATCCATTTCCATTCTCTAACCACCAAAACAATATAAAGTAATGTACAACGTTTCTAATATATTCGACCAAATCCTCAACAGGAGCATCAGCGAGATGGTAGGTTCCGATTTTACCCTCTCCATCCCCTCAGCCAATGTTGTAGAACACGATGACAATTTTCAGATCATCCTGGCCGTTCCCGGTTTGGAAAAATCAGATTTCAGCATCAGTGTCGACAAAAACCAACTCATCGTTTCAGCAGAAAAAGAAAATCCGGTACTTCCGGAAGGAGCCGCCATCAAAAGGAAAGAGTTCAATTATTCAAGCTTCAAACGAAACTTTACCCTGCCTGAAACTGTTGATAACAATAGAATTAAAGCAGAATATACGGACGGCATGCTGACGTTGACCCTGCTCAAAAAGGAAACAAAAAGCGACGATCTTCGAAAGATCACAGTAGAATAAGGTAAATAGTGTTTTTCATAAGGTTTTGATTGTTGGGCCATCGGGAAAGATCCGGTGGCCTTTTTATTTTATCAGAAATCACCTTTGTAGTCCAACGCCTGGTGTAAATGAGCCAGGTGATGCCTGCAATGCCAATCGTACAAACCCAACGCTTCACCCAAGGTAAAATTTTTGTGACTCTCCGGGTGAAAATAACTCCTCTTATGATAATCATGGATATCCATCGACCTGAGTAAAATTACAAATTTTGCATGCACCGCATCCAGCATCTGCAACGAATGGTGCAAATAATCAGGCTTGTAATCTTCAAGAGCCGCCCACATCCCTTCCTTATAGGGCTTGATCGTAGGTGTATCTTCTGTCATCGCCAGCTTAAACCGAATGTACGCATTGGTATGGCTATCACACATATGATGTACCACCTGTGCCACTGTCCATCCATGAGGTCGATACACCCAATTCAATTCTCTCCCTCCAAGATTTGATACAAGACCCCTTACTTCCGTAGGCAAATCCTCAATGGTCTGGGTCCATCTTTCTATGTCATTTTCACCTATGAAGCCAGGCACTTCGTACTTCCCTATCGGGTACATCAATTGATACATTTGATCGGTTTCCATATACTTTGGTTTATTCACAAATTTACTCAATTCTACCAACCATTCAAAATCAACTTGGATGTAGGTTGTCACTTTTATCTGATGCATTGAGGCGACATGCGTTTGGCGACTTGCGTTTGGCGACGGGCGTTTGGCGACGGGAGACGGGCGACATGCGTTTGGTGACAGACGACGGGCGACTTGCGTTTGGCGAAAGGTGACTGAATGGTTAAATCGAGTGAAAGATTTCACTCGATAATGAGGGAACCGTGCAATTCCTTGCACGGCAACGACATAACTAAATAGGATATGTCTATGCCACACGGTTAGCTCGTGATGCCTTTGTTAAATTGCCCTAAGGCGCAGCCATGACTGAACGCTTGCTATGAAGTAGCAATTTGATTGCCGGTGGCAATCAAAAGTGAAGGAACCGTGCAACCCTTTGCACGGCAACGACCAAGCTTATCTGGGATGGCTCCTTTTTCAATTCATTGAACTAAGGCACAGCCGTATTGCCCTCAGCACAATCATCGCAAAAAAAAAAGAGGGACCCTTTCGGAATCCCCCAAAAAAACTTGGTAGCTTAAAAGTTCGGTTACAGAAGGCTTTGTATTATTTTATCTTGTCTACCAGGTATGCAAATGATTTTTCACCTGTAATCATGTCTTTCATTACCTGCATGGTTTCGGTTAGGTAAAAGTCTTTTTTCATCTCTTTGAACCAATCATCGTTTCTTGCCTTTTTGGACTCATCCGCATCGATGCCGGCTACGTCCTGTGGCAAATTTTTGATGGCAAAACCTTTTAGGTCGGCTTTAAACAGTTCATCGTATTTTTTTGATTCTTTTTCCAAAGCATCCATCTGTGAACGGTAGTCTTTCAGCGATAAACTTACTACAGACTCATCTCTGTTTTTCTTGAGTCTTTTGGCATTTTCCTGAACACGCCTGAAATGTTCGTCTCCACTTACCCTCTTCTTACTTTTTTCTACAATCGATGGCAAATTTTCAATTTTTACTACGTGCTGTGCATAGGTCTGTGGCTCGATCTCCGTCCACTCCATGGCATTTTCATATTCTTTTTCACCTACTTCTATGTACATATAGTTATCAGGTAAGACAACATCGGGGATGACTCCTTTCAGCTGGGTGGATCCACCGTTCACCCTGTAAAATTTCTGAACCGACATTTTGATCTCACCCAATGGCTTCAACTCGTCACTGCCGGAAACTGCTTTGTCAAGATCAAAAAACCGCTGTACCGATCCCTTGCCAAAGGTAGAGGCACTGCCCACAATCACAGCCCTGCCATAATCCTGCATGGCAGCTGCAATGATCTCTGAAGCCGAAGCGCTCATGTTGTTGACCATGATGATAAGTGGTCCCGCATACTGTACGCGCTCATCTCTGTCCTGGTGAACATAAGGCCTTGCCTGTCTCGATTTTACCTGAACAATCGGGCCTTCCTCTATAAATAAACCCGACATATCCACTACGTCGTTGAGGCTGCCCCCGGTATTGTTTCTCAAATCCAGTATGATGCCATTGACATTATTGGCCTTCAACTTTTCTATCTCTCTGGCTACATCCACCGCACAGCTATTGCCATCTTCTTTTTCAAATGAGGAATAAAACTTCGGCAACTTGATGTATCCTATGTTGTTGATTACCCCGGGCATGTCAAAGATTACCGATCGTGCAAAAGATTCATCCAGGATTACTTCATCCCGCGTAATGGTAATCTGTTTTACGGTACCATCCTGCTTTTTTACTGTCAATGTCACCTTTGTACCTTTCTTTCCCCTGATATGGGTAACAGCATCATCAACCCGCATACCCGTCAAATCAACTGCTTCTTTGCCCTCCTGTGCTGCAGACAAAATGATATCATTGGCTTCCAGTTCTTTTCCTTTCCAGGCCGGGCCTCCGGTTACAATGTCGCTTACTTTGATGTTATCACCATCTTGTTGCAACCTTGCACCAATGCCTTCCAGTTTGCCTCCCATGTTGATGTCAAAATCCTGCTTTTCTTTTGGATTGAAAAAATCAGTATGGGGATCAAAATAATTGCAAATGGAACCAACGTAGGTTTCAAACCGGTCGCTCCTTCTCAGCTTTTTTAATCGGTTAAACCAATCACCAAAAGTTTTTTTGATGTCCTTTCTAACATCTTCCAAAAGTTGAGCTTCTGTTTTTTTTGCCTCTTTGCTCGTCTCTTGCTCATCAATCTTTCTGTCCAGTCTGGTGATTACTTCATAGGTCAAAAAATCTTTCCAGTAGTTTTTCAACTCTGCCTCATCCTTTGCATAAGGTTTTTTCTCTTCGTCGAGCTCAATTTTTCTGTTTTGATCCAGATCAAAGGGCTGATCTATAAGTTCATTGTAGTACTGCTCACCCAATGCCATTCTTTTATCAAGGATGGTCATGGATTGATTGAAGAAATCAAAGGTGCGCTCATTGATCTGATCGTCGATTTGGGTTTCGTACTGCTTCAACTGATCAATATCGGCCTGGGTAAAGTACCTTTTGCCCGCATCTACGCGCTCCAGATAGGTTTTGAAGACAAATTTTGACAACTGATCATCGATGGGTTTGGGTGAGTAATGCACATTTTCAACATATTGAAGCATGGCACTGATGATCAGACTTTCTTTGTCGTTGCCGGTAATAGATGGCTGCAAAGATTTGAAACCTACAAAACCAAGGATCAGGGCTACAACCACAGAACTTTTGTATATCATACTTTTTTTCAATTTAAACCAGTGTAATAACTTTTAAAAGAACAGCTAAGTTATGTGTTTTAGCCTATTTTAATTTGTTTTTAACGTTATGCTAACATCCATCATCTCAAATCGTCTTCTGCCTCAAACTCATCTACAGGCTGTTTGCCAGACGCAGGCTGGTGATTGATGGCGTCGTATTTGCTGCAATCCAGTTCGACATTGAGTTCTGCCGGCACCATAAAACGGGCCGTTTCATCAAAATCTATGGTATTGTCTTTTTCAACCCTGGTAAGGAATTTTTCAAAAAAGGGCCTCGCCATCACCGCTCCCTGTCCATCGGCAAGGGTGTTGAAACGAATCCACTCTGCATCTCCACCTACCCATGTGGAAACAACAATATTAGGGGTAAAACCTACATACCAGCCATCTTTATAACTGTTGGTGGTGCCAGTCTTTCCTGCAATCTCACTTTTATATTTTTTGCCAATCACTTCCGCTACATATTTGAGCATGTCTACAATCACATAGTTGTAAGACGGATTGATGGCTTTTTTTTGCTCCGGAATTGCCGTATAAATGGTTCTGCCATTTTTATCGGTAATGTGGGTAACATAAATGGGTGTGGTTTGTATGCCATTGTTGGCAAATGCCGTATAAGCCGATGCCATATCATAGGCCGACAACTCAGGCGTACCCAAACAAATGGAAGGGGCTTCGGGGATTTTATTTTTGTCGATTTTCAGATTGGCTACAAAATTCCTCACCGCCTCCACACTGCCCAATTGTTTCATCAGGTAAACAGAAATTGAATTTTTTGACTCTTTTAATCCCTCTTTTAAGGTGAGAAATGATCCCGAAAATTTGCCATCCGCATTGGAAGGACACCAGGTACTCATCAAACCAAAATCTGAGTCGTTGGCCTGGATACAATACGAAATGTCCTGAACCTTGTAACAAGGAGAAATGGCCTGATCTATGATGGCAGTGCCATAAACAAAGGGCTTAAAAGTACTGCCTACCTGCCTGTTGGAGGTCACGTGGTCAAACTGAAAATATTTGTGGTTGATACCTCCAATCCAAAACTTGACCTCGCCTGTCTTGGGATCCACCCCTATGCTGCCAATTTGCATATGCATCTGGTGGTGACGTATCGAATCCCGGGGACTCATGCGCACACTTTTTTCACCACCGGTCACATAATCGTACACCTTCATATTGACCGGTGTTACAAATTGTTTGTCTGCTATTTTGCGCAATGCATTCCATTGTTTTTTGAGCCCCATCCAATGCTCTGATTTGAGGATTTCTTTGTAAACGTCTGCCTGGTCGCCTGTGATCGTTCCCTGCCCAACCCACTTGCTCAGCTTGCCCTTGTCTTTTTCGGCATCAAAGAGGCGAAAGATGTCCACATCATTGAGCCTGGCATTTTCAATCTGTTCTACTATTTTATTGGTGATGCTACCCAGATAGGCAGCCCTCAAATCCCGAAACCGCTGCGACTGACGATATTGCTCATAGAGGTGATTTTTGCGAATGGCTTTTTTCTCGTCATCTGCATCGTAGGTCCACGGGTCTTTACCTGACCACACAGTGAAATACTTTTTCTGAAGTGCAATCATGTGTTCACGCATGGCAGCCTCAGCATGCACCTGCATTTTGTAATCGATCGT
>ERZ724521.457-NODE-457-length-18337-cov-5.287058_pt1 | contig 18337 bp, 12 predicted proteins | sample MGYA00376054_ERZ724521 | MGnify/ENA primary metagenome ERZ724521 (study PRJEB28724, sample SAMN07190883) | activated sludge metagenome | isolation source: activated sludge of sewage treatment plant in Hong Hong | place: Hong Kong | collected 2016-03-17 ... | reverse complement strand
CGGCATGCGCTTTCCCGGACAATACGAAGGCGGGGCCGTGTGATAAAGTTAGGCCCCCGGAGTCGTCCGGAACTTGTTTCCCCTGTTAAATTTTCGCCCCATTTAGCAAGCGGCGACATAACAACGCCCTTTCGCGCCTCTCCGGCTGTAAACGCGCAACGCGCGACCCCGGCATTGCCGAATGGTCGCGCGCTGCGAAAATCCTGTCTGTTCGATTATTTAGCCCTCCGAAGCCGCTTCGCTCAGCGCTGCGCCTTCTTCCTGTTCCGCTTCCGCTTTTTTCGTGATCTCGTCAATGATCTTGTGGAACTCATCCGAAGGGACTGCCTTGTCTGTTATCGTCACCCGTTCCCGGATGGCTTCGAATATTTTGTCTGTTTCGAGGTCGCGGCGGGTGTTATCCACGTCTTCTTTGTTTTGCATCAGCCGGTCGACGCTGCCTTCGATCACATTGTCGGGCAGTTCGGCCTGGAAATAGTTGCGCACGCGGGTGGCGTAGGCGGCGCGGACTTCGGTATCGGTGACTTCGATGGCGGCCATTTCCTTGATCTTGTCGCGCAGCAGCGTCCAGCGCAGGTTGTCAGCAAAGGCAGGGTATTCCCGTTCGATCTGTTCGGCGTCGATCTTGCCTTCATTGCTCACCCGAAGCCAGCGTTTGAGGAACTTTTCGGGCAATTCCAGGGGGTTTTGCGCCAGCAGGCGTTCCTGAAAGGCGCGCATGAGCAGTGCGTTGGAGCGCACGTCGTAGAATCCGAGTATGCCTTTCTTGAGTTCGCCGATCGCGTCTTCCTTGCTGGTCACATGATCGCCGCCGAAGTATCCCTTGAAAAACTCCTCGTTCAGTTCGGCTGCTTCGGCCCGGCTCACCTCTTCGATCACGCCTTCAAACCAGTCGCCCACCTCCCGGTCGTCATCAGGTTCGAGGCTGAGGATGTATTTGCGGTACATGTCCTCCTTTTCATGGTTTTCGATATTGCGGGCATTGAAGCGCAGCGTGTCGCCCTTTTTGGAGGCGAGCAGTTGTGCTTTAAACGCTTCGTCGGCCGTGCTGCTCACCAGCACGGTGATGGTCGTTTCAAGGCCGCCTTCTTTTACCTGGCTGCCGGCATCGCCCTCCAGTTCTTTGGAGGCCAGGCGTACCATGTCGTTGTCCTGGATATCCGTCTCCGGGTTGGAGCGGGCGCCCATGCGTTTGCGGGCGTAGTTCAGGTCGTCTTCTGCCAGTTCGTCGAGGTTGGAGACCGTAAGGCGTTCGTATTTTTCGCTCTTCTCGAGCCCGTTTATCTCGAAAGGCGGCACGAAGCCGACTTCATAGTTGACGGCGTACTCAGGTTCGGGGTCGCTGATCTTGAAGGAAAAACTGCGCTGGTCTTCCGTCGGCAGGGGCTGGCCGAGCACGTCGAGTTGGCTCTCGCGCAGGTAGTCGTAGAGCCGGTGCGACAACATTTCGTTCAGCGTTTCGCTGAAGATCGAACTGCCGTATATTTTTTTCACAAAATCCATCGGCGCCTGACCCTGGCGGAAACCGCGGATGGCGGCGCGGGAGCGAAACTTCTTGAGTTCGGCGTCAATTTTTGGTTTGATCTCCTCGCGGGTGACGGTGACGGTCAATTCTGCGGAGCTGTTGTCTATGTCTTTGCGGACAACCATAAATGGGAAATTAGAATTTTTGAAACTGGAGGGTATTAAGGGGTTTCGGGGTTTAAAGGTTTCGGGTTTCGGGGCTAGGGGTAACACCAACCCTGAATCTTTTAAACCATTTTTTAGTGCGGGCGGAGGGACTCGAACCCCCATGCCTCACGGCGCCAGATCCTAAGTCTGGTACGTCTACCAATTTCGCCACGCCCGCATTATTTTTTTTCAACAGGTTATTTCCGGCCGCTTTTCAACACTTGGCAAATTTTTTGTAACCTTAATGTTTTCAATGTCAAAAACCTGACTTGACAACGCGCCGGAACCCCTTTCAAAAAGGACGGCAAAAGTAAATCGTTTTGGTGGAAAACAAAGTATTGTGGCAGAAGAAAAACCGTTAACGGGACACAAACAAATTTGGCCGGTGAAAAGTTTGTCCTAAATTTGTAAGGCATCTGAACACATGTATAAACAGGAGGAACCCATGGAGCAGCATCAAGATTTATCCGGCGCTGCAGAAGAAGGCAAAGTCGGCACGCAGGGCGATTACGCGCTTGAGGCGAAGGATGCCGCTATACCCGGCGAGCGGGAGGATATTACCCTCATCCGCCGGGCCTACCGCAACCTCCTGAAGTCGATCAAAACCCCGCTCGACGAGGCTGACCGCGTCAGCATTCGCGCAGCCTTTGAACTGGCGGCCCGCGCGCACCACGAGCAACGCCGCAAGACCGGCGAGCCTTACATCATGCACCCCATCGAGGTGGCGCGCATCTGCGTGGAAGAGATTGGCCTGGGCCCCACCGCCGTGGTGTGCGCCCTGCTGCACGACGTGGTGGAAGACACCGAGGTGTCGCTCAAGGACCTGCACGACCAATTCGGCGCCCGCGTTTCGCTCATCGTCGACGGCCTCACCAAACTCGATGGCCTGCACGATTCGGAAAGTCCGCAGGCGGAGAACCTCAGTAAGGTGCTGCGCGCCATGGTAGGCGACGTGAGGGTGGTGCTCATCAAGATGGCTGACCGGCTGCACAACCTGCGCACCATCAAGGGCATGCCCCACCACAAGCAGCTCAAAATTGCCGCTGAAACCACCACGATTTACGGCCCGCTGGCGCACCGGCTCGGCTTGTACAAGATCAAAAGCGAATTCCAGGACCTGTGCCTGAAGGTAACCCACCCTGAGGAATACCACGAAATCGCCGAAAAACTCGCCCAGACCAAGCGCGCCCGCGAGCAGTACATCCGCGAGTTCACAGCGCCCATAAAAGAGGCGGTGCTGGAGATGGAGATTCCGGCGCGTATCACCGGACGACCCAAAAGCATCTATTCGATCCGGAACAAGATCAAGCACAAACACGTCTCGTTTGAAGATATTTACGACCTGTTTGCCATCCGGATCATCGTGGATGTGCCGCCGGAACAGGAACGCCTGGCCTGCTGGCAGGTGTACACGTTCGTGACCGATTACTACAAGCCCATCCCGGAAAGACTGAAAGACTGGATCACCAGTCCCAAGGCAAACGGCTACGAATCGCTGCACACGACGGTGATCGGGCCGGAAGGCAAGTTTGTGGAGGTGCAGATACGCTCCGTGCGCATGGACGACATCGCCGAACGCGGTTTTGCAGCCCACTGGAAATACAAGGGGGTGAAGGGTCTGAGCAAACTCAAGAAAGACGTGTTCGAAAACTGGCTCAACCAGGTGCGCGAAACGCTGGAAAACAGCGACACGGGTAGCGCCGTGGAGTTTCTAGCCGATTTTCAGAGCAACTTGTTCGCGGAAGAGGTGCATGTGTTTACGCCCAAGGGCGAAATGCGTATCCTGCCGGACGGCGCCACGGCGCTCGACTTTGCGTTCAGCATACACTCCGATATCGGGTGTACCTGCCAGTCCGTAAAAGTGAACAACCGGCTGGAGCGGCTCGATTACGTGCTCAAAAGCGGCGATCAGGTGGAGGTGACCACCAAAAAATCGCAGAAACCCAAAGAGGATTGGCTGCAATTTGTCGTCACCGGCAAAGCCAAAAACCGCATCCGGTCGGCCCTGCGCGAAGAGAAACGCAGCCAGGCCGAATACGGCCGGGAAATCCTGGAGCGCAAACTCAACGCCTTCAAGGTACCCGTGGAAGAAAACGCCGACATGCTGGCCAAATGGTACGGCTTTCCGAACCGCCTCGAATTCCTCAGCGCTATTTTTATGGAGCAGGTTGACCTGTCGGACCTCAAGCGCTTCCGCGCCGACGGTATTCGCCTGGTGGAGATCGAGGACAAGTCCGCCAAAACAGAGGTCGAGCCTGTCATTCCGGAAGTGGCGCCCAAACACCGCCACACCAACAAACCGGAGGTCATCATCAACGGCGAACCGGGCAGTTATTACCAGTTTTCTTTTGCCACCTGCTGCAATCCGGTGCAGGGCGACGCGATATTCGGCTTTATCCTGGCTCAGGGCGGCGTGAAAATACACCGCGCCACCTGCCCCAATGCCACCCACCTGCTGGCCAACTACGACCATCGTATCCTGAAAGCAGGATGGGGCAACACCGTAAAGGCCGATTTTCTGACCAATATCGTCGTTACCGGTGTCGACAGCGGGCCGGGTGTGATCCACCAGTTGACCGACAAAATATCGAGCCTGGGCATCAACATCCGCTCTTTCTCCATTTCAGGCGAAAGCGGCTACTTCGAAGGCCGCATCGGACTGATCGTGTCCAACACCGACCAACTCAACCTCGCCATGCGCTCGCTGAAGAGTTTCGACTGGGTGTCGAATGTGAGCCGGGAGGAGTGAGGGAGTAGGCGGACAGTCTAGAATCGGATGCCAAGTTTTATTCCCGGCGCTGTATTGGCAATTAATACAGGGTCAAGGCGCCAGCGCGGCGGTGCGGCACAGATGGTGTTTTTCAATTCCTTTCTGGCCCTGTTTTTTTCCACGATTGACCATACCACCCCGCTTAACACAAGTGCGCCACCCGTAACCATCATCACCTGGGCGCCGACGTACTCGTTGTCGGCCTTTTTGTAAAAGGCATCGCGGGTAGTTCCCCTGGAGGTGTAAAACACATCCTGCTTGTCCAGATATTTGGCATAGTCGTCGTGTTTGGAAAGCGCATCGGTGTACGGGTAGATAGCCCCCAGTCCGACCAGGGCGCCGGACCCGACAAGAATCCAGCATTTTTTCCTGATATCAGGCCCGACCTGGGCTTTGGGCATATTGGAAACGTCGTACACATAAATCCGCAGCTGATTGGGCTGCGAGGCCATTGCCCGCGGCACATTGTCCATCTGGTAATTCCATTCCACTGTCCTGTCGCCCGGCACTGCATTGAAGGTGCCTGTACCGATTGTCGTGTTGACCCGAATACCCGGGTTGTAGGAGCAAAGGACAACCTGGATCGTGCGCCGGTTGTACTGGGGCAAAATTTTAAAACTAACGATCACCTTTTCGTCGGTAAGTACGGCGGAAGCGCTGCCGATCAGATTCCATCGGTTGAAGGAAACCGGGTCGATGGCGATAAAAATCTTGTCGCCGCCCATCTTGCCCCGTTCCGAGTCGAGCACCTTTTTCCATTCTTTATCGTATTCGATGCTGATCGCCTCCTCCCGGGCAGCCGGGTCGGGATAGTATTCCGGCTTGATATTCAGCCTGGCCTTTAAACTCTGGGCGGCTGCCAGCGCATCACTTCGTTGTACGCGCATACGCGCCATGGCGACGGCCGCAAAGCGGTCGGCCTCCAGTTCCATTCTTTTGCGCTCTTTGGGGTCCACCGTTTTAAAATTGTGCCCCCGTACCAGGTGACCGATCTCGTGGGCAAACACAAAATAGGCCGCCCACTTGGTTTTGGCGTCTTTTTTAAACTCCTCCATGAACTTGTTGCTATACAGGAGATAGCGTGTGCCCTGGCGTTCGTTGGCCTGGGCATTATCCACTGTAGCGACTTGCAGGGTAAAAGGCCGTTCGCCGGTTATACCCGACAAGTCGAGTATCTCATCCACGATTTTTTCCGCTTCCTCGGTTGGTTCGAACAGCGTGTATTTACCGGCAGTTCGGTCGGACGCAAAGTTGCAGCCATTGGTAAATTCCAGTTCCTCCTGGGCGGAGAGCATGGTCGCCCCCCATGTGAAAAGGAGAAGGATCAGTCCGATTCGTGTGTTTTTCATATTCCGGATATTGGGTGTATTCAGTTTCTTAAATAGTTGATGATCCTTGATTTGCGCAGATGCACCAACCCGGGCACTTCACTGGGGTTATTGGTAATGGCCGCTCTGTCGCTTTCCCGCACCATGAACTCGTAAACCAATGCGGTCACGTTTGTCTTGCCGGCCGAAAAAGGCAGGTTGCCGATTTCCTGCGGGAGCCGGTTGGCGCCCTCGTTCAGCCACCCTTCCGCTTCCGTTCGCGTTATCGGGGGAGGGGCAGCCGATATCAACTTTGGCGTTACGACAAACACGAATACGCGGAAATAGGCCGGCTCGGTCGTGACGATCGATTTCAGGTAACAAAGCGTGGAGAAGGTCTCACAGCGGACGATCTTCGACGACCAGCGGTATTTGTCCTGTTTGCAGCCGCCGTCTTTGTTGAACTGCTCCATGCGGGTAGTCAGTGCAAAACCGCCGGGAACATAGAAGTACCGGCGGGTGTGGTAACCGGTCCCTTCCAGTGCCCCGCGCAATTTTTTATCCGCATCCGACATGGTTTTACACGTGCCGAAATAAGCGTCGAGGTCGGCGTCGGTGGAATACTCCGGCGGCGGGAACGGGAAGTGCGGGAGTTGTTGCACCACGTCATTGGGCTTTTCCTCCACCCAGGCCGCGTGTTCTGCGTTGATCAGACTGGCTTCGGCACGGCGGAAACCGCGCATGATGTCGACGCGCCGGTCTGCGGAATCAATGCCCGAAGCCAGTTGAAGCACGGCAGGTATCTGCTCTGCGAGAACGGCAGGCACGCCGGTCAGGCACAGGGCGTACCCCATAAACTCATCGGCCTCCATCTCCTCCGGCTCGGAGGGCGCCTCGCCCGATAGTGCGTGTGCATTGGAGTGATGGCCGATCTCGTGCGCCAGAATGGCCAGCCGCAACGCGCGGTCCGGCTGTTCGCTGAAAAACTTCCGGCTGTACAGGATATACCGTTTGTTTTTGTCCACAACAGCCACTACAGAGGGCACGTTGGAACAGAGGAATTCAAAATTCTGCACCTGCCCAGTTTTTCTGAGTATTTCGTCTTTCAACTGTTCGATGGAATCGGAGGTTTCAAAGCGATACAACTCTTCGGGTATGGCCGTGCCAAAATAAATGCACCTGCCGGCGGTGTTGAGTTCCAGGTAATCCTGGCCTTGCAGGACACCGCTCAGGCCGGCAATAAAGAATATCGCGATCAACAGGTTTTTCAGCATGACGGGTTTATTTAAAAACGTACCTGTAAGCCCAGACCCAATGTCCAGAATTCGGTTTTTTGCGGCTTGGTATCCAGCCGGTGATAGTCGGATTGCAGGATTGCGTTCAGGCAATGACCCAGCGGTTTGACCAGACCGATTCCGCCGTTCAGGCCAAAAACGCCGTCGCTTTTTTCCGGTTTGTAATAGCCCCCATTGGCTTCTGCCTGCAGGTAAATACCGGTCAGGAAGTTGTACCCCAGCCACTGCCGGAAGGTTACGCCGCCGCCGATACCGTAGATGGAAAAATTCGCGGAATCCTTGAAGGTATAATACCCGCCTTTTAACTGAAGCCCGAATTGCCGGTACACCCGCATACCGAGTTTCCCTTCGACGAAATAACTGCGGTCAAAAAAGTTGTCAAAATCCCCGCTGGGGAAGGTCAGTCCGCCGTGCAGGGAGAAAAACCCGCGTTTTTGCTGCAAGCCCGACAACGGACCGTTGTACAACTGGCGGTCGTGGATGGAGATGACAATATTCGGGTCAGGATCAGTTGCAATGCTGATCGGCACAAGATACCTGCCATCGAGGTAGTCGACCGGCGCATCGGCGCTGCCGTCGGAGAGCCGCACGGATATGGCCTTCACCTGGTTGGGACCAAGCAGGTTGCCTTCGGTATCAACCGGCCGCATGGAAATGATATACGGGCTTTCATAAAGCATGAACAGGCAGGATTTTTTCCGGTCGGGCGCGCCAAAACGCACGAGGGTCGTTTTATCGTCAAACCGCTTAAAATCGCCTACCACGGCGGTATTCCCCTCTGCCTGGAAACGCACGTGATACAGCCCGGTCTTTTTCATGCCGTTATACGTGCCCCTGTAAACCCCTTTTTCCAGGTGTTGCAGCGGGATCGTTGCAATGGGTTCCAGATCGAAAATATCCCGGTAGTTCGTCTCGTTGAGCAGCACCAGGTGCTTTTTTTCGCCGATGGCCATGCGGTCGCCTTCCTGTTTGAAGGAGTTGAGGGTGGGGTGGCTGATCGAAATCTGTTTGATATAGGCCCCTTCCCAGTTGCCCGACCGGGCCTTTACAGCAGCCAGTTGTGCCTGTTTGGCCCGGAATCCGTTTTTGGGAAACAAGCGGCCCCAGGGACCTTTCACCTTAATAAACTTGGCCGGAACACGTTTTGCGGCAAAGGCATTGCCCAATGGCTTTTTCGGTTTGTAAATAATGGCTTTTACGTTGGCATTTGTGACAGGTGTCGCATCCTGGAACAGGAAAGTGCCCAGGTTGAGGGTCTCGCCTGCCGGTACGATTTCGGTGGCAAAATAGCCCTGTTTAAGGCCCTTGTCGTCTACAATAACGGTACTCTCGTAGGCGACATTGGGCAGGTCGCTCGTAAAGGAAAGCCGGTAATCGCCCTCGGCGGTGAAGCCTCCCGGGACAGCGATCGGGAACGACACGTTGAATACCCGGTGGTGGGAGGCCTGACTAAACGGCGGCGACACGGTGCCAAAACCGGTAATATCCGTCGCGACGCCTCCGGTAATTTTTTCCAGTTTCAGCGAAGTGAAGTTGTGGTTGCCGACGCCGCCTACATTGACGATCAGGTCGTTCATCACTTCCTTTACGGTAAAGGTCTCTTGTCCGCTGGTGCCCGACATTTTGCCGCGCCTGAAGTCTACCAGTTTGGGCGTGCCGGTGGTGCGGATCGCGGTCAGCCAGTCGAAAGTGACCGGTTCATTCACATCGCAGATATAGGGAGAGCTGCTCACGCCGCCGATACCATGCACGGCAAGAGCCTGCAACAATTCGTAATACCTGTTGTCCGGGGTAAAAATGGCGTACGGTATAATCTCCACGTCAAAGTCGCTGAGGATCATATCTTCCGGGCCTGCCGAGGCGCCGGGGATAATATTGCCGGAGCCATCCCTGATCTTGGGCGCCTCGTCGATAAATACCGTCGTGCCCAGTTTTTCCACGAGCGGATCGATATTCTGGATGCCGTTCGTCAGCAACAGGATCACCCGTTTTTTGGAGTTGTCCGTTTTGACGTTTCCCCACATGCCCATGGCTGTTTTGAGTCCCTGGCCCATCGCCGTCCAGCCCAGCGGCACAATTTTCCCGGGGCTGGCGTCTTGCAACAGGTTGTCGACGTCTGTCTGAGCCGCCGTGAAATCCTTGAAATTCATGGCGACCTGGGCGGTTGACTCGAAAGTAACGAAACCGAACCGGTCCTGTGTGCGCATGGGATTGTCGAGGGTATTGAAAATAGTGAGCAGCACTTCCCGCAGGTAGTCAAGTTTGGTCCGGGACGGGTCGCCGGTGGAGCCGTTGCAGCCGGTTGGGGAGGTAGCGGTACACTGGCACACGGCCGGGTCGCCCATACTGCCTGATACATCCACCACCATGATGATCTCGATGGGCTTTGGCGAGCCCTGGGGTATGCCGGTGGCGTTGTTCTGGATGGTCATGGTGCCGGAATTCAAAACCCCTCCCTTTGTCACTCTTATGGTATAATTGGGCGATGTGGCGCAGGTTATTACATCATTTGGCTTGTAGGTAATGTTGACGGTCGAATTGTCCGGCGCCGTACTCACGATGGTAAACCGCTTTTCACCATTAGCGTAAGTGGGGTTGGGCTGGATATCCCAGACGTAATCATCGGTTCCGGTGCCGCCGGAAGCGGAAAATGCAAATGTTGCCGAGTTCGCAACAGAGGCGTCGAGGCAGGCCGGGCCGGCCACATTTATGGTAGCATCGAAGGGTGTGCGCAAAATGGGCGGCGGCGTAGCATCCTGCCCACTGATAATGGAACGCAGGCACAGTACGGCTGCAAAAGTGATCAATACACGCAGCAAGGAGAAAAACAGATGGCGAATGGTGATTTTCATGTGATGTACAGGAGAAAATGGTGATTTATTGGTAGTTGCCGAGGTTATCCGTCTTCACGAGGTACAGGTCGGGTGAACCCGAAATGGTAATTTCTGCCAGAAAAGCAAAGCCGCCGTCGGCGGCCTGTATGACCGATACCCCGCGAATCTGGGCGCCGGGTTCGCTGGCCGTCTTGTCGCTCCATTCGGAAGCCCCGGTAGAAGAAAGGGGGATTTTGGTGTAGTACAACTGACTCTGTTTGGTACCGCACAACACGATCTTTTTGTCGGAGGTGAACACCATGTCGCTTATTTCGTCGCAGGGAATGGTTCTGCTCCAACTGACCGTCGCGGCAGTACCGTTGTTCGATCCGGAGAGTCCAACTACCCGGGGCGTGGCGCCGTCGTAGCCAAGCACAGCATAATTGTCGCCGTCGAGGCGGATGACCTTGAGCACGCTGCTCAGCTGCGGCAGCGCAATCTCGCTGTTGTATAGTCCTGTTCCGGTGATGGAAAACGCCTTGTAGGCGCCGCCGCTTTCGCCGACATACAGAAACATGCCGTTGGGTCGCTCCGCGATGGCACGCCCTTCGTATCCGTCGATCAGATTAATCGTTGTATTCAGCGTAACCGTGCCGTTTTGTTCATAAATGGCAAACCCCGCTTTTTTGGTGCTGCCGGAAGTGCCGCGCCCGACCGCTGCAACACGCCCGGCTGCGGTAGATGCCACGCCTTTGACGATGGAGTTACTGGTTCCGGTAAACTGAAATTGCGGCTGGGAAAGAACATTCCGATTGGCGTCTACGACCCCGACCCGGGCGCTGGTGCCGTTAAACCCGCCGATAAAAAAGCCTCCCGAATACGGCACGGGTTGGGGCGAAGAGATGGCAAGCGTCGGTATATCAACGGCGGTGCCGGACTTTTCGCCCGTCAGGCCGACGTATTGCGAGCCCAAAGCGGTGTTTTGGACGTACAGCAAGTGGTACATTCCGTCGTTGCGTTGTGCCAGACCCAATGGCACCGTATTGATGCTGCTGATATCCAGTTGCTTCCTGAAACGCGCGGTACCGCCAACCAGGACTGTTTTGCGTGTGGTTGATTTGCAGCCCAGGGTGTTTTCAGCAATGAGCACTATTTCGTAAGTGCCGGCGGTTGTATAGGTATGTGCAGGCGGATTTTCCAGCGAACTGCTGTCGCCGTCTCCGAAATACCATTTAAAAATATCGGCATTTTCCGATGTATTGACGATAGTTACGGGACAGGGTATATCGCAGTTTTCCGTACTGACGCTGAATTGAGCCGCAGGCGGTATAGTAGCGCAGTCGTTATCAATGGAGTCTATCCGCTCCAGGTGGCAGGTCGCCAGTACCAGGGGAAGCAGAAAAATGCAAAGTGTCCAGATCGTGGTTTTCATGAAAAAGGGCAGGTTGGTGAGCGGAGATATGCGCTTGCGGGCGCCTGTGGGTCAACGGGCGACCCGATCTGACGACGCCGGAGTCATCAGTAGACAGGCAAAAACAGCGTAATTATCTTGTGAAACGGGAACCGCGCAGCCGGGAGCGCGGCTGAAGGGAAGTCAGGATGGATGGTTTTTTGCAGCATGTCAGGCGGTTTTTACGGTCTTAAAGGTATGGTCATCACATTTCAGGTGACAAATTCCAGCGATTAAAATTGAATAAAAAGATCATGTGTTCATCGGCGCTGCCGATCACCTGCAAACACGCGAACTCGTTGTTGGACGGCAAAGGGGGCAAAGCGTATGTGAATGTCCGGGTATGTACGTCGGATTTCCAGATCCGTCGAAACCGCGTGCGCAGAACGGCCCCGGAGGCCCGCTGTACATCCTCGTTTGACTCCTGCGCCACAACCCGCGGCACGAAGTTTAACTTCCCCGTCCTATATTTGCTTGAACAAAGCAACGTAACCCATGAAACAGGCCTTTTTTGCGCTTTTACTCTTTCTTCCCTTGTCTGCCGCTATCGCCCAGCAGCAAGGAGAACGCCCGAAAATCGGCCTCGCACTCTCCGGCGGCGGGGCCAAGGGGCTGGCCCATATCGGCATACTGAAGGCCATCGATTCGGCAGGATTGAAGATCGACTACATCACGGGCACCAGTATGGGCAGTATTGTGGGCGGGTTGTATGCCCTCGGGTACTCCGCCGATTCGATCGAAGGCATGGCGCGCCGGATGGACTGGGATGTATTGCTCTCGAACCAGACTTCCCTCCGCGCGCTGATTATTGAGGAAAAGGAAGAGTATGGCAAATACGCCATCGAATTGCCGTGGGTCGGCGGCAAGTTCAGGCTCGCCACCGGCGTTTTGGAAAGTCAGGAAATGTGGCTGAAACTGAATGAGGTGTTCGCACCCGCCTACAACATCACCGCGTTCGACAGCATGCCGATACCCTTCCGGTGCATCGCCACGGAGATCAGCTCCGGCAATGCCAGAGTGCTCGACCACGGCAACCTCGTAACGGCCATACGGGCAAGTATGGCTATTCCCTCGGTTTTTACTGCCGTTGATGTCGACGGTTGCGCCCTGGTCGACGGCGGCATCGTACGCAATTTCCCGGTTTCGGATGTCAAGGCAATGGGCGCCAATTACATCATCGGCAGCAGTGTGTCCAGCGGACTGCTGCCGGAGGAAAAACTGATCGATGCGGCGCAGATACTGATGCAGGTAATTTTCCTCGGAGACGGCCTGCAGCACGAAGAACAGGCCGCTTTGTGCCAGATATATATCGAAAACCCGCTCTACGATTACAGCGCCGCCAGTTTTGGCAAGTCCGACGAGATCATCAACCTGGGCCTGGAACGCGGCCGGTCGATCTATCCCCTGTTCAAACATTTGTCCGACTCCCTCGACGCCCTCTACGGCAAGCCCGCAAAAATCCGAAAGCCGCTGCCACGCGCCGATTCCGTGCTTATCTCCTCCTATGAGGTGCGCGGATTGTACCGCACCGACGAGCATTTCTTTACCAAGATGATGGATTTTCAGACGGGCCGTTATTACGATGTAGCCCAGTTGGCAAGACGCGTGCGCAATGTATTCGGCACCCGCTATTATCAGCGGGTACAGTACGGAATCGAACAGCAACCCGACGGGAGTTCCCGGATTGTATTCGATGTAAAGGAAAATGCGCCGACACAGGCCAAACTCGGCCTGCACTATAACTCCTTCAGCAGCATCAGCCTCATCGCCAACCTGACCACCCGCAACATGTTCATGCCGGCGTCCCGAAGCCTGGTCACCCTGGCGCTCAGCGAAAACTTCCGCGCGCGGGGTGAACACCTGCAACAGTTCGGCGCCAGAAACAGGCTGGCCGTTCTGGGCGCCATCCAGTTCGAAACATTCGGGTTCAAAACATACCAGAAGTTCAGGGCCGACGGACTACAACGGCAGTACTTCTTTCGCGGCGATGCGCGGGTCCAGTTTTCCAACAACCAGCGCTTTGCCATGGGCGCCGGCTGGCGATTCGACTGGGTCAAATACAAGCCCACTATCCTTTCGCAGTTCGACCTGAAAGGCTATAACCGTCTCCATACGGCCTTGTTGTACTGGCACTACAATACGCTGGATGCCCCGGTTTTGTCAAAAAAGGGGCTTAAGATAAAAGCGGAAGCGGGTTATGTGTTCCGGCAAAGGCCGCTGCTGACCTATCTGGAAAACGGCGAACCCGTGAATAACCCCGATTCACTGGGGATCAATTACAACAATTACCCGCACTGTACCTTCAACCTCGAATGGTACAAACCGCTGAGCAGCCGGACCACATTCTTGCTGCTGCAGCAAACAGGCCTGAACTTTAACTACAAGCAGAATATCCTCAATGATTTTGCAGTAGGCGGGCTCACGCCGCAGTTTCGCAACCAGATTACGTTCGCGGGTTTGCAGGAAGCGACGTTTTACAGCCCCAGCGTCGCGGCAATTCAGGTGGGACTGCGTTTTAAAGCCTCCAATAATCTGTATATTACGGCCCTGACCAATGGTATGGTGCATAATTTTGTCAGCCGCAGAGCGGGCCTTCTGGTCCCTGATTTCCTGTCGGGTCACGCACTGACCCTGACCTACAACACGCCGATCGGTCCTATCAGGATCAGTGCGATGTATTCCGACCAATCAAAAAAGGCGAGCACCTATATCAACCTCGGCCTGGCTTTTTAAACCCGGTTATCAACGACACTATGAAAAATCAAACCAAAACCCTGATTGCAGTCAACACTATTGGATTTGCAGCCGTCCTGGTTGTCAACTACCTGGCCAACAGCCTGCCCCTGAACGGAAAAAACACCGGAGAACTATCCGACCTGTACCCCAATCTGTTTGTACCTGCCGGACTGACATTTGCTATCTGGGGCGTCATTTATACCTGGCTGCTGGCCCTTGTTGTCTGCCAGATAGCCGCCCTGTTCAGCGCCCGGCTCATGGCCCGGGTGGAGCCCCTTGTTCAAAAAACCGGCTGGCTGTTCGCCGTCATTTGTGTCTACAACGTGCTTTGGTTGTTTGCCTGGCACTGGCAGCAGTTGCTGGCCTCCCTGCTCATCATGATTTACATGCTGAAAAGCCTGGTCGACCTCAGTGAAAAGACCGGCAGCGGCAGGTTCAAGGTCAACATGCTGGAAAAATGGCTGGTACACGCGCCATTCGGCATCTACCAGGGATGGATCACCATCGCGCTGATCGCCAACGTAACGGCGACGCTGGTTGCGTTTCACTGGAATGGATTTGGCGTGCCGGAAAACATATGGACGATCGCAGTGATCGGCGCGGGCGTGGCCGTTGCCGCATACATGCTCTGGCGTCAGCACAATATCTTTCACGGCCTTGCCGTCGCCTGGGCCTTGTTCGGCATCTGGCTGAAACGCAGCGGCGCCGGTGATGCGCCGGAAATATCGGGCGTCGCATTGGCCGGCATGGGTATCGTGCTTGTGCTATCGGCATGGTATTCCAGGAAATGGCTGTCGTACTGAATTTTTAACGGCTATTAAAAATTTGGAAGCAATCTGCTTTCTTTGCCATCTATTATTCACCAAACACATTTACACAATGAAAAACCCATTCAAACTACTCCTGCTGTTGCTCGCAACGGCCAGCCTCGCCGTCAGTGCCTGTAAAAAAGACAAAAACGACGACAATACCCAGGTCGGCACCGGCGAGATTAAATTTACAGTAGACGGTACGGCCCATTCGCACGACGAGATTAACGGGACCAACACCTACACCACCAATGACACAACCCAGTTCCTGACCGTCTGGTTCGACCCTGCCGACCTGGATCAGTATTTCGTTGCGCTGGGCATGTCGCAATTCACACCCTTCGGTTCCATCGGCGGCGAGGAAGTCTGGGATCTTTTTGCCCCCGGCTCAAAAACTTTTGCCCGTGAGGATGTGCAGCCCAACGGCGCTGTGGTGGAATGGCGTGCACCCGACGGCACCTATTTCAGCAGCATCCGCGGCGACCAGACCGGCAGCACTTTTACCATCACCCAACGCGACGACTACCCGGGCGACCTGTTCCTTGGCTTTGAAGCAAGCGGCACTTTTACCTGTAAAGTGTACGATTCGAACGGCAACGCCAAGACGATCAGCAACGCCAGTTGGCAAGGGATATTCCCGCTGTATTGAGCCGGAGGATTTGGATGTGGATGTGGAGCACACAGATGACGCAGATTTAACTGATTTACACGGATAAATCTGTGCAAATCAGTTAAATCTGCGTCATCTGTGTGCCCTGCTCTTATTGGTGCGCTCGTTACCCGAATTTCTTTTGTATCCCCAAAAAGCAACATGACTACCGACACGACTTTTTAAGCCCCGCTGTCGCCGTCATCTTCCAGGTGCTTTTCCATCCAGTAATCCATGTAATCGAGAAATTCGGGCATGGGCAGCATCTCGATCTGCTCGGCTTTGAACCCGTTCCGGGAAAAATCGCTGTACAACCCGGCGTTGAAATCGTTGAAATCGTACCAGATGGAATTCGGGCCGGGTATTTGCGGCAGCCCTACCTCCACCAGCCAGGACCGCACGGATTCGACCATTTTTTCCGCTTCGTGGTAGTGGCATTTTACATCGGCGCCGGAAAGGTCGGACAAAGCCTTGTGGATGCTGTACCGCTCGCCCTCGAGAAGGAGCAGTTTTTTATCCCGGTATTTTTCTTCGTAGTGAAATTCCTTGCAGCCCAGGTCGAGCCCCGTTTCAAGGGGCATGTTCAGGCGGTAGTATTCGCCTTTTTTTGACGACTTTACCCGGGAAAGGTCGTGAATGCTGTATTTCGATTCCCGGATCAACTCGATGATCTTGTGCAGGCGCACTTCGCTTGAATCCAGCCGCTCGGAGGCGATGCGCGGGTTGAGCCGACAATACCGGAGTGTAAAAAGGAGCGGCTTCAGCAGGGTTCGGTATTCGTCGTCGTAAGGGCAGTTGATAAAGACATTCCGCTCGAATCCGGCATATTTCATTGGTGTCGTTTCAGCCACTTTTCAACGGTTCCGTCCCGCCTGTGTATCACCAGGTCATGCCCTTTGCTCCTGTATTCGATGGCAGAACTGATGGCTTCTTCCTTGGTACTGAACCTGCGCGTTGCCCGTTCAGCCCCTTCTTTCTTGACCACCCAGCCGCCGAGGCGTTTGATGATATGAATGCGGCTTTTAGATTCAGGCATAACTGGTATTTCTTTAGTGTACAAATATAGGGCTTATGGCTTAAGGGAACGTTCGGGATTGAAATAAAAATATCCGTTCAAAAGTTCCGGCAAAAATCCTAACGATGTTCAAACCCGCGTGATCTGTGCGCCGATCGCGTTGAGGCGTTGATCGATGTGCTGGTACCCGCGGTCGATCTGGTGCACGTTGTGGATGACGCTTTTGCCTTTTGCCGACAAGGCTGCGATCAGCAGCGCCTGTCCGGCACGGATATCCGGCGACGTCATCTCGATACCGCGCAGCGGATAGCGCCGGTCGAGGCCGATGACTGTGGCGCGGTGCGGATCGCACAGGATGATCTGGGCGCCCATGTCGATGAGTTTATCGACAAAAAACAGGCGGCTTTCAAACATCTTCTGGTGCACCAGCACGCTTCCGCGTGCCTGGGTGGCCGTCACGAGCACGATCGACATCAGGTCGGGCGTAAAACCCGGCCAGGGCGCATCGTAGATGGTCAGGATGGAACCGTCGATAAAGGTCTGTATCTCGTAGTGTTCCTGCGCAGGGATGTGCAGGTCGTCGCCCCGGCGCTCGATCTGAATACCCAGGCGCTCGAAGGTGTGGGGGATGATCCCGAGATGCTCAATGCCTGCGTCCTTGATGGTGATCTCCGATTGCGTCATAGCCGCCAGACCGATAAAGGAACCGATTTCGATCATGTCGGGCAGGCAGCGATGCCCGGTGCCGCCGAGCCGCTCCACGCCTTCAATATGGAGCAGGTTGGAGCCGAGGCCGTCGATCCTGGCGCCCATGCGCAGCAGCATCCGGCAGAGTTGCTGCACATAGGGTTCGCAGGCCGCGTTGTAAATGGTCGTTTTGCCTTTGGCCAGCACAGCAGCCATCACGACGTTGGCCGTACCGGTCACACTGATCTCGTCCATGTGCAGGTAGGCGCCCTGGAGGCCGGTTTTGGGTTGTTCTATGTAGTAAATGTCTTTATCGTCGTCGTATTTGAACTCGGCGCCGAGTTTCTGAAAACCCAGAAAGTGGGTATCGAGCCGCCGCCGGCCAATCTTGTCGCCGCCGGGTTTGGGCAGTGTGGCGCGCCCGAACCGCGCGAGCAGCGGCCCGATGAGCATGACCGAGCCGCGCAGGCGACCGGCGTCTTTCATGAACGCGTCGGAGCGCAGGTAGGCCATATCGACCGTACCGGCACAAAAACGATATGTGTCGGGCGACAGGCGCTCCACGGTGACGCCCAGGCCCCGAAGGAGTTCGATGAGTTTGTTCACATCGAGGATGTCCGGCACATTGGAAATCGTGACCGGATCGTCGGTGAGCAGTACGGCGCTGATGATCTGGAGCGCCTCGTTTTTGGCGCCCTGGGGGTGTAGTACTCCTTTAAGCGGCTTGCCGCCGATGACTTCAAAACTGTCGGATTGCATGAAATGGTGTTGCTGGTTTGTACGGGTTTTAACTGGATAAGGCGGCGCGAAAGTATGGATTGGGGACTAATCTACCGAATCGTACACCACCACCTTTTCCCAAAGGTGCCGGCAGTCTTCGATAAACTTCAGGTGTACCGGGTGTACCTGGTAGATCGCCTCGTCTTCTTTTGATTCGAACACCGTAAGCCAAGAAAAGGTGTACGAACGGTCGATCACGCTGCGGTCGGTGTCGGCAGGTATGCCGAGATGGCTCATTTTGATGGTTTCGATCGAGGCAAGGCTGCGGATACCGTCAGCAAGTTGCTGTCGGTCTGCTTCGGAGGCCTGGGGGCTCATCCAGAAAAATACATGGTGTACAAACATGACCGTAGTG
>ERZ724521.447-NODE-447-length-18548-cov-13.067485_pt1 | contig 18548 bp, 13 predicted proteins | sample MGYA00376054_ERZ724521 | MGnify/ENA primary metagenome ERZ724521 (study PRJEB28724, sample SAMN07190883) | activated sludge metagenome | isolation source: activated sludge of sewage treatment plant in Hong Hong | place: Hong Kong | collected 2016-03-17 ... | reverse complement strand
GGTGCATTGTTTGACCATCGACATAAGGATAATATTATTTCGTAAGTGTGTTTAATATGTGTTGGCCAATGGCATTGCCATTAGCAAATCCATTGTCAACACCAAATTTGTAGTGGATGCCGCCATAAAAGCGGGAATCACTGGCTTCCCTGCCGGCTTCAGTCGCCGATTTAAAATTACGTGGTGCAAACCCAAAGGGTACTTCTGTAGAATCGGTAACCGCAGTGTTGGGATACAAAGATTCGAGAATAATGGAAGCACTTCCTGAAACCGTGCTATGACCACTTGTGTATTCAGGAAAAGGTGGAGTCTGGATTAGTGGTTTCCAGTTTTTATCCATGTATCGGTTGATATAGGTAACTGGTCTGATGAGATTTTCTCTGTATTTAATGCCCCAACAGGTGATCATGCCATCAAACATAGCAACTGATACGGCACAATAAGCGGTAATGCTTTGACTTAAATCAGCATTTGCCTTTTGTAAATACTGCCGGGTAATGTTGATCCAGTGCGCGGGGGGACTTACTTTGTGTTTAAAGTGGGTATTGTGTCCGGTGTCATTAAATTCATTGGGATTATCATCCCAGTATAATGCAGTCTTTTGATGCAAGGAATCTTTGAGATTGCCTTCGTCCATAACCATAGTAGCATTTTTAAAAAAATCGCTGCCTTTTTCTTTACTGAAGGCAGGCCTTGCCGGTGCTAAAAATTCTGTAGGACTTTTTAATACAATGGGTCGGAGTTTGTGCCAATTAGGTTCCAGGGCTTGTGCATAGTCCGGAGGTGTAAGTGCCCATGTGCTGTCGATGCCATGAATGGTGTACTGGTCACCCGATTTTACATTTTTGTAATTGTCTTTTTTGATCCATGCTTTCATTTGGTCAGCAACGGCAGAGGCGTACTCTTTACACTCTTTAATGGCACCCTCCGATTGTCCGTTTACAATTGCTTTTTGAGTGAGTCGGTTGTACAAAGTGTCGACCATGTATTCGCTGAACACCAAAGATTTTGAAACTTCACAAAAGGCAAAAAGGGCTGCAAGATCGTAATCCGGACATGGCTTATCCGGTACCGTGAAAATAGAGTCCCCTGTGTGCTGTGCCAAAAAAGACTTGCCTTTGCGATGGTTGTTGACTTCAAAGGCAGCCAGGTTGGAATAAGCAAAAATGCGGGTGGCAATGGGTGGATTGTACACGTCTTCCATCGAAATGTCAATGAGTCCCTGGTTGAGCTGATGAAGCTCATTTGCGGTCATGGTGCCAGATATTACTTTTTCTTCCTTACAGGAAAAGTAAGATATCAACAGTAAGCCGAATAACAGGTAGATGGCTGTTTTTTGATTTAAAAATTTCATGGTTAAAGCTGGTTTTGTTTTGTAAATAATGCATGCGAAATGGTTAAATTAAGAAAATCACGACAAGGATACAAATAGTGGTTTTTAATGTATTTTAAGTATTGAATATGTTTATAGTATATATTATGGTTTTGTTTAAATCTTGAATATATTTAATGCGTAGGCTTCGAGACGATTTGCATCTGCTTTCAGATCTCTGGCAGAAGATTGTCACAATGGTATTGAAGTAAGGATATGAACATAGCCCCTACATCTGTTTACTGATGTAGGGGCACCATATGAAAATGTGAACATATTTTCTGCAATCCCCCTGTTACTTCCAAATCTTAAAAAATACGCATATATTTATACCAACAACGATAAAACCATGGGTGCAATTAACAATAACAGAGTCAGTTCCATCGATGTGGTCAGGGGACTGGCCATGGTGATTATGGCGCTTGACCATATTCGCGATTATTTTCACATTACAGCCAATACACATGATCCGTTGGATTTGGCAACTACCAGTCCGGGCTTGTTTATGACACGCTGGATTACCCATTTTTGTGCTCCGGCCTTTGTGTTGTTGTCTGGTACTTCGATCTTTTTGCAAGGACAGAGAAAGAGTACAACGGAGTTGGCTTCTTTTCTTGTGAAGCGGGGACTTTGGCTGGTGTTTGCAGAAATATTTATTGTTTCGCTGGCCTGGACCTTTAACCCTGCTTATGAAATCATTCCTTTCCAGGTAATATGGGCCATTGGTATGAGCATGATTATCATGGGTATATTGGTGTTTTTTAAGGTGCCTACCCAATGGATGGTGATGATGGGTTTAGTCATTGTAATGGGGCATAATGCTTTTGATTTTGTAGAAGATGATCCGGGTTTTCAAGCTACCCTATGGTGGGACTTTTTGCATTATGGCTTTTTTACCGCCCATGAAATTTTGCCGGGACACAATGCTATGTTGGTCTACGCCTTTCCGGTATGGACGGGTGTGATGCTGCTGGGCTATGGGCTGGGACAGTGGTTTGTAGCTGATTATAGTGCAGAAAAAAGGAGAAAGAACTTGTTGAATATGGGTTTGGGTTTGCTTGTTTTTTTCGTACTCCTTCGCTTTACCAACTGGTATGGAGACCCAATAGACTGGTCGGTACAAGCTACACCATTGCTCACCTTTCTCTCCTTTATCAATGTGGATAAATACCCCGCATCTTTACTTTACTTGTCGATCATGCTTGGTTTTGCTTTGATTTTTCTGGCTGTGTTGGAAAGGGTAAAGAACAGGCTAACGGCTATGCTTACGGTGTTTGGTCGTACAGCTTTTTTTTATTACATACTTCACCTCTATCTTATTCATGCGTTGGCTACCGGTCTTTTTTTTATGCGTGGACACACTATGGACGAGGTATACAATCCCGAAAATCACTTTCCTTTTTTGTATGTGGTCCCTGGAGAAGGTCTTTCGTTGAGCGGGGTGTATATGGTTTGGATTGGTGTCATTGTTTTTTTATATCCGTTGTGTTATTTTTACGATCGATATAAGACCAGCCATAAAGAGCAATGGTGGTTGAGTTATTTATAAGTCAAATTTAATTGCGATCATAAATAAGTATAATATGTGGAAATACAGCATTGCCTATACCGTTCCTTTGGTGGTATATTTTTCGCTTCAGGGCAGAGGATGGGTTTGTTTTGCTGCCCTCATTTATTTATTTGGATTGCTGCCTTTACTTGAATTGTTATTGAGAGGCAATACGCACAATATGAATGAAGATGCAGAGCAAAAGGCAGGTGCAGCTCGCGTTTATGATTGGATACTATACTGCTTTGTACCCATGCAATATTTATTGTGGTATTATTTTCTGATGCAAATGCAAGACGCAAGTTTGTTATGGTGGGAGAGACTGGGCAAAATCACGGCATTTGGCTTATCATGCGGAGTTCTTGGCATCAATGTAGCCCATGAATTGGGTCACCGATCTAAGACTTATGAACAGCTATTGAGCAAAGTATTGCTGGCTTCAACACTGTACCTCCACTTTTTTATTGAACACAACAAAGGTCATCACCTCAGAGTAGCAACCGAAGAAGATCCTGCTTCAGCCCGAAAAGGTGAAACTGTCTATGGTTTTTATATAAGGTCTATCAGAGATTCATGGATATCGGCATGGAAGATACAATTGAAAGAAAACAGCAAACATGGGATCGGATTTTGGTCACTGGAAAATCAAATGTGGTGGTTTCAGATGGTACAGCTCTGCATCATTCTTATTATTTATTTTTTCTTTGGAGGCTGGATTCTTTTGTATTATTTGGGTGCTGCACTAATGGGCATGCTATTATTGGAGACCGTCAATTACATTGAACATTACGGCCTGGTTCGCAAGCGAAATGAAAGTGGGTATTATGAGCGCACGATGCCTGTACATTCCTGGAACTCAAATCATTCATTGGGCAGGGTGGTTTTATTGGAACTAACGAGACATTCCGATCATCATTACCAGGCCAACAGAAAATACCAGATTTTGCGGCACTTTGATGAAAGTCCGCAAATGCCTACCGGCTATCCGGGTATGATGCTACTCTCTTTGATACCACCTCTCTGGTTTTGGGTTATGCACAGAGAGATCAGGCGATATAAGTCGACCCACACTGCAGGTATGGATCTGGCCTGAGTTTAACCGTTTTTAGAATAGTTGGGCGATTCTTTGGTGATGGTAATATTGTGTGGGTGACTTTCCCTCATGCCGGAGTTGGTAATTTTTACCATCTTACTTTTTTGTAAGTCGGCAATGGTAGGAGCACCACAGTAACCCATGCTGGCCCGCAGACCACCAAGGTATTGCACCATTACTTCAGAAACGGAACCTTTAAAAGGTACACGACCTTCGATGCCTTCAGGAACCAGTTTTTTGATATCGTCTTCTACATCCTGAAAGTAGCGGTCTTTGGATCCGCCTTCCATTGCACCCAGCGAGCCCATGCCTCTGTATACCTTAAATTTTCTGCCTTCCAGCAAGATGGTTTCACCTGGAGCTTCCTCGGTGCCTGCAAAAAGGGATCCTGCCATGATGGTATTGGCTCCTGCCACCAGTGCCTTGGCTATATCACCTGTGTAACGTATGCCACCATCTCCAATGATGGGTACACCTGTACCTTTGAGTCCTGTATGTGCGTGCATGATGGCTGAAAGTTGGGGAACGCCCACACCCGCCACAATACGAGTGGTACAAATGCTGCCCGGACCTACGCCCACCTTAACCGCATTGGCACCAGCTTCGGCGAGGGCCCTTGCTCCTTCACCCGTTGCCACGTTGCCACCTACAATTTGTAAGTATGGAAATGCTTTTCTCAAATTGTATACAGCATCCAAAACACCCTTGCTGTGGCCGTGCGCCGTATCAACGGTCACTACATCCACATCCACGTCAACCAATGCAGAAACGCGATCCAGCATGTCGTGGGTCACTCCTACAGCAGCCCCTACCAGGAGTCGTCCGTGACTGTCTTTGCTGGAATTGGGGTAGTTTTCGATCTTCATGATGTCTTTGTAGGTTATGAGGCCTACCAATTTATAATTGTTGTCTATGACCGGCAACTTTTCTATTTTAAACTGCTGCAGGATTTCTTTTGCCTGCATCAGCGTAGTGCCCTGGGGAGCTGTGATCAATTTTTCACGTGTCATAATCTCGCTCACCGGTTTTGCCAAATCGGTTTCAAATCGCAGGTCGCGATTGGTAAGGATGCCAACAAGTGTATTTTGATGGTCGATGACGGGAATGCCCCCGATCTTATGGATTTTCATCAGGTGGTGGGCATCTTTGACCAATGATTCCGGATGGAGCACCACAGGATCGAGGATCATACCGCTCTCTGATCTTTTAACCTTTCGCACCTGCTCGGCCTGGGCCTGGATACTCATGTTTTTATGGATGATGCCAATCCCTCCTTCTCTCGCAATGGCAATGGCAAGCCTGTATTCCGTCACCGAATCCATAGCCGCCGATACAATGGGCGCATTGAGCCGGATGTCGGTAGTGAATTGGGTAGTAATGTTGACTTCTCTTGGAAGAACCTCGGAATAGCTTGGAATAAGCAGCACATCGTCAAAAGTGAGTGCCTCTTCGAGGATTTTGATGCTATTGGTATTGAATGATTCCATGTGCAAAAATACGGACAAATATTTAATTGCCAAAATGATGCCGAAAAAAGCACTTTTTCAAAGTTTTAAGCTTTGCTTACTTTTGGCAAAAATTTTGGCATGGAAGGTATTTTCACCGATGAATATTTTATGCGAATGGCCTATAATGAGGCCCTACAGGCCTTTGACGCCGACGAAGTACCGGTAGGGGCTGTCATAGCCTGTGGCAATAAAATCGTTGCAAGGGCCTATAATCAAACCGAATTGCTCAATGATGTCACTGCCCATGCTGAAATTATTGCCATTACCTCAGCCTCTTCGTACCTCAATCACAAATACCTCAACGAATGCACCCTTTATGTCACCCTCGAACCCTGTGTAATGTGTGCCGGTGCCCTTTATTGGAGCCAAATCGGTCGCATCGTTTACGCCGCCCAGGACGATAAACGGGGATTTATGCGCTATAGCAGGGAACTGTTACATCCCAACACTCAAATCAGCTTTGGCGTGATGATGGAGGAATGTTCCATGCTTGTCAAAGATTTTTTCAAACAAAAACGCTGATTACGGAGGTATCGGAGCACCTGTCCCTATGCCGGGCACCGGTGTAGGGATCGGAGGTATCGGATACCCGGATACCCGGATACCCGGTTACCCCGTTGCCGGTCTAAATTTTTTCGAACAAGTACACCTTGCCTTTATCAACCCTGACTTTGCCGCCAATGGCTTTGTGGATCTTGCCAGAGTAGGCATCCCTGACCCGACCGTTGGTGGTGAGAATGGAAACATCGGCCATGCCATAGTCTTTGGTGACATCGAGGGCAATGACCACTGCATCCTCTGTGTTGTCGGTTTTGAGGGTGCGACTGAAAACGTAGGGAACGTCAGATATTTTGTTGTGACTGCCGGCTCCTATGGCGGGGTGGCGTTTTCTGAATTGACCGATTTTTTGCCAGTGTTGAAGCACGGCTTTTTTATCTGCCTGGTTCATTTCATCCCAGTTCATGAAAGAACGAAGGGTGGCGTCGCCATCGGCTTTGGCGGTGAGGGTTCGTGCGGTTTCGTCGCCGTAGTAAATTTGGGCAGCACCCTGGGTAAGCAGTAGTTTGGTGCCCGCGTCAAGGGCCATTTTTCTTTCTTTGTCGAAGGGGCCGCCATCGTCGTGGCTGCTGATGTAATTGAGCACCGACTTACCTTGAAGAGGACCGTGCAATGCTACGTTGTATTTCGTAAACAATTTTTCGTACGGCATGTGGGCGTCTGATTTGAAGTCAAAGTTGATCAGCGCGTGAAAACCAAAATTGTAATAATCCACCTGCTTATCGCCAAAATCATAGATTCTGCCGTTGTTTATGTAATAATTGTATACCTCGCCGACCATATAAAAATCGGTTGCACCTTTTAATTCATTGGAATGTGCTTTTTTCCATATTTCATAGGCTTTGGCTGCTTCCTTATAAAGGTCGTTCCATACTTGCTCTTCGGTGTGTTTGGCTGTATCTACCCGATAACCATCGATGCCGTAATCTTTGATGAGATCTGTCAGCCACTTGATGATGTAAAAATAGGGTCGACGCGGATAACCAGTTGACTTAAAAAATTCGTCCAGTTCCTTAACTTCTTGCTCGTATCTACCCTCTTTTTTCCATTTTTCTACTAATGAAGGTGGTAAGTTGACTTCACTTGTTGATTCGGTTCTCACATCTGGCAGGTTGTCTACCAATGTACAGTTGACCGTAGAAGCGTAATCTTTGTACACACAACGGGGCCCTGTTTTTACCCATTCTTCCGGCCATTTAACATCCATTGGCGTAACAGGTCCGGTGTGGTTGATTACTGCATCCATGATGACACGGATGCCGTGGGCATGGGCCGTTTTTACCATTTCTGCTACCTCTGAAGGAGTACCCACCCGCTTGTCGATGGCAGTCCAGTCTTTTGTCCAATATCCGTGGAAGCCATACGATCTGCCCGTGCCTTCATCTACACTGCCCTCGATGTTTTCAACAAGGGGGGTCATCCAAAGTACGTCTACGCCTAATGAATCAAAATATCCTTCTTTTATTTTTTGGGTAATGCCTTTCACATCTCCACCCATATAACCCCTTAGCGGAGCGGGTTGTGCATCTTTAGGGTGTTGGAAATCATTGCTTTTGTCGCCATTGTAAAATCGGTCGGTGAGCATAAAATACACCGTAGCATTGTCCCAGGAAAACCCTTTAGACGAAAATTGACTACCCGGCATTTTAGCCGTTTTACAACCTGCTACTATCAAAAAAATGGCGATTAACCCCCAAATTCTGTACATCGATCTTGTTTTAATAAGAAACAGGTACGAATTTCATGCCAAAAGCCCGTTTTAGACCATTCTTTTTCCATGATAAAGACGCAGGCCCAGCACCGCGTGGTGATCGCTCACATTTTGCCGCGTTATTTTACCGGCACCAATGATGGTGATCTCAGGTGGAGCCGCATCATGCATTGCTTTTAACACTTCCGCCCCTTGCATGGCTGTGGCAGCACCTCCGGAGCTCAGGATTTCATTGATACCGCCTATTTCTGCTAAAAGTACAAGGTCAGATAAAATATCAGCTGAAACATCGATGGCCTTGTGCACACAAATTGATGCAGGGGCCAACGCCGCTGCCACCCTGTTGATGGCTTCCAAATCCAGCCTGCCACCGCAAATGGCTCCAAACACAAAGCGGTCATAACCCAGCTCCCTGAATTGGAGTCCGGTTTCGATCATGTCATCTACTTCAGTTTTGGTATAAACAAAGTCCCCTTCCCTGCATCGCAGCATAACTTTTACAGGTACCGTACTTTGTTGTTTTACTATTTTGGCCTGTGTTATATCAGGTGTAAGTCCATCCAGATCCAATCTCGAACACCATTCTACCTGGTCTACCAAGTGAAAATTTGGCAAACAGGTAAGTGCATCATCTATACACCACTCCAGTCGGTAATTTTCATTTTTCAACATGCCTGCAAATTAGCAAAAAAAGCGGAGGTATCGGGGTACCTGTCCCTATGCTGGCAAAGCCAGTGTAGGGATCGGAGTGTCGGAGGTATCGGGGTACCTGTCCCTATGCTGGCAAAGCCAGTGTAGGGATCGGAGTGTCGGAGGTATCGGGGTATCGGAGGTATCCGGGTAACCGGCAACGGACAACCGCTGACCGGCTACCGAGGCTCCAATCTCTGGTCAACCCGCTACCGTATTTAGATTTGTAGACGCCACTCGCGGAGCTCGTGGTTCCCTTTGTTTTGATTGCCAGAGGCAATCAATTTGCTACTTCTTAGCAATCGTTCGGTCATCCCGCTACCCGGTTACCCCGATACCCCGCCCAGGTAACTTTTTTGTTGAATGTCGAAGGCGTATCTTTGTGGCATGAATCATTTGCAAAACGACATCATCATTGCATTGGCGACTCCTCCGGGAGTGGGGGCTATAGGCGTGATCCGATTGTCTGGGAAAGGGTGTATTGGACTGGTGAATCGGTTTTTTAAAGGCAAGGACCTGGAGCAATGTGAGAGCCATACCATACACCTGGGCAAGATCGTAGATGAGAAGGGTGGGGTGCTGGACGAGGTATTGGCCAGTATTTTTATATCACCCAAAAGTTATACAAAAGAAGATGTAGTGGAGTTGTCGTGCCATGGTTCGTCGTACATACTTGGGCAGGTGATGCAGTTGTTTTTGAGGCATGGAGCCAGGACGGCTACAAGAGGAGAATTTACCCTAAGGGCTTTTCTGAATGGTCAGTTGGATCTCAGTCAGGCGGAGGCGGTGGCAGATTTGATTGCGTCGGATTCTGCTGCGAGCCATGAGTTGGCCATGAAGCAGATGAAGGGCGGATTTTCACATACCATAGCGACCCTGCGACAGGAGTTGATTGATTTTGCTGCCCTCATAGAACTGGAGCTCGACTTCGGGGAAGAAGATGTGGAATTTGCCGACCGTGGAAAACTGCGTGCGCTGGTAATAGACATTCAGAAAGTAATCGCGGATCTTATCCAGTCTTTTTACCTGGGCAATGTGATGAAAAACGGGGTAGCAACCGCCATCGTAGGCAGGCCCAATGCCGGTAAGTCGACCCTGCTCAATGCCCTGCTCAACGAAGAGCGGGCCATCGTATCGGCTATTCCGGGCACCACCCGCGATACCATTGAAGAAACCATGAACATCAACGGCCTGGTCTTTCGTTTTATCGATACCGCCGGCATCCGACATGCCCAGGATGAAATTGAAAAGATCGGCATTGAAAGGTCGATGGAAAAAATATCCAGGGCCGATCTCGTTTTATTTGTGGTAGATGTTACCACCAGCAGTCCTGCCGATCTGGCTGAAGATCTCAAAAAATACCTCAGTGGCACCGAGCAGTTTTTTATTCTGCTCAACAAGATGGACCTCAGCCCATACGTAGATGCCAGTCAATACCATGTAGATGGGGTGAACGATTCGCACATCATCACTACCTCTGCCCTCCATAAGATGAACATCGATTACCTCAAGACACGCCTGTACGAAGCGGTGGTAAGCGATGCCACCATCCAGGACCGCACCCTGGTCACCAATGCCAGGCATTATGACGCCCTGCACAAGAGTCATGAATCACTGCAGCGGGTCTTACTGGGACTGGATACCCGCGTGACCGGCGATTTTATTGCCATGGACATCCGGCAGGCGCTACATCATTTGGGTGAGATCACGGGCAGCATATCTAGTGAGGATCTGTTGGATTCGATTTTTTCGAGGTTTTGTATTGGAAAGTAAATAACTGAATATCTGTTATTTATAAATATTTAAGCAATTATGTGTTATTGCGTATATTTAATTTTGCGTATTATTGAAACTTGATTATGCGTTTTTGCGTATATATACAAAAATGCATAATCAAATGGACAACATTTTTGGCAATCAACCAGTGTCAGGTGATGATTTTTTTGGAAGAGAAGACTTTGTAAAACATCTCAAAGGAATTTTGGTCTCAAAGAACAGTTTTTTATTGCTTGGTCTCAGGAGAACAGGTAAAAGCTCAGTGCTGGCTGAAATTGTAAGATTGATAAGTGTTGAAAACCCTGAAATAATTGTCATTGACCTGAATTGCCAGACATATGATAGCATTCATGATCTTTACAAAAACATATATCTCTCTTTGCCACACACCTGGAGAAGCAAGATGCGAGACTATATGCAAAAGGCACAAAGCATTCCAAAAAAATTGATCGATGTCATCACTGACCATGTTGAGGAGATTGATCTTCCTTATCTGGGATCTGTTAAGCTGCGCAATGTTGCACTTTCCTATACAAATCCACTGAAGGAACTGCTAACTCAGTTTTTTGTTGAGCAAAACAAGCATATTATAATGGTTTTGGATGAGTTGCCCTTTTTATTTGAAAATATTGCAGAAGCCAATAAAGAAAGCACAAAGTTGGAGATTGAGGCAGTACTCACCACTTTGAGATCGTGGAGAAATATTGGTATTTCGCAGGCTATTTGTGGCTCCTTAAATCTGCATAACCAGCTTGAAGATTTGGGTATCTCTCAAAAACTATTGGGTGGAGTCCTGACTCAGACATTGCCAAAATTCACCGAAGAAGAAGCAAAAACTTTGATTAAGCAATTAAGTACAATGCATCTACCATTGAAAGATGCAGAAATTGATGAAATCATCAGTTTGATGCCGGATTGTATACCCCAGTTTTTGCGGTATTTTGTTTTCAGCATAAATACCCATTGGAACGGTGAAACCGAAGGTATCAAAATTATATATGATAAATATGTTTATCCCAATATTGTAAAAGACTTTGAGTATCAGTTTAATGAAAGATTCGCAAGCCTTGCACCCGAAAATATTGTCTTGTCAAAAAATATATTGTCTCATATCTATAAAAATCCACGACTTAGGGAAAATGAGCTCTTAAAAGCCATCAAAGATGAAAATGCATATAGTGTGCTATTGATATTGGACAATCACGAGTTTATCATTATTGATGAAAACAATCAAATTGACTTCTCCTTCGAAATTGTCCGCAATTGGTGGCGTAAAAAAATGATGTAATATGACAACAGTGCTCGTAAAGAAATACAACCCCCTTGAAATGTCAAGCGAAGACGTGCTTGCATTGGCCACAGGCAGAGAAAAGTTATTGGACATTATATTGTCTGAAATGAAGGTCTGTCTCAAAAAGGGAAGTAATCAGCACTTTGTGCTTCATGGGCCAAGAGGTATCGGTAAATCATTTTTTACGAAATTGCTCAAAATACATCATGACCAATCGGATGATTTTAGAGCTAGTATTTTTTACCAATTACCGGAAGAACAGGAAAACATCAATTTTGCAGCAGATCTGCTGGATGTTATTGCAACCTTAATTGAGGGGGGTAAACTCATTGATACAGCACCAAAATGGACCATATCTGATATTCAATGGCAAAAGTCAAAACAAAGATTGAAAGAGGCAATAAGCAACTTAAAGGAAACAGGAATAAGCCATGTCTTTGTTACTCAGGAAAACCTGCAAACTTTTATCCCAAAGTTAGATAAAATTGAGAGCTCTAGATTAAGAGAATTTCTTTCTGATTTTAACGAAATCACCATCATTGGATCGAGTCTGAGACCTGATCTGGATAATGACTACTCCAAACGATTGTTTCATGTATTTAAAAAGTTGGATATAGAGCCATGGACCACTGATGATTTTTTAGCTTATTATGACAAATTGGCTCACTTATTCAATTATGACGATGGCCAATTAGAAAATTTGAAAAAATCGAAAAATAAGATTAAAGCCATCTCAAAGTTTACCGGGGGTAGTCCAAGATTGGCAGTCATTTTGAGCAAACTAATTCTGGAAAAAAACATTTTAGAGACTGCACAGTTGCTGGATGGTATCATCGACGAACTCACCACCTATTATCAGGATATCACCAACGACATACCAGCTAAGTCAAAAATCCTCTTTGATATGCTCATCCGTAAGGGTGAAAACATGACTCAAAGTGCACTGGCAGCATACTTTGAACCAGCACTCGAGCAAAAAGACATAGCCCGATCTTTTGCCTGGCTTACTGACAATTATTATGTAGTCAGCAGCAAACAAGCACAAGGCAATACCAAATACTTTTATGTAAGAGACAGACTGTATGTGTTGTATTATCAAAAAAGGCAAATTTATGCCGATGTTCCTTTTTCGTTTGTAGGTGTTTTTGTAGACTTTTTAAATGCTTTTTATACTCGAAAGGAAAAAGCAAAAGAATTGGGATGTTTGGATTTAAATCATGATTATGCCTTGCCTGTGTTATCTTATCTAGCTGATAAGGAGGGATTAAGCGTAGAAGTATCTAAGTTAGAGCCCGAAAGACTACGGGGTATACTCATATCGAAATATACTGAATCCAGTATAAATAAAACATCAACTACACTGCCAAGAAAGAAAAGAAAAATAGTTGATGATGTTGAAAAAGGAAATTCATATTTCGAAAAAGGCGACTATGAAAAGGCAATAATGGCATACGAGAAAGCCATTGAACGAAACCCTGAAGATGCAGGAGCTTATAAAAATTTGGGTATTACCCATACTAGAAGAGGCGACTATGAAAGGGCGATAACGGCATACGAGATTGCCATTGAACGAAACCCTGAAGATGCAAAAGCTTATTTCAATCTAGGATATAATTATGGTGAAAGAGGCGACTATGAAAAGGCGATAACGGCATACGAGAAAGCCATTGAACTAAACCCTGAAGATGCAGAAGCTTATTTCAATCTAGGATATAATTATGGTGAAAGAGGCGACTATGAAAAGGCAATAATGGCATACGAGAAAGCCATTGAACTAAACCCTGAATATGCAAATGCTTATTATAATTTGGGATATATTTATTCTGAAAGAGGCGACTATGAAAAGGCGATAACGGCATACGAGAAAGCCATTGAACTAAACCCTGAAGATGCAGAAGCTTATTTCAATCTAGGATATAATTATGGTGAAAGAGGCGACTATGAAAAGGCAATAATGGCATACGAGAAAGCCATTGAACTAAACCCTGAATATGCAAATGCTTATTATAATTTGGGATATACTTATTCTGAAAGAGGTGACTATGGAAAGGCGATAACGGCATACGAGAAAGCCATTGAACTAAACCCTGAATATGCGGAAGCTTATAATAATTTGGGTAATAACCATACTAATAGAGGTGACTATGAAAGGGCGATAACGGCATACGAGAAAGCCATTGAACTAAACCCTGAATATGCAAATGCTTATTATAATTTGGGATATACTTATTCTGAAAGAGGTGACTATGGAAAGGCGATAACGGCATACGAGAAAGCCATTGAACTAAACCCTGAATATGCGGAAGCTTATAATAATTTGGGTAATAACCATACTAATAGAGGTGACTATGAAAGGGCGATAACGGCATACGAGAAAGCCATTGAACTAAACCCTGAATATTCAGAATTTTATAATAATTTAGGAATTACCTATCAAGAAAGTGGTGATATTGAAAAAGCTATAAGTATCTTTTTAAGAGGTTTAAAATTAAATGACTCCGATTATGAGTTAATAAGTAAGGGACTATCGATCATTATTAAACACCAACAATGGAATTATCTAGATCAATTTTATAACCAATGGAATGGAGATAAATCTTTTTCATCAATACTGGGAGAATCTCTTTATGGAGTGATTAAAGAAGACCAAAGCAACAAATTCTTTTACTTCAAAAACACTATTGATGCTCTTCGAAAGTTTTCATTCATTAATTTTATCGAGGTGATTAACGGACTATGCATTGAACTTTATAAGGATGGAAATCTCGATTTTTTAAGGCAAGTAGTAGATGAGGTAAATCACGATTTTGCCGAAGATAAATTCGTACAGATTAACCTAGAGGTGTATAAATACCTGCTTAACCAGAAATACATCGATATAAATACCCTGCATCCAGATGTAAGGACCGTGGTGCAGAGCATCTTGAGTGAAAAATAAATAGAGTTATACTTTAGTTCTGGCGCTTACTTTTTTAGGAATATTAATGCAGTCGGTTGAGTAATGATTAAGTAATTTCCTCACCCCCTCACACGCATCTCTTTGGGAGAAACACCAAATTCTGCACTGAAAACCCTGGTAAAATATTTGGGGTCATTGAAGCCGGTTTGATAGGCGATCTCTGAAATGGTCAAATTGGTGGAGAGCAACATTTGTTTGCCTTTTATGAGCTTGAGCCTTCTTACATATAAACTGATGGACAATCCGGTGGCAGCCTTTAGTTTCATGAACAGGTTGGTTTTGCTCATTTTTAATAGAGAGCAAATGCGGCTTACATCCAGGTCTGCATCATCGATGAAGGGAAGGAGGAGGTTGTTTAATTTTTGTAAGAAGACTTGGCTGGTTTCATGGATAGAAGGTGAATAGTTTATGGTAGCATTGGTTAGATAATTGTGTCTTTGGTATTTATGACTCTTACCGCTTACGGAAGTGATCACATCAAGCCCGGAATTGTGTCTTTGGTCTGCCTGCTTTTGGAGGGGAGATGACGAACTCAATGTGCCAATGGACCGTCGACTTACAACCCTGAGTACATGTTGATTTTGGGAGACTGCATTTTGGTTTAGAGGATTGTTTTGTACGGAAGATAACATGGCCCTAAAGATTTAATTGGTTTTTGTTTGTAATTCTTGTTAAAATTAGGAGATAGCCCGTCTTCATTTTTCAACTTGTTATCAATGCAATCATTTTTGTTCTAAAGAACTTATTTTTTGTTCTAAAGCATTTTTCTTAAAAAAGAGCTTTTGCTGATGTCTCCAATTAGCACCATTCTTCTGATTACTTAGCCAACTGAAGAGTCGCTTTGAAAGTGCTGATAACCATCCTCAATAGCTTCGACGAGTAATTGTTGATTTACGGGTTTTAAAAAGTAGCCAAAAGGGTGGGTTTGTTGGGCTTTATTAAAAGTGCCATCATCGTTTTGGGCGGTAATAAAGGCAAAAGGCAGTCGATATTCATCTTTTATTTTCCATGCCAGATCTATGCCGTCTTTTTCACCGGCCAGGTCGATGTCGAGTAACAGCACATCTGGTTTTTCACTCTCAATGATTTGTAATGCCATGTGATATGACAAAGCAGGCTCCGTTACGGCATAACCGTATTTAAGCAGCATAGAGCATAATAAATCAGCTACAATGATGTTGTCTTCTACTACACAAATTTTTAGTTGCATCACAGTTGGTCTTCTCAAATTATGGGGTCATTCACCAAGGCATTGCTGGCCCATTGGCACAAAGGTAAAGACCGTCAAAAGTTGATTTATCGATGTGATATGAAAGGAGCCAAATCTGATGTGAAGGGACTCAAATCAGATGTGAAAGAAAGTGTTGGTTAAATGATGCAGCTCTTTTTGTCAGAGTTTGACGTTTAAGGCGCGTGTCAGATCACTTTTGCAATTTTTACTCAACGGGATAGTAGTGTCGTGAATGATAATACTCTCTGAATTAAAACTCTGAATGTGATTGATATTGACCACAAAACTCCTGTGAACCCTTACAAATATGGCGGGATCGAGCTCCTCATAAACCTTTTGTAAGGCGTTTCTGGTCACTATTTTTTTCGAGGCAGTATGTAAGATCAGATTTACGTGGTTGCTTTCAAGATATAAAAGATCAGAGGTATTGATTTTATGAAAAAAAGCACCTTCTTTGACATAAATCACATCTCTTTTTGTCTTATCCTGATTTTCTGTTTGAAGCTGATTTTTTTCAATGAAATTGTGGAAAGCTATCTCAATGGTTGTATAAAGGTCTTCTTTGGAAAAGGGTTTAACCAGAAAGGCCAGTGGCTGTGTTTCTTTAGCCCTCTTGACGGTGGCAATGTCGCTATTGGCAGTCAGGTATATATGGGGTATGTGGTATTTGTTTTTCAATTCGTGCGCTACATCAATGCCATCTTTGGATCCAATGATTTGAATGTCGAGCAGAACCAGATCGGGTTTTTCTTCCTCGATCATTTCAATAGCCGATTTATAGGTATTGGCGGGCTCAGAGTGGTCGTATCCAATGTTCCTTAACATGCTGCACAAATTATCAGCTATAATGATTTCATCTTCAACAACACCAATTTTTAAGACACTCATAAATTTTTGCCGATTTTCTGATTTTTTGTGGTGAACAAAAATAAAATATATTATTGTGAATGTAGTAGAGCTAATATTAAATTTTCAGCCTTGACCAAGAGGTTTTCATAAAGCATTCATGTTTTCTATAAATTGACCAAATGCAACTTTTTATTGGTTGATTTATAATGCTGTGCAACCAATCAGCCTTACTTAGTAAATTATTTGATAGCAGCTTATTCATTATCCTGCTCCTCCTTAAACTTGCCAATTTTGTCTTTAAAATCAATGATAAACGCTGAGTAACCATTGGATTTGGTAAAAGTTATTTTACCAAACAACTGTTTGCACAACCTGCTCACCAATCGTAAGCCAAAGGAGTTCACCTTTTTAAAGTCAAAATCAGCTGGCAGGCCATTTCCATTGTCACGATATATCAATTGATAACTACCTTCATTCAACTTTAGCAACTCGATTTCAATTTCTCCTTTGAGTTCTGGTTTGAAGGCATATTTAAACGAATTGGTCAATAACTCGTTGATGATGAGGCCCAGAGAAACGGCAGTATCTATGTCCAACAAGGTTTTTTCTACTTTATTGGTGAATACCACTTTTTGATCACTTTTGTTAAAGACATTGTGTATTTGTTTATACAAATCATCGGTATATTCTTTCAATTCAATGGAGGCTAAATTTTCATGCTGATAAAGCCTTTGATGAATCAAAGCAATGGATTTTACCCGGTTTTGACTTTCTTTAAACGTTTGTTCAATGGCCTCATTTTTTATTGAGTAGGATTGTAGCTCAAGCAGGCCACTGATAACCGAAAGGTTGTTTTTGACTCTGTGGTGAATTTCTTTTAACAATACTTCTTTTTGCTGTACATTGTTTTGTAACAATGCATTCAATTTGTTTTGTTTTCGATAATTGTAGATTACAAAAAAGGTGCCCAATATCAGCAATACTAAGCCCGCGAGCAGGGTGTTGGAAAATGTTCTGTTTTTTTCCAATTGCAACTCCTTATTGGCCAGGGCTATTTCAAGTTCGTGTTCTGCGGAACTTCTATCTGCTTTTTCCTGCAGGTATTGGAGGTTTAATTCTTTGTATTGATTAAGATAAGACAAGGCTGTTTTATAGTCTTGTTTGTCATTATAAATATATGAAAGAATTTCCAGCAGCGACAGCTGCATATGTACCATTTCAAGGCTCGTAGCAATTTCGAAACACTCTTTGTAATATTGGATCGCAAGGTCAAACTCTTTATTTTTCCATGCGATCTCCCCTAAATCCTGTAATGCATTTTGATAAAAGTTGGTCTTGTCCAGGCCGTATTTTTTCATTTCAGCCAGTACGATTAGAATCCTTTTTTTTGCATCCGTATATTGACTATCTACAATTTGAACATAGGCATCTTCAATAGGATTGTAAGTGAGCAGATAAGGGTTTCCGGCAATTTCAGCATATTTCTGAAGAGAATCTCTCATGGCCTGGCATTCTGCAAGTCTGTTTTCGGATTTCAAAACACTTGATAAAATCATATAGTTTCTGGCAACTGCAACGAATTTCCCTTGTTTTTTCAGCAAAGGCATGCATTCGTTGAATAGTTTTACTGCCAGATCTTTATCACCTTGAGCATAACCAAAGTTAAAGTCGGCTTTGTGATACAAAAAGAGTGCTTTTGATATTTCGTCTTTTCTATTAAGCAATAAGGAGTCCTGTTTTAGGAAATAGAAAAGTGCTTTTTTTTCTTCCCCGGATTTTAGTAAAGCTATGCTAAGCACATAATACAGTTCTGCCCCCAACAACACTTCTTTTTTTTGATCTTTTATTTTATCAAAATATTTTTGGGCAATAAGCACTTTGGATTTTGCTTTGTTGAAGTATTGGAAATTTTTATAAATTTTTGCCCATTCCAGATTGATTCTGCTAAGTTTTGCATAATC
>ERZ724521.443-NODE-443-length-18652-cov-6.035974_pt1 | contig 18652 bp, 16 predicted proteins | sample MGYA00376054_ERZ724521 | MGnify/ENA primary metagenome ERZ724521 (study PRJEB28724, sample SAMN07190883) | activated sludge metagenome | isolation source: activated sludge of sewage treatment plant in Hong Hong | place: Hong Kong | collected 2016-03-17 ... | reverse complement strand
GCCGGAAACGAGCCCGACATAGCCGGTGCCGATGACAGATATTTTCATGGTGTGCCTAAAGCGAGAGATCGAATTCTTCGGTACGGCGCGGTGGATAGGTTTCCCAGCCGCCGCAACCCGGGCAGCGCCAGTAGAACTGCCGCGCCTTGAAGCCGCAGGCGTCGCAGCGATAGCGGGCGACGCGCCGCGTGTGGTTGTGGATCAGGTTCTTGATCAGTTCGATGTCGGCGCGCCGTTCGGCTGGCGCAACGAGGATCTGCGCCTCGAGGAACATGTCGAGGCCGAGCAGCGTCGGGTTGCGGCGCAGCTCGTTGCGCACCAGCGCATACCCCGCCTCGGCACCGCCGCTCTCCAGTTCGGCGCGGAACACGGCATCGAGGAGGTCCACGGACGGATGCCGCTCGAGCCAGCCGCGCAGGACCTGCACGCCCGCCTCCCCGCGCCCGAGTTGGTCGTGCACGGCCATCAGCTTCTCCGCCGCGAGCGGCAGGTAGATCGGGCTTTGCTGTTCGATCGACTTCCACAGGTCGATTGCAGCCTCGCCGTTGCCGGCCTTGGCTTCGAGTTCGGCACGCAGCAGGGTCGCGCGCACGCATTTGCGATTGGCCGCCAGGGCGGCGTCGAGCAGGCGGCGCGCTTCGTCATGCCGATCATGAAGGATCTCGGTCGCGGCCATTTCGCAACGGAACTCGGCGATCTCCTTCTGCCACAGGTGGTCGGCATGGTCGGGCATGGCCTCGGCAACGGCGATGGCGCGTGCCCATTCCTTTTCCTGCTGGTAGATCTCGAGCAGGTTCTGCAAGGCCTCCTCGTCGCGCTCCGTACCGCGCAGCTTGAGGAAGATTTCCTCCGCGCGGTCGAGCAGACCGGCCTTCAGGTAGTCCTGGCCAAGTTCGGACAGGGCGTGCAGCCGCTGGCGCGGCGTGAGGCCATCGCGCTCGATGAGGTTCTGGTGCACGCGGATGGCGCGGTCGGTTTCACCGCGACGGCGGAACAGGTTGCCCAACGCAAAGTGCAGCTCGATCGTTTCCGGATCAACGCGGGCCGCCTCGAGGAAGGCCTCGATGGCCTGGTCCGGCTGTTCGTTGAGCAGGAAGTTGAGGCCCTTGAAATAGGAGCGCGGCAGAGCGCGCGATTCGCGCAGCAGATGCTTGATGTCGATGCGCGCGGCGATCCAGCCGAAAATGAAGAATACCGGCAGTACCAGCAGCCACCAGAGTTCGATTTCCATGGCTTCAGCCGGACTCCTGTCCGGGTTGACGGCGCGGCCGGAGCCACGCGCCGAGCGCAGCCGTCAGGCCCACCGCGACGCCGGCAGCAAAGGCGGCGAGCAGCGCCACGGAAACCGGGGCCGTCCACGACTGGTCGAGGAAGAAGCGCAGTTCGACGGGACCGCTGTTCTTGATAGCGAGCCCGAACAGGGCAACGAAGACCGCGATGCGCAGAATCCAGACGAGCAGCTTGAGCAGGAATGCCATGGGCCGTTGGGCGGGCTCGTGCAATGGGAAGGAAGGCGCGGACCGCGGGTCCGCGCCAAGCCTAGTTGTCCCCTGACCGGTAGTCGACCCGCTCCCGCAACTCCTTGCCGGCCTTGAAATGGGGCACGTACTTTTCGGGTACCTGCACCTTGTCGCCCGACTTCGGGTTGCGGCCGATCCGCGGCGGACGGTAGTTCAGCGCGAAGCTACCGAAGCCGCGGATCTCGATGCGATCGCTGCGCACCAGTGCCGCAGTGAGCGCATCGAGGATCATCTTCACCGCGTAGTCGGCATCCTTCGCCACGAGCTGGGGAAAGCGTTCGGCCAGCCGGGCGATGAGTTCCGATTTGGTCATGGGAGCGGCTTACTGCTGCTGCTGGTTCAACTTCGCCTTGAGCAGGGCCCCCAGGTTGGTCGTGCCGCTGCTCGCGGAACTGTCGGCCGCCAGCTTCTGCATCGCCTGGTTCTGCTCGACCTGGTCCTTGGCCTTGACCGACAGGTTGATCGAACGCGACTTGCGGTCCACGTTGACGATCAGCGTCTCGATCGTGTCGCCCACCTTGAGGTGCTGGGTCAGGTCCTCGATGCGATCGCGCGAGAACTCCGATACACGCAGGTAGCCCTCGACTTCGGCACCGAGGTCGATCACCGCGCCGCGCTGGTCGACGCTCCTGACGGTACCGCTCACCAGGCTGTTCTTGTCGTGCGTGGCAACGAAGGAAGTGAAGGGATCCCCGTCGAGCTGCTTGACGCCCAGCGAGATGCGCTCCTTCTCGACGTCGATCGAAAGCACCACGGCCTCGACCTCGTCGCCCTTCTTGTAGTTCTGCTTGGCTTCCTCGCCGGACAGCGTCCACGACAGGTCGGACAGGTGCACCAGGCCGTCGATGCCGCCGGGCAGGCCGATGAAGATGCCGAAGTCGGTGATCGACTTGATGGCGCCCCGCACCTTGTCGCCCTTCTTGTGGTTCATGGCGAACTCGTCCCACGGATTCGGCATGCACTGCTTCATGCCGAGCGAGATGCGACGGCGGTCCTCGTCGATTTCGAGGATCATCACCTCGACTTCGTCGCCGAGCTGGACGACCTTGGTCGGGTGGATGTTCTTGTTGGTCCAGTCCATTTCCGAGACGTGCACCAGGCCTTCGATGCCCTGCTCGATCTCGACGAAGGCACCGTAATCGGTGAGGTTGGTGACCTTGCCGAAGAGGCGCGTGCCCTGCGGGTAGCGGCGGCCGATGCCCACCCACGGATCCTCGCCGAGCTGCTTCATGCCGAGGCTGACGCGGTTCTTCTCCTGGTCGAACTTGAGCACCTTGGCCGAAACCTCGTCGCCGACGTTGAGCACTTCGGACGGGTGACGCACGCGACGCCAGGCCAGGTCGGTGATGTGCAGCAGGCCGTCGATGCCGCCGAGGTCAACGAACGCACCGTAGTCGGTGATGTTCTTGACGATGCCCTTGACGACAGTGCCTTCCTGCAGGTTTTCCAGCAGCTTCTGGCGTTCCTCGCCCATGCTGGCCTCGAGCACGGCGCGGCGCGAGACGACGACGTTGTTGCGCTTGCGGTCGAGCTTGATGACCTTGAATTCGAATTCACGACCCTCGTACGGCGTCGTGTCCTTGACCGGACGCGTGTCGACGAGCGAACCGGGCAGGAAGGCGCGGATGCCATTCACCATGACGGTGAGGCCGCCCTTCACCTTGCCGGTGATCAGGCCCTTGACCAGGGCGTTCTCGTTGAGTGCCTTGTCCAGTTCGTTCCAGGCGGCGATGCGCTTGGCCTTCTCGCGCGACAGGCGGGTCGCGCCGTAGCCGTCCTCGAGCATTTCGATGGCGACGAGGACGAAGTCGCCGGGCTTGGCATCGACTTCGCCGCGCTCGTTCTGGAACTCCTCGACGGGGATCATGCTTTCCGACTTGAGGCCGGCATTGACGACGACGAAGTTCTGGTCGATACGGACGATTTCGGCGGTGATGACTTCGCCGGCACGCATTTCCTGGCGCTGGAGGCTTTCCTCGAACAGTGCGGCAAAACTCTCCATGGGCGAAGCTTCGGCAATAGCTGCAGTAGACATTGAGTGGGGAACCTTACAGAGGGGTGTCACCGGAGTGACGGGTTGGTTGGACATTGTCACGCTGGCCGGGCGGCCGACGCGACGCCGTTGCTGCTGTGCTGCTAAGTACCCTGCGTGATCACAGGCCGCGCCGTCGGACTATGTTCATGACGGCGGCGACTGCGGCTTCGATGTCGAGCGCCGTGGTGTCCACGCGCTCCGCATCGTCGCATTGCCGGAGCGGAGCCACGCTGCGCTGGGCATCGCGCGCATCCCGTTCCTGCAAATCCTGCAAAAGGGCGTGCATGTTAGCAGGCATCCCCTTTGCGATCAACTGTTTATATCGTCTTTCTGCACGTGCCTCGGCCGAGGCGGTCAGGAATACCTTGACCGGGGCCTCGGGAAACACCACGGACCCCATGTCGCGGCCGTCGGCGACGAGCCCCGGAAAGCGGCGATAGGCCCGCTGGCGTTCGAGCAGCGCGGCGCGGACGGCCGGGTAAGCCGCCACCCGGGACGCCCCGACGCCCACCGCCTCGGCCCGAATGTCATCGGTAACCGTTTCTCCCGAAAGGAGTATTTCATCACCGACAAACTCCGCAGGAAGGCCGGCGGCGACGGCCGCCACCGCCCCTTCGTCGCCGAGATCCGCCCCGCCGCGCATGGCGGCCAGGGCCGTAAGGCGGTACAAGGCGCCGCTGTCGAGGAAGTGGTAGCCAAGCATGGCTGCCACCCGCTGTGCCACGGTGCCCTTGCCCGACGCCGAGGGGCCGTCGATGGCGACGACGGGAGCGGTAACGCGCGCCAGCGCGTCGAAGTAGTCGGGAAAGGTCTTATTCACGCAGGCCGGGTCGAGGATGCGAATGGCAACACTGCCCAATGCCGCCAGCGAGAAGCACATCGCCATCCGGTGATCGTCATAGGTGGCGATGACGGCACCCTGCGCAATGGCCGCAGGCGGCGCGACGCCGAGCCAGTCATCGCCCTCCTCCACGGTCGCACCCAGCTTGCGCAGTTCGGCCGCCATGGCGGCGATGCGATCGGTCTCCTTGACCCGCCAGGACCCGATGTTGCGCAAGCGGCACGGTCCGTCGGCGAACACGGCGGCCACGGCCAACGTCATGGCGGCATCGGGAATCGCGTTGAGGTCGAGGTCGAACGCCCGCAAGCGGCCGTCAGCCGGCGCCGAGGCCTCGATGAAGTCCTCGCCGCGAACCACGCGCGCGCCCATCGCTTCGAGGGCATCGGCAAACTTCACGTCGCCCTGGATGCTGTGCAGCCCGACACCTTCGACGCGAACCGGGCCGCCGCCAATGGCGCCGGCGGCAAGGAAGTAGGATGCGGCCGACGCATCGCCCTCGACCTGCAAGCGGCCCGGGCTTCGGTAGCCGCGACCGGCAGGCACCGTGAAGCGTTCCCAGCCTTCACGCAGCACCTTCACGCCGAATCGCTCCATCAGGTTCAGCGTGATCTCAACGTAGGGCTTGGAAACGAGCTCGGTCGTCAACTCGACGACGGCCTCCCGGCCGCTTTGCTTGCAGACCAGCGGCAGCGCCATCAGCAATGCGGTGAGGAACTGCGAAGAAACGTCACCGCGCAGGCGTATCGGTGCCGACAGGCGTACGTCCGCAGGATGGATGGTCAGCGGCGGATAGCCTTCGCTCCCCTCGTAGCGCAGGTTGCAGCCGATCTGCCGCAACCCGTCGACGAGGTCGCCGATGGGCCGTTCATGCATGCGCGGCACGCCGGAAACGCGGTAGTCGCCCCCCGACAGCGCAAGCGCAGCCGTGAGCGGCCGGATGGCCGTCCCCGCGTTACCCATGAACAGGTCGCCGCGTCGCACCGGAAAACTGCCGTCCGCACCGCGCACCCGCCACGTTCCGGCGCCGGCCTGCTCCAGCCCGATGCCCAGCGCCGCCAGGGCGGACAGCATCACCCGCGTATCGTCGGAATCGAGCAGGCCGCAAATCTCCGTGGTACCGCCGGCGAGTGCGGCCAACAGCAGCATGCGATTGGAAATGCTCTTCGAGCCGGGCAGGCGCACCGTGCCGGCGGCGCCCCGCAAGGGCGGCAGCAACAGGGAATCCATTACTCGCCTACGGGCTGGAACGTTTCCAACCAGGCATCGCGCCGGGCACGGGCCGTCGAGAACAACTGCTCGAGGCCGGCGGCATCGCCGGAGGCCAGCAGCACGCGCGCGCGCATCAACTCGGCAAGATAGGCGTCGAGTTCCGGCAGCAGCGCGCGGCGGTTGGCGACACAGATGTCGCGCCACATCTCGGGATGGCTGCTGGCGATGCGGGTGAAGTCGCGGAAGCCGCCGGCGGCGAAGCCGAACAGTTGGTCGGAATTCTTGCGGCCGGCCAGGTCATGCACCAGCGCAAAGGCCAGCAGGTGCGGCAGATGGCTCACGGCCGCGAAGACGCGGTCATGCTCCTCCGGCCCCAGCTGCGAAACCCTGGCGCCGCATATTTCCCAGACGCGACGAACGGCCGCGACGTCCGCCTCCGCGTTCTCATCGATGGGCGTCAACACCACGCGCCGGTCGCGATACAGCTCTGCGGTGGCCGCATCGACGCCGCTCTTTTCCGCACCGGCGATCGGATGCCCTGGCACGAACTGCCCGACCCTGCCGCCGAAGGCTGCGCGTGCCGCGCCAACCACATCGGCTTTCGTGCTGCCGCCGTCGGTGACCAGCGTACGCGCTCCGAGATGCGGCGCGATGGCCTGCATCACGGGCAGCATCTGGCCGACGGGCATGCCGAGCAGCACCAGGTCGGCCCCCTCCAGGGCACTGGCCCAGTCCTTGCCGATCTGGTCGATCACCCCCAGTTTGAGGGCCTGCTCCAGCGGCGCGCGCGTGCGCCCCATGCCGACGATGCGCGGACATCGCGAGCCCAGCGCCGCCTTCAGCGCCAGCGCGAAGGAGCCGCCGATCAGCCCGACACCGCAGACGACGAGCTTGCCTGGCATCAACCGCGTACCGCCGTATCCAGGGCAGCGAGGAAGGCCCGATTCTCGGCCTCGAGACCGATGGTGACGCGCAGATGGTTGGGCAGCCCGTAGCCGCCTATCGGTCGCACGATCACGCCCTGCTTCAGCAGGCGCTGGTTAACGCCGGCGGCGTCCGTCACCTCGAAGGTAACGAAATTGCCGTGCGAAGGAATGTGTGCAAGTCCAAGCCGCTTGAGGCCGGCGACGATCTGCTCCATGCCGGCGCGGTTCGACTCGTAACTGCGTGCGAGGAATTCGTGGTCATCGAGCGCCGCGATGGCACCCGCAAGGGCCAGGTTGTTCACGTTGAACGGCTGGCGCACGCGGTTCATCAGGTCGACGACCTCCGCACTTCCCACGCCATAGCCCACGCGCAGACCAGCCAGGCCGTAGATCTTGGAAAAGGTACGGACCACGACCAGATTGGGGAAGTCGCGCACCCAGGCCACGGTATCGGCGCGGTCGGCCGGCGCCAGGTACTCGTTGTAGGCCTCGTCGAGTACCACGGCGACATCGCCGGGAATCCTGGCGATGAAGTCCCTCACCTCGGCCTGCGGCAGGAAGTTGCCGGTCGGGTTGTTCGGGTTGGCAATCCATACCAGCCGGGTATCGCTGCGGATCGCCGCCAGCATCGCCGCCGGATCGTGCCCGTAGTCGCGCGCCGGCGCAGCGATGCATTCGGCGCCTGTCGACATCGTGGCCAGCGGGTAGACGGCAAAGGCGTGCCGGGAAAATACCGACGAGCGCCCTGGCGCCAGAAAGACGCGGGCGGCAAGGTCGAGCACGTCGTTGGACCCGTTGCCCAGCACGATCTGCTCCTGCGCCACGCCGTGCCGTTCGGCCAGCGCCGCAATGAGGTCGAACTGATCGGGGTAGCGCTCCACGCCTGCCAGCGCAGCCTCGACGGCGCGGCGCGCCTTCGGGCTCATGCCGAGCGGGTTCTCGTTCGACGCCAGCTTGACGATGCGTTCGACGGGAATACCCATTTGCCGAGCCAGTTCGGTGATCGGCTTGCCCGGGATGTAGGGCGAAATGGCGCGAACGTACGAAGGTGCCTGTGCCGTGATGCTCATGCGATCTCCTTTCAGCTCACCGCCTTCGGATAGGAACCCAGGATCTTGACGAAACCGGCACGCTCGCGGAGTTCCTCGAGGGCACGCGCCACGGCCGGATCACCGCGGTGACCCTCGATATCGACGTAGAAGACGTATTCCCAGCGGCTGCCGCCGAACCCTCGCGCCGGCCGCGATTCGAGCCGGCTCATCGATACGCCGTTGTCGGCAAACGGGGCAAGCAGCCGGTACAGCGCTGCAGGCCGGTTCTGTGTCGAGCACACGAGCGAAGTCTTGTCGCTGCCCGACGGACCGGCATCGTGCCCCGAAACCACGACGAAGCGCGTTGTGTTGTTGGGATCATCCTCGATGTTCGCCGCCAGGATGGGGAGTTCGTAGAGGCGCGCCGCAGCCTCCCCGGCCACTGCCGCTGCGGCAGGCTCGGCAGCCGCCAGCTTGGCGGCCTCGGCATTGCTCGCGACGGCGATCCGAGCCGCCTGCGGCAGGTTGCGATTCAGCCATTCGTGGCACTGCCCGAGCGACTGCGCATGCGAATACACGCGGCCCACCGCGGCGAGGCTGCCGCCATGCCCGAGCAGGTTGTGGTGGATGGGCAGATTCACCTCGCCGCAGATCTGCAGCGGGGAGGAAAGCAAGAGGTCGAGCGAGCGCCCGATGGCGCCGTCGGTGGAGTTCTCGATCGGGACCACGCCGTAGTGTGCGTTGCCCGATTCGACGGCACGGAAGACGTCGTCGATGCCCGGCCCGGGCAGCAGCTCAGGGGCGCCGCCGAAGTGCTTGCGCGCGGCCGACTCGGAATAGGTGCCGGCCGGCCCCAGGTAGGCAATGACGAGCTGCTGCTCCAGCGCGAGGCACGCCGACATCACCTCGCGCACGATGCGTTGCACAGCATTGTCGGAGAGCGGGCCGGGATTGCGCTCCGCCGCCCGGCGCAGCACTTGCGCCTCGCGCTCCGGGCGATAGATGTTGCCCTGCTTGATCTCGCCGATGCGCCGTGCCAGTGCAGCCCGCTCGTTGATCAGCCGCAGCAGGTCGGCATCGATGGCGTCGATGCCTTCCCGCAGGCGGCCGAGTTCGAGCGAGTCGTCGGCCACGCTCAGGACTCCAGCGGCAGGTACCTGACGGCGAGCACGCCTTCGATGCGCGAGATGGCCTCGATCACGTCAGCCTTGACCTTGCTGTCCACATCCACCAGCGTATAGGCCATGTCGCCGCGCGACTTGTTGACCATGTTGTGGATGTTGAGACCGGCCTGGGCCATCGCCGTCGAAATCTGCCCGAGCATGTTGGGCACGTTGGAGTTGGCCACGGCGATCCGGAAACCAGACTCGCGCGCCATGGCCACATTCGGGAAATTCACCGAATTCTGGATGTTGCCGTGCTCCAGGTAGTCGCGCAGCTGGTCAGCGACCATTACCGCACAGTTCTCTTCCGCTTCGCCGGTGGAGGCGCCCAGATGCGGCAGGGCGATGACGCGCGGATGATTATTGACGTGCGGACTGGGGAAGTCGCAGACGTAGGTGGCCAGCTTCTTCGCTTCCAGGGCTGCCAGCACCGCGGCCTCGTCCACCACGCCCTCGCGGGAGAAGTTGAGCAGGACCGCGCCATGCTTGACGTGCGCCAAGCTATCGGCGTTGATCATCTTGCGCGTCGCGTCCACCAGCGGCACATGGAGCGAGACGAAGTTGGCGCTCTTGAGCACTTCACCCACACTGTTGGCCTTCTTCACCTGCGAAGGCAGGCTCCATGCGGCATCCACGGTGATCTCGGGATCGTAGCCGAGCACGTTCATGCCGAGCTTGATCGCCACGTCGGCAACCAGGCAGCCGATCTTGCCGAGGCCGATCACGCCGAGCGTGTGCCCGGCGAGCTCGTAGCCGGCAAAGTTCTTCTTGCCGTCCTCGACCTTCTTCTCCATGTCGGGATCCTTCGGATCGAGCGCGGAGACGAACTTCATCGCACCGCCGATGTTGCGCGCCGCCAGCAGCATGCCGGCAACGACCAGCTCCTTGACGGCATTGGCATTGGCGCCGGGGGCATTGAACACGGGAACGCCGCGCGCCGACATGGCCTTGACCGGGATGTTGTTGGTGCCGGCGCCCGCGCGGCCGATCGCCTGCACGGATTTCGGAATGTCCATCGAGTGCATGTCGGCCGAACGCACCATGATGGCGTCGGGCAGCGTGATGTCCTTGCCGACGTTATAGCGGTCCGACGGCAGGCGCTTGAGGCCGTTCTGGGAGATCTGGTTGAGGATCAGGACGCTGAGCGGATTAGCCATGGCTTGCCTCGAATTCCTTCATGTAATCGACCAGGGCGGCAACGCCGGCGGCCGGCATCGCGTTGTAGATCGAAGCGCGCATGCCGCCGACGGAGCGATGCCCCTTGAGCTGGACCATGCCGCGCGCCTTGGCGCCCTTGAGGAATTCGTCGTCGAGCGCGGCATCCTTGAGCGTGAACGGCACGTTCATGCGCGAGCGGTCGCTGCGCGCCACCGGGTTCTTGTAGAACTCGGTCGCGTCGAGATACGAGTACAGCAGGTTCGCCTTGTCGATGTTCTTCTGTTCCATGGCGGCAACACCACCATTGCGCTTGATCCACTGGAACACCAGGCCCGCGACATAGATGCCGTAGGTGGGCGGCGTGTTGTACATCGACTCGGCATCGACGTGGGTCTTGTAGTCGAGCATGGCCGGCGGCGTGGGCTGTGCCTTGCCGACCAGGTCCTCGCGCACGATGACGATGACGAGACCGGCCGGGCCGATGTTCTTCTGCGCCCCGGCGTAGATCAGTCCGTACTTGCTGACATCGACCGGGCGCGACAGGATGTTGGACGACATGTCGCAAACCAGCGGCACGTCGCCGGTCGCCGGGGTCCAGTTGAACTCGACGCCGCCGATGGTCTCGTTGGCGGTGTAATGGACATAGGCGGCATCGCGCGAGAGCTTCCAGTCCGCCTGGGCCGGCGCATAGGTGAAGGACTTGTCCTCGGCGCTGGCGGCGACATTGACGTTGCAGAAGGTCTTGGCCGCCTTGATGGCCTTCTTCGCCCATTCGCCGGTATGCACGTAATCGGCCACGGTGCGCCCGGCAAGCAGGTTGATCGGAATCATCTCGAACTGCAGCGATGCGCCGCCCTGCAGGAACAGCACCTTGTAGTTGGCGGGAATCCCCATCAACTCGCGCAGATCGGCCTCGGCCTGGGCGGCGATGGCCATGAATTCCTTGCCGCGATGGCTCATTTCCATCACCGACGTGCCGCTGCCGTGCCAGTCCAGCATTTCGTCGGCGGCCTGCTTGAGAACCTCCTCGGGCAGCGCGGCGGGGCCGGCGCTGAAGTTGAATACACGTGCCATGAGTTGCCTCCAGAAGTGACTAGGTCAGAAAGCGGGAAATCTTGGCGATCCTGTATCGGATACAGGATACCGTATACATCAATCGGCTGGGGCTACTCGCCGGGGTCGCGATCCGCCGCGCCCCAGTCTCATTCCGCGCCGCCGGGCAACTCCGCAGGCGCATCTTCTTCCTCCGACTCGATCACCTTCTCGACGCCGGCCAGCGAAGTGCCTTCGTCGAGGTTGATCAAGGTCACGCCCTGCGTCGAGCGACTCATGACGCGAATGTCGGCCACGCGGGTGCGGATCAGCACGCCGCCAGTCGAAATGAGCATGATCTCCTCGGGCGTTTCGCCGGCGCCCGTAAGCACTGCCGCAACGACCCTGCCGTTGCGCTCGGACGTCTGGATGGCGATCATGCCCTTGGTTCCGCGACCGTGGCGGGTGTACTCGCTGATGGGCGTCCGCTTGCCGAAGCCGTTCTCCGTCGCGGTAAGCACGGTGTATTCCTCGCTGTCGGCAACCAGCATCGAAATCACGCGCTGGTCCTCCTCCAGGGTCATGCCGCGCACGCCTCGGGCTTCACGCCCCATGGGCCGCACGTCCTCTTCGGCAAAGCGAACCGCCTTGCCGGCATCGGAGAACAGCATCACGTCGCACTCGCCGTTGGTAATGGCGACACCGATCAGGTGATCACCGTCATCAAGCCCGACGGCAATGATGCCGGCCTTGCGCGGGTTGGCAAAACTTGTGAGCGGCGTCTTCTTGACCGTACCCATGGCGGTGGCCATGAACACGAAATGCTGCTCGTCGAACTCCTTGACCGGCAGGATGGCAGTGATCTTCTCACCTTCCTCGAGCGGGAAAAGATTGACGATCGGCTTGCCGCGGGAATTGCGCGTCCCTTCGGGTGCCTCGTAGACCTTGAGCCAGTAGACGCGCCCGCGGCTCGAGAAGCACAGGATGTAGTCGTGGGTATTGGCGACGAACAGCCGATCGACGAAATCGTCGTCCTTGACGGCCGCGGCCTGCTTGCCCCGTCCGCCGCGCCGTTGCGCGCGATAGTCGGCCAGCGGCTGGCGCTTGACATACCCGGCGTGGGACAGTGTGACCACCATGTCCTCGCGCACGATCAGGTCCTCGAGATTGATGTCGGCGGTGCTCAGCACGATCTCCGACCGCCGCGCGTCGCCGAACTGGGCCTTCACCGCCGTCAGTTCGTCACCGATGATCGCCGTAATCCGTTCCGGCCGTGCCAGGATGTCGAGCAGGTCGGCGATCTGGATCATCACTTCGCGGTACTCGCCGACAATCTTGTCCTGCTCCAGGCCGGTCAGCCGCTGCAGGCGAAGTTCGAGGATGGCCTGAGCCTGGGCGTCGGACAGCATGTAGCCTTGCGCTGCGAGGCCGAACTCGGCGCCCAGTCCCTCGGGACGCGAAGCTTCCGCCGCTGCCCGGGCGAGCATCTCTTCCACCAGCGCGGAGCGCCAGGCCCTTTCCATCAAGCCGCGCTTGGCTTCGGCCGGCGTCGCCGCCGCCTTGATCAACGCAATCACCTCATCGACGTTGGACAACGCGACGGCCAGCCCCTCCAGGATATGGCCGCGTTCGCGGGCCTTGCGCAATTCGAATACGGTGCGCCGGGTCACGACCTCGCGCCGGTGGGCAAGGAAGCACTCGAGCATTTCCTTGAGGTTCAGCAGCCGGGGCCGCCCATCCACCAGGGCCACCATGTTCATGCCGAAGGTGTCCTGCAACTGAGTCTGCTTGAAGAGGTGGTTGAGCACTACTTCGGGGACCTCCCCCTTCTTCAGCTCGACCACGAGGCGCATGCCGGACTTGTCGGACTCGTCCTGAATGTGCGCAATACCCTCGATCTTCTTTTCGTTGACCAGTTCGGCAATCTTTTCCTGCAGCGTCTTCTTGTTGACCTGGTACGGCAGTTCGTCGACGACGATGGCCTGCCGGCCGTTGCGCGGCAAGTCCTCGATGTGGGTGCGGGCGCGCATGACCACGCGGCCGCGGCCGGTCAGGTAGCCGTCGCGAACGCCGCTCACGCCGTAAATCAGGCCGGCGGTGGGAAAATCCGGCGCCGGGATGATCTGGATCAGGCTCTCGATGCTCGCCGCGGGATCGCGCAGCAGCAAGAGGCAGCCATCGACGACCTCGTTGAGGTTGTGCGGCGGGATGTTGGTCGCCATGCCCACGGCAATGCCCGACGAGCCGTTGATGAGCAGGTTCGGTATGCGCGAGGGCAGGATCAGCGGCTCCTGCTCGGAGCCGTCGTAGTTGGGCCCGAAGTCGACCGTCTCCTTCTCGATGTCGAGCAGGAGCTCGTGACCGATGCGTGCCATGCGCACTTCGGTGTAGCGCATGGCGGCCGCATTGTCGCCGTCGACTGATCCAAAGTTGCCCTGCCCGTCGACCAGCATGTAGCGCAGGGAGAAGTCCTGCGCCATGCGCACGATGGTGTCGTATACGGCGGTATCGCCGTGCGGATGGTACTTACCGATGACGTCGCCAACGATGCGCGCCGACTTCTTGTAGGCTCTATTCCAGTCGTTCGACAGCTCGTGCATCGCGTAAAGGACGCGTCGATGCACGGGCTTGAGTCCATCCCGCGCGTCGGGCAGTGCGCGGCTCACGATCACGCTCATTGCGTAATCGAGGAAGGAATGGCGCATCTCTTCCTCGAGGCTGATCGGGACGGTTTCTTTGGCGAAGGAAATCATTGCGGCGGTGCTCGGCCGGCGCCCCGGAGGCGGCGGCGGAAAAATTGAAATTTTAGCATGCGCAGTGCGTCCGGCGGGTTGTCGGTGACGGCCAAATCTGGTTGAATCGGCGCATGAATCCGACCGCCCCGAAGGCCGCTGCACCGCAGGAAATCGACCTCCTGATCCGCCCGGGCTGGGTGATTCCGATCGAACCCGCCGGAGTCACCCTCACCGGCCATGCGCTGGCGATCGACGGGGGCCGTATCGTGGACCTTTTGCCTGCCGCGCAGGCTGCCGAGCGCTTCAGGCCGCGCCAGGCCGTAGACCTCCCCGGCCAGGTGCTGCTGCCCGGTTTCGTCAACCTGCATACCCACGCCGCCATGAGCCTCCTGCGGGGGTACGCCGACGACCTGCCCCTGATGCGCTGGCTGGGCGAACGCATCTGGCCAGCCGAAGGCCGCCACGCGGGCGCCGACTTTGTTCGCGACGGTACGCTGCTGGCCGGTGCCGAAATGCTGCGCGGGGGCATCACGACCTTCAACGACATGTACTTCTTTCCGGATGCCGCCGCGGATGCCGCGCTGCGCCTCCGCATGAGGGCCGTGCTGGGAATTGTCGCAATCGAATTCCCGACTGCCTTCGCCGCCGACGCCGACGATTACCTGGCCAAGGGCCTCGCCAGCCGCGACGGCTTGCGCGACGAGCCTCTCATCGGCTTCTGCCTGGCCCCGCATGCCCCCTATACGGTATCGGACCGCACGTTCGGACGGATCGCCACGCTCGCCGCCCAACTGGAACTGCCGGTCCATGTACATCTCCACGAAACCCTGCACGAGATCGAGGAAAGCGTCAGCCAGCACGGCGTCCGCCCCCTCGAGCGCCTGCGCCGACTGGGCCTGCTGGGACCGCAGTTGATCGCCGTCCATGCGGTCCATCTCGATCCCGCGGAACTGGACCTGCTGGCGCACGAGGCCTGCCACCTGGCCCTGTGTCCTACCTCAAACCTCAAGCTCGGCAGTGGAATTCCGCCCATCGCCGCCATTCAGGGCCGGGGCATCAACTTCGGCCTGGGTACCGATGGCGCCGCTTCAAACAACAGGCTCGATGCCTTCCACGAGCTTCGCCATGCCGCGCTGCTGGCCAAGGGCGCCAGCCTCGATGCCGAGACGCTGGGCGCCCACGCCGCCCTTGCGGCGGCAACGCTCGGCGGGGCACGCGCGCTGGGCCTCGACGACACCATCGGCTCGCTGCGCCCGGGCAAGGCGGCGGACCTCTGCGCGGTACGCCTCGACGAGTGGACCGAGCTCCCCTGCTATGACCCGGCCTCGCATCTGGTCTATGTCGCAGGCCGCGAACACGTCACGCACACCTGGGTCGGCGGCGAACTCGTCATGCGCGACGGCCGGCCCACGCACGTCGAAGTCGGCGAATTGCTTGACATCGCAGGTTTGTGGCATACTCGCCTGACCTCGTGAGCCGGCCTGGCCGGGCTCTGATAGAATTCGTGCACCCTAATACCGTCACTCTCAAACCCAACAGGGGGGAACAATGATCAAAAGCGCCACCAAATCTCTGCTGCTCGTCAGCCTGCTTGGCCTTTCCGTCGCCGCGCTGGCCCAGACCAAGGGCATCGACCGCAAGGACGTCATCGGCTACGCCATCGATCAGCGCGACAACGTCGTCAAGAGCGGCTATGGCCTGTGCTGGCGCACCGGTTTCTGGACCCCGGCCATGGCCATCGAAGAGTGCGATCCTGACCTGGTGAAGAAGGCCGCGCCTGCTGCCGAACCGAAGTCTGCAGCCCCTGCCGCCGCTGCGGCCCCGAAGCCCGCCGCACAGAAGGTGACCCTGGCCGCCGACGCGCTGTTCGACTTCGACAAGGCAACGCTGCGTGACGAAGGCAAGGCCAAGCTCGACAAGCTGGCCGGTGACATCAAGGGCATCAAGCTCGAGGTGATCATCGCCGTCGGCCACGCCGACCGCTTCGGCACCGATGCCTACAACCAGAAGCTTTCCGAGCGCCGCGCCGAAGCCGTCAAAGCCTATCTGGTGAGCAAGGGCGTCGAGCCGAACCGTGTCTACACGGAAGGCAAGGGCAAGAAGCAGCCGGTCACCAAGCCCGACCAGTGCAAGGGCGCGAAGAGCAAGAAGGTCATCGAGTGCCTGCAGCCCGATCGTCGCGTCGAGATCGAGGTCATCGGTACCAAGTAACATCGCATCGCTCCCGAAAAAGCCCTGCCCCGCAGGGCTTTTTCATTTGTGCCCCGGCCCGGACCCGCTGCCATGAGTACTGCCCACAACGCCGACATCGCCGAACTCGACAAGTTTGGCGAGATTGCCCACCGCTGGTGGGATCCAAACTCCGAGTTTCGCCCGCTCCATGACATCAATCCGGCGCGCCTGGAGTGGATCACCCGCAATGCCAGCCTCCCCGGTGCCCGGGTCGTCGACGTCGGATGCGGTGGCGGCAGCCTCAGCGAAGGCCTCGCCGCCGCCGGGGCGACCGTTACCGGCATCGACCTGGGCGAGAAGGCCCTCGAGGTGGCCCGCCTGCACCTTTACGAAAGCGGCCGCAAGGTCGACTACCGTCACGTCTCTGCCGAAGCGCTCGCGGAGGAATCGCCCGGCGCATTCGACGCCGTCACCTGCCTCGAAATGCTCGAGCACGTTCCCGACCCGGGCAGTACCGTCGCCGCCTGCGCCCGACTGGTCAAGCCGGGCGGACAGGTTTTCCTCTCCACGCTGAACCGCACGCCGAAGGCCTATCTTCTCGCGGTGCTGGGAGCCGAGTACGTGTTGAACCTGCTGCCGCGTGGCACCCACGACTACCAACGCTTCCTCAAGCCCGGGGAGCTCGCCCGCCTGTGCAGGGACGCCGGGCTGGAAGTGCTGGAGATCGTCGGCCTGCACTACGACCCCTTTGGGCGGCGGGCGACCGTTGGCGGCGCCACCGACGTCAACTACCTGCTTCGAGCCCGCCGCAGTGCCTGAAGCGGTACTGTTCGACCTCGACGGCACTCTGGCGGATACCGCCCCCGACCTGGGCGGAGCCCTGAACGCCCTTCTGGTTGAATCCGGCCGCGTGCCGATGCCCCTGGATGTTCTGCGTCCGCACGTATCCGCCGGCGCCCGCGGGATGATCGGAATCGGCCTTGGCATCGCGCCTGCGGACCCCGCCTATCCACTGCTTCAGCAGCGCTTCCTCGCGCTTTATCAGGAACGGCTGTGCGTCGGGACCACCCTGTTCCCCGGCGTCGCCGAACACCTTGACGACCTCGAGGGTCGCGGCATCCGCTGGGGCATCGTCACCAACAAGGCTCAGCGCTTCGCCCTGCCCCTCCTCGAGGGCCTTGGCCTGCGTCATCGCTGCGCCTGCATCGTCAGTGGCGACAGCGCACCGCGCGCCAAGCCCCACCCGCACCCTTTGAGCCTTGCCGCAGCGGTGCTTGGCGTCGGCCACGAATCATGCTGGTACGTCGGCGACGACGAGCGGGATGTTCTCTCCGGTCTCGCCGCAGGGATGGGGACGGTGGTCGCCGCGTGGGGCTACCTCGGCGGCGACCGCCCTGCGGAAACCTGGGGCGCCCATGGCATTGCCGCCGCGCCCGCGGAAATTCTAGGTATCGCCGCGACAAACGGCTAAAATCCCGCTTGCAGTCCGCCGGACCGGCCTCATCTGGTTCGGCACGATCCCAGGGGGCGACATGGCTTCGACATGGGTGACAAAGCATGCAGGGCATACCGAGGATCCGGGTACCTCGTAAATCCATTCGGAAAGCACTAACTGCCAACGACGAGCGTTTCGCTCTAGCCGCCTAATAGCGGCTGGCTTCCGAACTGGCCATCCCGCGGGCCAGGCAGCGCAAGCTGCATCGGAATCATTTAGCGGGATAAGGCTGCGCGGAGCCGTGACGCGAAGCTCGAAAATCCAGCGGATCGCTTGCAGCCAGCCCGTCCGTCGGCGGGTTGCGGGTTAAACCAAATGGCGAGACTAAGTATGTAGAACTGCCTGTGGCGCGCTTATGGACGCGGGTTCGATCCCCGCCGCCTCCACCATTTTTTAATCCGCGCGGAAATGCCGCCTTCGGGCGGCATTTCTTCTTTTCGCCGACCAATCCGACGTTGGCGAACAGCAGCAAGCCTGTCCGGATACCGGGATTGAATTCCTGCCCCGCGGCCGCGAACTGAACTTCCTGCAAGATCAGTGCGGTTCCGGCCTGGCCTACGACGATCGGGAATCGACTGTCGAAACCCGCTGCCCCTGCAGGATGCGATGAATGCCGTTCGCGACCAGGGGCACCACGAAATAGAGGCAGACGATCACGTAAATGGTCTCCAATAACTCGGAGAAGGCGTACATGCCGCTCGACGCATCGCGTTCCCGCACGATCTCTTCTACCGACACGCCCTGCGCATGAGCAGCCCACGCAATCATCACGTCTTCATGGAGGCTGACGGCAGCGATCGACAGACTGACGATCGCCACGAAGAGCAGCAGCTCAAAGGCAATGTGCGTGGCCGTACCAAGCCGCGCAATGAAGCTCTGGTAAGGCCCCTCAGGCTGCCCCGCGCGGGACCTGAGCGCGGCAATTACGGCAAAACCCAATGGTCCGAGAACCCCGAATGTCGCCCAAAGTACGCTTCGATCCTTGGTCCTTGCCAAGAACACGCAGGCCGCGAACCAGAGGGCGAGCATGACGAGAAGCGCACCATGGAACACGGCCGAGCGGATCGACTCCAGGAGTCGATAGTTACGCTCGTAGTTTGCGTGGCGAGCGGCGATTTCCGGATCGATCATGCCGTGTACGACAACGGCGCCGATCAGCACGACCGGGATCAGAGCAAGGCAGATGCCGACCCAAAGATAGGTTCTCTTCACGGTGTCCTCCAGTGCCTGATCACTACTCGCGAAAGTAGACCATCTGGTGCGACGTTGCCAGGAGGTACCCTGCGTCGCTCCATATTTCCGCGTTCTGCTCGAAGTAGCCATGACGAAAGTTGC
>ERZ724521.441-NODE-441-length-18686-cov-5.423380_pt1 | contig 18686 bp, 13 predicted proteins | sample MGYA00376054_ERZ724521 | MGnify/ENA primary metagenome ERZ724521 (study PRJEB28724, sample SAMN07190883) | activated sludge metagenome | isolation source: activated sludge of sewage treatment plant in Hong Hong | place: Hong Kong | collected 2016-03-17 ... | reverse complement strand
TGACCTTCTCCAGGCCATAGTGGTCCTTGTCGAGGATCTTCTCGGCGGCGACCAGGTCCTTGCTGATGCGGGACTTCTTCTTCCACGGCAGCCCGACCAGGGTCTCAATGTAGTTGCGCACCACGGTCGCCTCGGCGGACATCGGCGACATCAGCTTGAGCTTCTTCATCTCGGCGTTGGCCTTGACCATGGCTTCCTTGCTGAGGCCCGCCGCCTTGATCTTCTTCTCCATCTCGTCGATGTCGGCGCCGTCCTCGCCCTCGCCGAGTTCCTTCTGGATGGCCTTGACCTGCTCGTTGAGGTAGTACTCGCGCTGGCTCTTCTCCATCTGGCGCTTGACGCGGCCGCGGATACGCTTTTCCACCTGCAGAATGTCGAGTTCGGCCTCGAGCTGGCCGAGCAGCTTTTCCAGTCGCTCGGAGACGCCGAACACTTCGAGGATCTCCTGCTTCTGCTCGAGCTTGAGCGGCAGATGGGCGGCAATGGTGTCGGCCAGGCGCCCGGCCTCCTCGATGCCGGCGAGCGAGGTCAGCACCTCGGGCGGAATCTTCTTGTTGAGCTTGACGTACTGGTCGAACTGCGCCAGCACGGTGCGGCGCATGGCCTCGATCTCATTGTCCGGACGCTCGTCCAGCGGGATCAGGTCGACGTCGGCAACGAACTGGGTACGCTGGTCCTCGACGCGCAGCACGCGCGCACGCTGGACACCCTCGACCAGCACCTTGACCGTGCCGTCGGGCAGCTTGAGCATCTGCAGGATGTTGGCCAGGCAGCCGATTTCGTAGAGATCCTCCGGCGCCGGCTCGTCCTTGGCGGCGGACTTCTGGGCAACGAGGAGGATGCCCTTGCCTCCCTCCATGGCGGTTTCGAGCGCGCGGATGGATTTCGGCCGCCCGACGAAGAGCGGGATCACCATGTGCGGGAATACCACCACGTCGCGCAGGGGCAACAGGGGCAGGGATTGTGTCTCGAGCGGGGAGGAGGAGGCGTCAGACATCATCGTGTCCTTTGATTAAACATCACGGCCTGCAGATGGGGGCGGCCCGGCGCTATTCAAGCGGCTCAGTTCGAGCCGGAAACCTTCGCCTGGTCTTCGTAGATCAGCAGCGGCTGGGCGCCGCTCTCGATCGTGCTTTCGTCGATGACGACCTTGCCCACGGCCTCGAGCGTCGGCAGCTCGTACATGGTGTCGAGCAGCACGCTTTCCAGAATGGAGCGCAGGCCGCGGGCACCGGTCTTGCGCTTGAGGGCCTTGCGCGCGATGGCCTGAAGCGCCGACGGCCGCACCTCGAGCTCGACACCCTCCATCGCGAACAACTTGTGGTACTGCTTGATGAGGGCGTTCTTCGGCTCCACCAGGATTTCGATGAGGGCCGCCTCGTCCAGTTCGCGCAGCGTGGCGATCACCGGCAGGCGGCCGATCAACTCGGGGATCAGACCGAACTTGATCAGGTCCTCGGGCTCGACCTGCTTCAGCATCTCGTCGACGCTCTCGGCATCGCGGCTCTTCACCTCGGCGCCGAAGCCGATACCGCCCTTTTCCGAGCGGTTGCGGATGACCTTTTCCAGCCCGTCGAACGCCCCGCCGCAGATGAACAGGATGTTGGTCGTGTCGATCTGGATGAAGTCCTGGTTCGGGTGCTTGCGCCCACCCTGCGGAGGAATGCTCGCCACCGTGCCCTCGATCAGCTTGAGCAGCGCCTGCTGCACGCCCTCGCCGGAAACGTCGCGGGTGATCGACGGGTTGTCGGACTTGCGCGAGATCTTGTCGATCTCGTCGATGTAGACGATGCCGGTCTGCGCCTTCTCGACGTCGTAGTCGCACTTCTGCAGCAGCTTCTGGATGATGTTCTCGACGTCCTCGCCGACGTAGCCGGCCTCGGTCAGCGTCGTCGCGTCGGCCATGACGAAGGGCACGTTGAGCATGCGCGCCAGGGTCTGCGCCAGCAGCGTCTTGCCCGAGCCGGTGGGGCCGATCAGCAGGATGTTGCTCTTCGCCAGTTCGACGCCGTCGCTGCCCTTCTCCTGGTGGCGGATGCGCTTGTAGTGGTTATAGACCGCGACGGAGAGGATCTTCTTCGCCGACTCCTGGCCGATCACGTACTGGTCGAGGATGGCGCGGATTTCCTTGGGCGCCGGCAGGTCGCTCCTGGCGCCGCCCTCCGGCTCGGCCGCGATCTCGTCGCGGATGATGTCGTTGCACAGCTCGATGCACTCGTCGCAGATGAACACCGACGGCCCGGCGATGAGCTTCTTGACCTCGTGCTGGCTCTTGCCGCAGAAGGAGCAATAGAGGAGCTTCTCCCCGCTGCCCGGCTTCTTGTCCGCCATCGCCGTCGCCCCGTCCGGATCAGCCCGCCGCTTCGGCGCGGCTGGACAGCACCTTGTCGACCAGGCCGTACTCGACGGCCGCGTCGGCGGAGAGGAAGTTGTCGCGGTCGGTGTCGCGCTCGATGCGCTCGATCGGCTGCCCGGTGTGCTTCGCCAGCATCTCGTTGAGGCGCTGCTTGAGGAACAGGATCTCCTTGGCGTGGATCTCGATGTCCGAGGCCTGGCCCTGGAAGCCGCCCATCGGCTGGTGGATCATCACGCGCGAGTTGGGCAGGCAGAAGCGCTTGCCCTTCTCGCCCGCCGCGAGCAGGAAGGCGCCCATGCTGGCTGCCTGACCGACGCACAGCGTCGACACGTCGGGCTTGATGAACTGCATGGTGTCGTAGATCGCCATGCCGGCCGTCACCGAGCCGCCCGGCGAGTTGATGTAGAAGTAGATGTCCTTGTCGGGATTCTCCGACTCGAGGAACAGCAGCTGGGCGACGACCAAGTTCGCCGTCGCATCATTGACCGGCCCGACCAGGAACACGACCCGCTCGCGCAGCAGCCGCGAGTAGATGTCGTAGGCACGCTCGCCGCGGCCGCTGGTCTCGATGACCATCGGCACCAGACCGAGGGCCTGCGCATCGGGCAACGGCGCGTCGTGTGCGCCGCCGGCAAATCGGGATCCGAACATGGACGTCTCCGGCAAGATCAAGAGGCTGAGTTACCCATCAGGTCGTCGAAGGCGATCGGCTTTTCCGATACCTGGGCGCGGGCCAGCACCCATTCGACGACGTTGTTCTCCAGCGCCAGGGCTTCGGCCTCGGCAAGGCGCTGCGGTTGGGAATAGTACCAGCGCACGACTTCCTTCGGATCCTCGAAGGTCTCGGCGAATTCATCCACAATTCCGCGTACCTGCTCGGGCTTGGCGTGCAGGTCGTTGGCCTTCACCAGTTCACCGAGCAGCAGGCCGAGGGTGACACGACGTTTGGCCTGATCGGTGAACCACGAGGCATCCACCGGCAGGCTTTTCACCGCCATGCCGCGCGCAGCCATGTCGCGCTTGGCCGTCTCGGCCATCTGCTCCGACTCCATCTCGACCAGGGCGCGCGGCACCTCGACCGGGGTGACGCGCATCAGCGCCTCCATGACCTGCTCCTTGACCCGCGCGCCGAGGCGCTTCTTCACCTCGCGCTGGAGGTTGGAGCGGACCTCGGCCATCATCTTGGCGACGTCGCCGTCGGCCACGCCAAGCTGGCGCGCGAACTCGGCGTCGACCTCGGGCAGTTGCGGCGCCTCGACCTGCTTCACCGTCATCTCGAACTCGACCGTGGCGCCGGCAAGCTCGGCAGCGTGGTAATCGGCCGGGAAGGCGACGTTGAAGCGCTTGGCGTCGCCCGGGCGCACGCCTTCGAGCTGCGCCTCGAAATCGGGCAGCATCATGCCGCCGCCGACGATCACCGTGTAGTCCGTGGCCTTGCCGCCGGCGAACTCCTCGCCATTCTTGCGGCCGAGGAAATCGATCACCAGCCGGTCATCCTTCTGCGACGCACGATCGGCCGCAACGAAGCTCATGCGCTGCTTGCGCAGCACCTGCAGGGTCTTGTCGACCTCGGCGTCTGTTACCTCCAGGGTCGGCTTCTCGATCGGCTGGCCGGTGACATCGCCGAGCATGATCTCGGGATAGACCTCGACCACCGCGGTAAATCCCAGCTGCCCCTCGCCGGCCTCGGCACGCGGCTCGATGCGTGGATAGCCGGCGACGCGCAGGTTCTGCTCGCGCACCTTTTCGCCGTAGGCCCGCTCCACCGCTGCCCCGATCGCCTCCGAGCGCGCCTGCGCGCCGTAGTGCTGGGCGACCATCTTCATCGGCACCTTGCCCGGCCGGAAGCCGGCCATCTTCACGGTGCGCGACATCTGCCGCAGGCGCTGATCGACATCCTTGTCGATCTCGGCCATCGCCAGGGTCACTTCGATGCGCCGCTCCAGCGCGCTGCCCGCATTGCCTGCGGCTTCCGTCGTTGCCATGTCCGTCATTTCCTATCCGCCAATTGAAATCGTATCCGTTGCGACGCCCGGCTCCGCCCGGCAAAGCTGGTGCCCGGGAAGGGACTCGAACCCCCACGCCTTGCGGCGCCAGAACCTAAATCTGGTGCGTCTACCAATTTCGCCACCCGGGCGCACGCCGCCCGCGGACGCCGGGGCGTCCCCGCCCCGCGACGTGGATCGAGGATTTTACCCGCTTTCGCCCCCCGGCGCAGCCGCAAGGCCATGCCCGCGCCACGCCCCGTGGCTATACTGGCAGCGCCCATGGCCGTCGACCATTACGAGAATTTCCCTGTCGCCTCGCTGCTGTTGCCGGCCCGCCTGCGCGAGCCCGTCGCGGCAATCTACGGCTTCGCGCGCAGCGCCGACGATTTCGCCGACGAAGGCGACCTCCCCCCCGCGCAACGGCACGAACTGCTCGCCGGCTACCAGGCGCAGCTCGATGCCCTCGAGCGCGGTGAAGCCAGCGACCATCCGGTGTTCCGCCGCCTGCAGCCCGTCGTCGCCCGGTACCGGCTGCCCGTGCCGCTGCTGCGCGACCTGCTCGACGCCTTCAGCCAGGACGTGGACAAGGACCGCTACGCGGACTTTGCCGAATTGATGGACTACTGCCGCCGTTCCGCCGATCCCGTCGGCCGGCTGCTGCTGCACCTGTTCGGCGCCGCAACGGCGGACAACCTGCGCCGCTCGGATGCCATCTGCTCCGCCCTGCAGCTCATCAACCACTGGCAGGACGTCGGCATCGACGCCGGCAAGGGCCCGCGCGGCCGCATCTACCTGCCGCAGGACGAGATGGCGGCCTTCGGCGTCCGCGAGGCGGACCTGCTGCGGGGTGTTGCCGATGCCGATTTCCGCGCCCTGCTGCGCTTCCAGGTCGACCGGGCGCGGGCATTGATGCTGTCCGGCGCCAGCCTCGGCTGGGACCTGCCGGGCCGCATCGGCCTCGAGATCCGCGCCACGGTTGCCGGCGGCCTGCGCATCCTGGACAGGATAGAAGCCGTCGACTACGACGTCTTTGCACGCCGGCCGACGCTGCGGGCCTGGGACTGGCCGCCGATCCTCTGGCGTTCGCTGGTGAGGTCGCCGTGACCCCGGACGACTATTGCCAGCAGCGGGCGGCAGCGAGCGGCTCGAGCTTTTACTACAGCTTCCTCTTCCTCGAGCCGAAGCGGCGCCAGGCGATCACGGCGCTCTACGCTTTCTGCCGCGAGGTCGACGACGCGGTCGACGAATGCACCGACCCCGGCGTGGCGCGCACCAAGCTGGCCTGGTGGCGCAGCGAAGTGGCGATGCTCTACCAGGGGCAGCCCACGCACCCCGTGACCCAGGCGCTGTCCTCGACGCTGGCGAGCTTCTCCCTGCCCCAGGAGCAACTGCTTGAAATCATCGACGGCATGGAGATGGACCTCGACCATGCGCGCTATCCCGACTTCAAGGCCCTGCACCTTTACTGCTACCGCGTCGCCAGCGTTGTCGGCCTGCTCGCCGCCGAGATCTTCGGCTACCGCGACCGGCGCACACTGAAATATGCCCACGACCTCGGGCTCGCCTTCCAGCTCACCAACATCATCCGCGACGTCGGCGAGGACGCACGACGCGGCCGCATCTACCTGCCGCAGGACGAGCTGGCACGCTTCGGCGTGACCGAGGACGACATCCTGCAGGGACGCTCCGGCGATGCCTTCCGCCGCCTCATGGAATTCCAGGTCGACCGCGCCCGCGCCACCTATGCGCAGGCCCTCGCCCAGTTGCCGGCCGGCGACCGCAAGGCGCAACGCGCCGGCCTGGTGATGGCAGCGATCTACCGCGCCACCCTGGATGCGATCGAGCGCTCGGGCTGCCCGGTACTCGATCGACACGTCAGCCTTTCGGCACCGCACAAGCTTTGGCTGGCGGCGAAGACATGGCTGCTCGCCTGAACGTCGCCGTCATCGGTGCCGGCTATGCCGGGCTCGCGGCGGCGGTCGAACTGACCGCGGCCGGCGCCGCCGTCGAGGTCTTCGAGGCGTCGCGCACACCGGGCGGGCGGGCGCGCGCCGTCGAGTTCGACGGGTTGCAGGTGGACAACGGCGCCCACATCCTGGTCGGTGCCTATGGCGAAACCCTGCGCCTGATGCGCACGGTCGGCGCCGACCCGGCGCGGCTGCTGCGCCGCACGCCGCTGCATCTCGAATTCCCCGGTGAATTTGTCATGCATGCACCGCGGCTGCCGGCGCCGCTGCACACGGCCCTGGCCCTGCTGCTGGCGCGCGGCCTCGACCTGCGGGAGAAGCTCGCCGCCGTGCGCCTCATGCGCCGCCTGCAGGCGGACGGCTACCGCGTCGCGCCGGACTGCAGCGTCGCGCAATGGCTCGATGCGCTTAAGACGCCTCCGCGCCAGCGCCGCTTCCTGTGGGAGCCGCTGTGCATTGCCGCGCTCAATACGCCGGCAGCGGATGCCTCGGCCCAGGTGCTGGCCAACGTGCTGCGTGACAGCCTCGGCGGCGCGCGCGCGGCCAGCGACATGCTGCTGCCGCAGGCCGACCTCACCGCCCTCTTCCCGCAGCCGGCGCTCGACTGGCTGCATGGCTGCGGCGCGCGCAGCCACCTCGGCCACCGCGTCGCCGGACTGGCACGGGACGGCGACGGCTGGCGCATCGACGGTGCCGGCCCCTTCTCCGCGGTTGTCGTCGCCGTCGCACCCTACCACCTGCACGGCCTGCTGCCGGAGCTTGCCGACGGCGTCGCCCATTTCGACTGGGAGCCGATCGTCACCTGCTACCTGCGCTATCCGCCCGGCACGCGCCTGCCCGGCCCCATGCTCGGCGTCGAGGGCGGGCTCGCACAGTGGCTGTTCGATCGCGGCCTGCTGTGCGGCCAGGATGGCGTAATCGCGGCCGTGATCAGCGCCCACGGCCGCCACCTCGAACTGCCGCCCGGCGAGCTCAAACGCGGCATTCACGCCGAGGTCGCGCGCCTCGTGCCCGCGCTGCCGGCGCCGCTGGCGACGAAGACGATCAACGAAAAGCGCGCCACCTTCGCCTGCCGGCCGGGCCTGGTGCGCCCCGCCGCGCGCAGCGGGCCGCCGGGCCTCTGGCTGGCAGGGGACTACGTCGCCGGCGACTACCCGGCGACGATCGAGGGTGCGGTACGCAGCGGTGTCGCCGCCGCCCGCGGCATCCTCGGTACCTAAGGCACAGGCGAGCGGCGAATCAACCGGCGTGTTTCGTGAGGATGTCCTGCATGTCGGCGGGCTTGAATGCCACGTCGCAACACCAGGCGCCGAATCCGCCCTTGAGATTGACCGCCTCGACCCACGTTGCCAAGGCCTCGCGTTTTGCACGATTCTGTTCCGAGTCCTCGCCCTTGATTTCGAGGATCAATGTCCTGCCGTTGGCAAGCCGGATCAGGAAGTCGGGCAGATAGCGGCGACGCACGCCATTCCATAGGTAGGCGATCTGGAAACCGAGATGATCGTTTTTTGAGTAGGCAACTACCCGTTCGTCCATTTCGAACAGGTTGGCGGCGTGCTGCTCCCAAGCACTGTCGGCCAACATGTGGCTGATCTGCGATTTCTGTGTCGGATGGCAGGTCTTGGTCGTGTACCAGGTCCGCATCGACCGCGTCGTACCGATCGGCTGCTCCTCGTCGAACACGGGCTCAAGGCGCTCGCGGTTTTGCTGCTCCACATGGCGCATCAGGTGCTGGACGATGCCGTCGAGGTTAAGGCCTACAAGTATCCGGCGGCGCACATCGTCTTGATGGAAAAGGCTGGGAATGCCCAGCTTGCCCGAGGAAAGGAAGGCTTCGACCAGCCGGATCAATTGCATCGCCAGGAAATCTCGCTGCCCCTTGAAGCGCCCGGCGGTGGCCTCGAAAGCCTTTTGCGCGGCGCGAAACACCAGACGCTGCAAGCGGAACTCCTCGGGCAGCAGTTCGAGATCAATGCGCTGCACCCGGCTCATGTCCGCCGCGCCACCGAGGGCCGGCGCGATTTCGGCCACGACCGGTGTCGCTGAGGGATCGAGCGTCAATAGGGGCACCCTTTCCCAATCGACCACGAGAGTCGGCGTCAGCACGGTATCCACGCGCAGCACATTGGGCCAGCGGATTTCGAGTGCATTGCGCTCCGGCAGCGCTTCGATCTGTGTGCTTGGGCGGGGCGGCGGCGGTGTCTCGCCTCCACCCACTTCCTGAAAAATAGACAGGGGAACGCCAAACACATTGACGAATTCAGGCTTGAACAGGCCCCTCTCGTCGAGATCGTAGGACACGCGACGCAAGCCGCGGCCAATCACCTGCTCGCACAAAAGCTGCGAGGTGAAGGCGCGCAGGCCCATGATGTGCGTGACGTTCTTGGCGTCCCAGCCTTCCGAAAGCATCGCCACCGAAATCACGTTCTGCAAGTCCTGTCCGGCACGCCCACGCTTGCCCACGGTATCGACGATCTCGCGCAGCAGTTCTTCCTTGTCCAGGCTAGCCAGGCGCTCCTGGCTGGCAGCAGGAATGGCCGCCGCTTTGACGATGGCCAGCAAGTCCGCCTCGTAGTCCTTGTCCGAAGCTGCCGATTCGCCGATTTCCGCCTTCTCCAGCACCCGCGAATCCACGCGCAGCGTGCGCGTCGCGTCGTGCAACTCCGGCCAGTGCGCGTTGCCCTTCTTGAAGTAGTGCTCGATGCGCGCAGCCGTTTCGGTGCGATTGCATACCGTCAACAACACCGGTGGCGAAGTATGGCCGGCGGCCTTCCAGTCGGCCAGGGCGGCGCGCCAATCGGCGCCGAGCAGCGTATAGGCATCCTGCACCAACTTCGGCAGCGGCTCGTGCGCCTGCGCACCGCGTCGGTTCAAGTCATCGGCCACCTCCGCGTCGCGGTACAAGTGATACAGCTTGGAGCGTAGGGTTTTCGCATCGGGCAACGCATCGTCCCGCACCACCACACGCGGCGTCTTTACCAGCCCGGCCTCGATGGCGTCGTTGAGACCGAAGTCGGAAACGATCCAGGAGAATAGCCCCGCCTCGGTGTTGGCCTTGCCGGTCGGCGCAAAGGGAGTTGCCGACAGATCGAAGGCGCGCAGCACGCCGCGCGTCTTGTGCAGGCGGTCCAGCCCCTCGATCCAGCGCGTCGCCTCATCGAGGTCGAGGCCCGCTTCCAGTGCCTGCTTGCGCCCGATCTTCACGTCAGCCGGTACGCGATAGGCGTGGTGTGCCTCGTCGTTGATCACCAGCAGGTTCCGCTGCGTTGCCAATTTGCCCAGCACGCGGCGAGTGAACGCCTCGTCGCTCTCGCGGCCCTTCTTCACCACCGAGCGTTCGGGAACTTCGAGCGGCATCAAGGTATGCCAGTTCTCGACCAGAATCTCTGCCCGGTTCACCTGCTGGCGAATCGCCTCCGAAGGGCACAATCCGAACTGGTCGAAGACGTTGTCGATCTCGCCGGGGTAGAGCACGCGCAAGCGTTCCTTGACCGTCAGGCCGGGAGCAACGATCAGCGCTGCCCCCGAAAAGTCCTTCCGCTTGGGATAGGCCAGCGCATTCGCCACCTGCCAAACCAGGATCATGCCCATCACCAGCGTTTTGCCGGTGCCGGTCGCCATCTTGCAGCAGACCCGCTCCCACGGCCCGCCATCGCCGGGCAGGAACACACCCTGACGAAATTCAGCGCTACCCTCCACCCACCAGATCAAGGTCTCGATCGCCTCGATCTGGCAATAGTAGAAGGGATGCAGTCGCGCAGTATTGTCTTGCCAATGCTCCAGCAGGCGACGCGAAACCACGGTAGTGCCGGGATAGCCGGCCGCGCGCCAGGCATCGACCCGGCCGCGAATCTCGTTGACCTTGTCCAGTGGCTCGCTGCGTCGCGTGTTGTTGCGGATGTCGAAGATTTCGTAGCTCGCCGGCCGCCGGCCAGAGTTCTCCACCAATGCCCCGCCCTGGCCCTGTTGCCAATGGCGAGTCGGTGCGATGTATGGAGAGTTGAGGATCAGCGAATCGCGCTGCGATCGATTCACGACTACGCCTCAAGCATGGCAACGCGGTTGACTGCCCGATTGAGACTAGGCGAGCGCGTTCTCGCTTCGCTCACGCGCCACTTCGCTTTCACGAAATGACATAGGTGAAGGTTGTAGCCTGGTCCCGGCCTGCTCTTATCTATAGTAGATACGACCTCTGTTCGAATTTGGCGCGACTTCGAATTGGATGCGAGGTTCAGGACAACCTGCTTCGGGTCAGGCTCTTCATCAGGACGCTTAGGCAATTTCACAACTGGAACATTGAGAAACGAGGAAAAGCTCTCAGGATCGGATAACAGCCAACTCTCGGCCTCCTTGACCGCTAGACGGAGAACAAAACGCTCATCGCCGCCCTGTGCCATCCAATTGGCAATCAAATTCACGGGGCAACTTCTATCCGTATCGGCGATACAGATCACAGGCTGAACATGGCGCGCCTGCTGAATAAAGTCCGGCAAACGAGGTACGAGCTTGGTAATGCCTCGCGTATTCACAGACTCCCGCGCCAACGACCATCCGGGCAGTGCCGCGTCAACAAGCTTCTCCCCCACGGCACAGCAAAGCGCATCTTCCCCGACAACCAACACCTGGCTCACGCAAAAAGTCCCATTTGCTCTACGTTCTTGGGCCGCGTCTTAGGTAGCATCACCTCGGCCGGATTCATTCCGTACCGCATGGCCTTAAGCTCGTCAGCCTTGGGCGGCCGCACTTTGGTCCCGTTCTCCCCTGGCTCCAGAAGCAACACGTTTCCCGGGTCGCCGATAGCCGCTACGAGCTTCTCGCTATGCGTGCTAACTAAGACTTGCCTAACCGCTTTTTTCCTATCCCGCAGAACCCTGTCAAGCATCAAAGGTATGTGTTCAACAATAGCCTCGTTCAGCGAGAGCTCTGGCTCCTCAAGAAGCAAGGTGCCGTCACCGTCTTGTAGCGCCCACAACAGCCCGATCAATCGCAGCGTTCCATCTGAGAACTGATCCTCACGCTGCCAAGCCCCGTGCTCGCGCCAATGCCGAAACCGCGCCTCCAAGTGCGGCGCTCCGCTCAATTCGTCCTTCTTGAAATTCAACTCGGAGAACATAGGAACTGAACTGTCGAGTGCGCCTTTTATCCGTCGCAGGCGAGCATCCTGAATCTTCTTCGAAGTGGCCGCTATCCTTTGCAATAGCCCTTGGCCGAAGGGATCATTCTCTATAACCCGACCGCTGATCTCGTCAGAATGCTTGAGCAATTGTGGGACTAGGTGCAAGTAGGTTGTGCCCGCAAAGAACTCGCCTAGTTCTCGGAACGCACTGTTGTTGTTGATCTGCTCCAGAAATGTTTGAGTCAACCTGGCCGTGTCCTGCCGATCCTCAGGTTCCGGGCGATCTAGAATCCGCTTGTTACCGCGCCAGACCGATTCATCTGTTACTAGAACCCGCTGCTTTCCCTTGCCCTCGGGTTTGAACGCAAGCACATAGCGCCAACGCTCAGACTCCTCATCCATCGACTCAGCAATCTCGACTTCAATTCGAACTTCTGTGTCTGTTCGCGCATGCAGGCTGCGCAATTTCTTGATGCCTCCCCGCTCCTTCAGCGCCTTCTGCAACCCCCCACCCTCGCTTTGGGCGACCGTACGCAAGAAGCGGAATACGTCCAGAAAGTTCGACTTTCCTGCCGCATTAGCGCCTATCAGGTACACGCGTGGCCCCAACGGCACGTTGACCGTGGAGAAATTTCGCCAGTTCTTTAGTTTGAGATTCGTAATCAGCATTCTTAATCCTCCAGCGCCACGATTCGCAGCGACTCTATCCCCCGGTCGTCCACGATCTTCACTGCCACCTTGCGATTATCGCCGGCCGCGAAGGGCAGCGACACCGTGCCATGGAAGGCTTCCAGCGCGTCCTCGTCGAGTTCGGCGCGAATGTCCTTCTTGAGCTTTTCCCAGCCCTCGCCCTTGCCCGCCAGGGGGAAGAACACCTGGTGAGGGAACAGCGAGCGTTCGTCGTAGTCGGTGTCGACCGACCACATGGCGATGCGGCCCTTGCCGCCCGAGACCAGCTCGCCCTTGGCCGTATCGAAGTAGTCGAAGCCATTGACCTCGACTTCGTAAAGTCCGTCCTTACGCTTGCGAACCGCCACGTCGGGCTGGCCCATGAGCCAGAAGCTCTGGTTGCTCGAACGCGCCTTCTTCAAATCCTCGGTCAGCAGGTCCGTATTCATCTGCGCCTTGAGCGCGGTGATGCCCTTGAGATGATCGATATCCTTGGCCGCCTCGGGGTCGAAGGCAAAGGCGCAGAAGACGATCATCTTCGGCAGCGGAAACAGGTTGCCGGCTTCCTCCAGCGCATTGGTCACGGCGCGCTGCTCCAGCGCCGCATGCTCCGGCCCGAAATGCACCACCACGCGCTGCCCGTCGTCGGTGTGGCCGGTGCAATGCAGGTATCGGGTGCCGGGCAGGGTTTCCAGTTCGGTGAATTTCAATACCTGCCCGCCCTTGCCGCGAATACCGGTCTTCAGCAGTTCGTCGCGCCACTGGTGCTGGCGCGAGGATTCCCCGGAGCGCGCGATGCTCGCATCAGCCTCGGGTGGCGGCTGCGTCTCGTCCAGCGCCCGCACCGTCGGGAACGGCACGGCCTCGACCGAAAACGGCCCGGTGATGCGCAGCTTGGTCTTCGATTTCGCCGGCTGGTCGTAGAGCGTTTCCTGGTCGGCATGGTCGGCGATCGAGCGGTCCATCGCCTTCTGCATCGCCTGCCGCGCGGCATGGAAGGCCTCGAAGGCCGGCTTCGCTTTCGGATCGGCACCTTCGGGAAAGTCGAAAGGCACTTCCCATTCCTTCGCATTCGCCTTCAGTGCCTTGTTCAGATCGGCCAGCGCCTGCTCGACGGCCGGATGCAGGCGTTCGTAGATGGCGTCGATGTCGGGGTTGTTGGCGATGGATTTCAGCGTGACATGCGGCACCGTCTTCCAGATGAAGCCGCCGCGCAGCCCTTCGTGCGGGTAACGGAGTTCGTAGTAGTCGTAGCTTGCCGTCATCAGCCGCTGCTTGGCGAGCGTGACGGCCACGCGCGAGGTATCGCAGGTGATCCAGCGCCGGCCCCACTTCTCGGCGACATAAGCCGTGGTGCCAGAGCCGCAGGTCGGATCGAGTACCAGGTCGCCGGGATCGGTGGTCATAAAGAGGCAGCGTTCGATGACCTTCTGGTTTGTCTGGACGACATAGACTTTGTCTCCCATGAAGCTCGCGCCAACATCTGTCCACACGTTGTTGATCGGGTATGCAGGGAAATCACTCAATCGCCGAACGTAACCAACGCGACTGCCTGTCGCCTCAAGCCTTTGGGCTGCACTGAGCCTCCGCATTCCATCCTCGTTAGTTTTCCAACGAGTGCTTGCACTTGGCCGATACTCAGTGCCGCCGACACTAACGGGAAACCAACACGCCGCGCCCTCGCCCTTTTCGCGCCCGACACTTTGGCTAGCAAGGTTGTCCAACGCATAAATCTCACTTCCGTCGGGCAACGACTCTAAATCGGCCTTCTCTGCGGCCGTGAGATATCGCGTCTCACCGTGTGACAGCAGCACGCGGTTGTAATTGCTCCCGCCTTCGGCCCCAGCCTCCTTCTTGAGATAAACGGGGTGATATTTTGTTTTCGCAGAGTCCTTCCCGAACCAGATTACGTAATCACATGCACCCGCTAAGAAATTCACGGTCGCACCTGTTGTCTTCATGAAGGTTATTTGTGCAACGAAATTCTCCGCCCCAAACACCTCATCCATAATCTCCCGCACATGGTGCAGGTTTTCATCCGAAATCTGCACGAACACGCTGCCGGTTTCAGACAGCAATTCCTTCGCCAGCAGCAACCGGTCGCGCAAATAGGTCAGGTAAGAGTGGATGCCCAGTTCCCAGGTGTCGCGGAAGGCCTTGATCATCTCCGGCTCTTGCGTCAGGTCTTCGTCCTTCCTGTCCTTGACGTCGCGCTTGTTCACGAAGGGCTGGAAGTTGGAGCCGTACTTGATGCCGTAGGGCGGGTCGAAGTAGATCGCCTGCACCTGCCCGGCCATGCCTTCCTTCTGCACCAGCGAGTTCATCACCAGCAGGCTGTCGCCAGCCACGAGGCGATTGCTCCAGCCCTTGTCGTGCTTGTAGAAGTCGATGGCGTCCCGAAGCGGCAGGCTCTCGAAGGGGGCATCGAACAGGCCGGGTTGCATGGCGCGCTGCTGCGCCGCCTTGGCGCCCTTGGCCTTGGCCTTCGAGGATTCGCCGGCTGACTTGCGCGCCGCCGAGAGGATGCTCGCCGGGTCGATGCGCTCATGCACGTGCAGACTGACGGTATCGACCTCGAAGCTGGTGCGCTCGGCCTTGCCGGTCCAGCTCAGGCTCGGATCGAGGTGCGGGTCGTGCTGCCAGCGGGTCTTGCCTTCATCCGGGTCGGTGGCCGGCGTCACCATGCCGACCTCGGGATTGTTCTTGCGCCGATCGGGATGGCGATAGCTGAGAATGTCGGCCTGCGCGCCTGGAGTGGCCTTCTTGCTCATGGTCGAGTCCGGAGGTGGGTAGCCGCGGCAGCCGGCCGAAGATGCGGGCGTTTATACCAGAAACATGCCATCCGAAAGCACCGTCAGGCCACCAGCCGTCCGCCGGCGAGGCGCAGCGTGCGCCCGCAGCGATGCGCCAGCGCCTCGTCGTGGGTGACGAGGATCAAGGTGGTGCCCGCCTCGGCGTTCATGTCGAACATCAGGTCGATCACCTGCGCCCCGGTCGCGGCGTCGAGGTTGCCCGTCGGCTCGTCGGCGAGCAGCAGTTGCGGACGCATGGCAAAGGCACGCGCCAGCGCCACGCGCTGCTGTTCGCCGCCCGAGAGATGCTTGGGATAGTGGCCGAGGCGTTCGCCGAGCCCAACCCGCTCGAGCATGGCCTGCGCGGCGGGTCGCGCTTCGGCGCGGCCCGCGAGTTCAAGCGGGAGCATGGTGTTCTCCAGGGCGGTCAAGGCCGGCAGCAACTGGAAGGACTGGAAGACGAAGCCGAGCAGGCGCCCGCGCAGCGCGGCACGGGCATCCTCGTCGAGCCCGGCGAGGTCCTCCCCGCCCAGACGCACGGCGCCCGCGGAGGGCAGGTCGAGCCCGGCCATGAGGCCCAGCAGCGTGGACTTGCCCGAACCCGAGGCGCCGACGATGGCCACTGCCTCGCCCGCCGTCACGGCGAAGGAAATCTCGTGCAGAATCGTCAGCCGGCCGTCGCCACTGGGCACGTCCTTGCCCAGCCCCGCCACTTCGATCACCGTATTCGTCACCGTATTTGCCATGCCCGCATTCTCGCCGATGTTGCACCGACTTGCCGCCGTTCTCGTGCTTGCCCTCGCCCTGCTGCTCCCGGCGCAGGCCGCCGAGAAGCGCATCCTGGTCTTCGGCGATAGCCTGTCGGCCGGGTTCGGCATCGCCGTCGCGCAAAGCTGGCCGGCACTGCTGGGTGAGCGGCTGCGCGCTGCCGGCGCGCCGTTCTCGGTGGCCAACGCCAGCATCAGCGGCGAGACGACGGCGGGCGGCCGCGCGCGCCTCGGCGCCGCGCTGGAGCAGTTCCATCCGGCACTGGTGATCCTCGCGCTGGGCGCCAACGACGGGCTGCGCGGACTGCCCGTCGCCGCCATGAAGGACAACCTGGCGGCGATGACCGCCATGGCGCGCAAGTCCGGCGCCCGCGTGCTGCTGGTCGGCATGCGCCTGCCGCCGAACTACGGCCCGCAGTACACGCAGGACTTCGACGCTGCCTTCCGCGACATTGCACGGCGCGAGAAGCTGGCCCTGGTGCCCTTCCTGCTCGAGCCGATCGCGCTCGACCGCGAAGCCTTCCAGGCCGACGGCCTGCATCCCACCGCCGCCGCCCAGCCGAAGATCGTCGATCACGTCTGGGCGGCGCTGAAGCCGCTGCTCTGAGGCGGCAGGGAGCCATGGCCGAGAAGCCGCCGAAAGGCATGGTGACGGTGGAGCAGATCGCCGGCTTCAATGCCGTGATCGACGCACGCGCGCCGGCCGAGTTCGCCGACGACCACCTGCCCGGCGCCGTGAGCATGCCCGTGCTCGACGACGAGCAGCGCGCCCGCGTCGGCACGATGTACAAGCAGGTCTCGGCCTTCGAGGCAAAAAAGCTGGGCGCCGCCCTGGTCGCGCGCAACATCGCCGACCATATCGAGCGCCATCTCCTCGACAAACCCAAGGCCTGGCGGCCGCTCGTCTATTGCTGGCGCGGCGGCCAGCGCAGCGGTGCTTTCAGCCACGTGCTGCGCGAGATCGGCTGGGATGCGCAGCGCCTGCAGGGCGGCTACAAGGCCTGGCGGCGCCATGTCGTCGAGCACTTGGCGCAACTGCCCGACACGTTCGGGTTCCGCGTCGTCAGCGGCGCCACGGGCAGTGGCAAGAGCCGGCTGCTGGAGGCGCTGGCGGCGCGCGGCGGGCAGGTCCTGCACCTGGAACGGCTCGCCGCGCACAAGGGCTCGGTGCTGGGCGAATTGCCGGGCGAGGCGCAGCCCTCGCAGAAGGCCTTCGAGTCGCGCCTGCTCGGCGAACTGTCCGCGCTGGACCCGAAGCGACCCGTCTTCGTCGAGGCGGAAAGCCGCAAGATCGGCCGCCTGCAGGTGCCCGACGCCTTGCTCGCCGCCATTCGCGCGGCACCGGCGCTGCGCCTCGAGGCCACGCTGCCGGCGCGGGTGGCCTTCCTGCTGCGCGACTACGACTACGCGGTGGCGGACCCGGCCTGGCTGGTCGAGCGCATCGGCCACCTCGGCGGCCTGCACAGCCGCGACACGCTGGAGCGCTGGCGGGCGCTGGCCGCCGCACGCGACTTCCACGCGCTGGTCGAGGAACTGCTGACCCGGCATTACGATCCGCTCTACGAGCGCTCGCAGGCGAAGAACTATCGCTCGTTCGAAACCGCAGCGCGCTACGCCACCGAGCGGCTCGACGACGGCACCCTGGGCGGCATCGCTGCCGAAATCCTCGCCACCGAGGGCTAGGGTCAGTCCGGCAGGCGTGGCTCCAGGCGCCGCGTCGCGCACAGGCGCTGCACCACGGCGGGGCGCGGTTCGTTGACCTCCCCCTGCTCGAAGGCGACCACGGTGAGGCGCCGGCGCACGAGTTCCGGCAGTTCGCCGGGACGCAGCAGGAAGGCGGGGTTGGACGGCTTGCCGAAGCGTTCGTTGCCGACCATGAAGGTCTCGTAGATCAGCACGCCATTGACTTCCAGCGCGTTGAAGAGCAGCGGCAGCAGCGGCCGATACAGGTAGTTGGTCACCACGATGCCGTCGAACGCAGCACCGTGGTAAGGCCACGGCCCGCCTTCGAGGTCGGCCTGCCGCGTCGCCACGCCGGCAACCCCGGCCAGCGATGCCAGCGCGCCGGCATCGCGGTCTACGGCTTCGACCCGGTAGCCACGCTCCGCCAGCAATCGCGCATGGCGGCCCCCACCGCAGGCCAGGTCGAGCACGCGGCCACCTGGTTCGATCAGGGGAAAGAAGCGCGTCACCCAGTGTGAAGGAAGTTCGTTCGTCTGCAAGCCCATGTCGGGTATCATTTTGGCTCCAAATTCGCGCGCAGGCCACACCGGGACTCGTCACCGCATGTCCTCAGCACCGAGCTCACCCGGCGAAGGTACGCCGGAACACCCCGACGCCCTGCGCGAGCGGCTGAGCACGACCACCGACTCCTACGGCCGGTTCGTGCCGCGGCAGTTCCTCCACCTGCTCGGCATCGACGACATCCGCCGCGTCGAGCTCGGCCACCAGGTCGAGCGCAAGATGACCGTGCTGTTCGCCGACATCCGCGACTTCACCTCGCTCTCGGAGTCGATGAGCCCGCAGGAAAACTTCAACTTCCTGAACTCCTACCTGGTGCAGATGGAGCCGGTGATCGCCGCGCATGGCGGCTTCATCGACAAGTACATCGGCGATGCCATCATGGCACTGTTCCCCGAGTCGCCCGACGCCGCGCTGCGCTGCGCGCTGGCCATGCTGGCCCGCCTCGAGGACTACAACGACGGCCGGCGCCGTGCCGGCTACCGCCCGATCAAGATCGGCATCGGCATCAATACCGGCATCGTCATCCTCGGCACCGTCGGCGGCGCGGCACGCATGGATGGTACGGTGATCGGCGACGCGGTCAATCTCGCGGCCCGCCTCGAGCGGCTGACCAAGGACTACCACGTCTCCATCCTGGTCAGCGAATACACCCTCTATTGCCTCGACCAGCCCGAACTGTGGTCGATCCGCTTCCTCGATCGCACCCAGGTGCGCGGCAAGCAGGGTTCGCAGTCGGTCTACGAGGTGTTCAACGCCGATCCCGCCCCGCTACGCGAGGCCAAGATCG
>ERZ724521.440-NODE-440-length-18691-cov-13.241844_pt1 | contig 18691 bp, 14 predicted proteins | sample MGYA00376054_ERZ724521 | MGnify/ENA primary metagenome ERZ724521 (study PRJEB28724, sample SAMN07190883) | activated sludge metagenome | isolation source: activated sludge of sewage treatment plant in Hong Hong | place: Hong Kong | collected 2016-03-17 ... | reverse complement strand
AATTCCATCGCCTGGCTGGCCTATCGCCTATCGGGCCTGCACAATGATGCCAACGAGCGCATTTTTGATTCTGTAATCGTGGTTACCGATCGCAAGGTCCTCGACCAGCAATTGCAGAACAACATCTACCAGTTTGAGCACAAGACCGGTGTGGTACAAAAGATTGACAAAGACAGCCATCAATTGGCAACAGCCCTGGGATATGGCACCAACATCATCATTACTACCCTGCAGAAATTTCCTTTTGTGATAGACAAGGTAGGAGAGTTGCCTGAGCGCAAATACGCTGTGATCATAGACGAGGCCCACAGCTCACAGGGCGGCGAGGCCAGCAAAAAAATGAAAGAAGTATTGTCGGCCAAAACCCTCGAAGAAGCCGTCACTACCGATAGCGATGATGACTATGTGGCAGACGATTACATTCGCGAACAAGTTGAAAGGTCGGCAGCAGCAAGGGGCAGGCAGCCCAATATTTCCTTCTTTGCATTTACGGCTACCCCCAAATACAAGACCCTGCAGGTGTTTGGTGAAAAAGATGAAGAAGGCAAGCCCAAGCCCTTCCACCTGTATTCCATGCGTCAGGCCATCGAAGAAGGTTTTATCCTGGATGTGTTGAAACAATACACTACCTATGAACTGTATTTCAAACTCACCAAGGCCATAAAAGAAGATCCCCAGCTCAACAAAAAGAAGGCAGCCAAGGCCATAGGTAAGTATGTGTCGCTCCATCCCCACAACTTGGCCCAAAAGACCGAAATCATCATCGAACACTTTCGCAGCATTGTATCTAAAAAAATAGGCGGCAGGGCCAAGGCCATGGTGGTGTGTGGCTCCAGGCTCCACGCCAAACGGTATTTCGAAGAGTTTGGGCACTACATTCAAAAGATGGGTTATCACAAAGAGATCAAAATCCTGGTAGCCTTCTCCGGCAAGGTAATAGACGACAATGCACCGGATGGCATCTCCGAACCCGAGATGACGGGCTACAGCGAAAAAGAACTGCCCGGCGTTTTTGAAAAAGACGATTACAAGATCCTCATCGTAGCAGACAAGTACCAGACCGGCTTTGATCAGCCCTTGCTGCATACCATGTATGTAGATAAAAAATTATCGGGGGTAAAAGCGGTACAGACCTTGTCGCGCCTCAACCGCACTTGTCCGGGCAAAGACGACACCTTTGTGCTGGACTTTGCCAACGACCGTGAGACCATCCTGGCATCGTTTCAACCCTACTATGAAGTCACCACCGTCATAGAAGAAACCGACATCAACCACCTTTACGATCTAAAGAATCGCCTGGATCAGTTTCAGGTCTATTGGCCGCAGGAGGTCGAAGCTTTTGCACGGGTGTATTTTAATCCTATGACCCAGCCCAGTCAGGCCAAAGACCAAAAAAAGCTATACGCATTTACAGATCCGGCGGTAGATCGATTCAAAGCCATCCAAGAAGAAGAAAAACAAGACGAATTCAAAAAAAGTCTGCGGTCGTGGACCAATCTATACGCCTTCCTTTCGCAGATCATGCCTTTTACCGATGTGGATTTTGAGCAGTTTTATGCTTACGCCAAGCTACTGCAGTTGAGGTTGCCCAAACGGGATTGGTCGGATGCGCTCTATTTGGATGACGAGGTAGCGCTGGAATACTATCGTCTTCAAAAAATCAAAGAAGGAGCCATCGAATTAGAGAAAGGAGTGACCGGAGAATTGAGTGGTACCACAGAAGCCGGTTTAAAGCGAGCCAAAGAAGAAGATGCACTGCTTTCAGAAATCATCCATGTACTCAACGATCGTTTTGGCACCGAATTTACACAAGCCGACAAACTCTTTTTTGACCAGATCGAGACCGAGTTGATGCAAGACGAGATCTTACAGAGCCAGGCGCGCGTCAACAAGATAGACACCTTCAAATTTGCCTTTGACGATAAGTTTATTGACATGCTGATTGGCCGAATGGACCAAAACAAAGAAATCTTTGAAAAGATCTTAGAAGACAAATTGTTTGGTGATCTGGTAAAAGAAATGATGATGAAGAGGATATATAGGAGGTTGAATGGGGAGTGAAAAGAGGTGTAGACCCTAACTGCCTGAGGTTAGGGAATGGCAAAGTAGAGGTGTGGATAAAATATGGTGATTTTAAAGTTTTACCATTTCTGCTTGAATTCTGAGTTTCTAATGATGACATAGTCCCAAATAAGCGTTCAGCTTACATCCTTTTATATTGTTAAAATACAAGCTTTTGAGAAAATTTGAATTATATTTGTAGAAATAAGGCATATAAATGGAATCAAACTTCGAAAAAATTAAAGAGGATAAAATAAAGGAAGCAACTGAGTTTTTTAATAAAATTAAAATTGTACCTACCCATTTAGAAGAAGATATATTTTTTGAAATACCGATATATGATGAAAACGATAATCCTATCAAAGAAGAAGTTAAATTACATTGGACAAGGTTATCGATAAACTCTACAATTGGCTCCATAATTGAATAGCCCATGCCGACCTGGAATGAAATAATTGGAGAAATTGGTTCTCAACCCAACGCTTTTGATTTAATCCGTAGAAAATATATCAAAGAATTATCAGAAAAAACAGGAAGAAATGTAATCGCATACTACTCAGGGTGGTTACAAAAAGGCAACCTTGCCCAGCATGGCTTCAGGTTTGATATAGTTGATTCAGATAAGATGGGTTTCATGTCGACAATTAATGGCATGGACAAAAGTAAAGGGCTTGATTTAGTGCTTCATACTCCAGGAGGATCAATTGGGGCAACTGAATCCATTGTTCATTATTTAAAATCTATTTTTGGCAGCAATATAAGAGCAATTGTGCCTCAAATTGCAATGTCTGCCGGTACAATGATTGCCTGTTCATGCAAAGAAATTGTAATGGGCAAGCATTCAAATTTAGGCCCTATCGACCCTCAAATAAATGGAAGGCCAACTCACGGAATCATAGAAGAATTTGAAAGGGCAAAAGTAGAGATAGCTAATAACCCTAAAACCATTCCTGTTTGGCAAACAATCTTATCTAAATATTCTCCAACACTTATTGGAGAATGCGAAAAAGCCATTAAATGGTCAGAAACGATGGTTGATGGTTGGTTAAAAACAAATATGTTTCTTGATGATGAAGATAAAGAAAATAAAGCCGCTGCGATAATTGCAGAACTGGGCAGTCATGCGCTGACTTTGTCACATGATAGACATTTATCCGTTGACATATTAAAAGGTCTGGGACTAAAGATAATTGATTTGGAAGCTGACAATGAATTGCAAGATAAAGTTTTGAGTTTACATCATTCCTGTATTATAACTATGACCCAAACTTCGGTATACAAATTAATAGAGAATCAGGATGGAAAGGCGTATATTCAACTTGCAAAATAAATATTAAATCTCTTCAGCGACAAGAATAGCTTGGCTGTATGTACAGTATATTCAATAAGGGTGATAGCGTTATTGTAATAGCTGGAACAAAGGAGCCAGATTTTGAAGAATTAGACATAGGTGGTTGGCAAGGAAGAGTATTGGAAATAAAGTTAAAAACAAAATTTCAACAACCTTTAATATTAATAGAATGGGATTCCCTTACTCTTAGTAATATGCCAAATTGGTATATCTTAGCCTCAGAAGATCAGGAATGCAATTGGCAGCAAATATGGTTGTTGCAAGATGAACTTAATAAAATAACACCCAGAGATAATGAGTCACAGACCTACAAAATGCAAGCAGTCTTGTGTGAAAAATACAAGTGGAATGATTATGGTGAGCAGGGAAAAAGAATCTTCAGCAATATAAGCACCTCAAAGTCAGACAATGAAAGTTACTCTATTTGGCTAAAATATTTAAAATCCAACTTGCCTTTCCCCTGGCAGGCAAAAATAAGGCTAATTGATCGCCACCCTTTATTTAATAATGGTGAAAATGTTTCATTGATTGACCTAAAAGGATTTGACGATCTATATGGAATATTAGCAGAAATCAAATTCAAAGGTAAAAAATATGTTATCCCAATTTGTGATCTAAAACTAATAGATCAAAATAAAAAAATAACACAGGCTCATGATGATTACCTCGTTTGGTTTTCAAATTCTTAAATTGTAAACTTTCCAACTAAAAAAAACAACCTGGCTGGAAGTGACATAAAAATTTCATACTACCAAAATTAAAAACTATCAAAATCTCTCAACAATTACTGCCACTAAAATTACATGTTTCTCATCTTTCTAAAAATCAAAGACAAAATTTTAAATTGAAAAAAAATCACTGTGATATTTTATTCTATGACCATATGTATTTTAAATAATACACCAAATAATATTTCAAAACCTTTACCCAAATCACACTTCTTCCATTTCTAAAATCACCTCAACTTAGCCCTTATCCTTGCTTGCCCAGTCGGAAAAGTTCTGTGATTTTGCTTGTTTTTAACATTTTGTTTTTCTCTTTCAATATCTTTACAGTATGAAAAAACAACACGAAAAAATGATGATGGATCTCCAGCGGCTGATGGCAGCGCAGGATTTTCAATCATTGGATGAACTCAGGGCATTTATGACTCAAATTTTGGGAAAGCAGGTACCTTCTTTTCCGGAGGAGGCTCTAAATGTGAGTGAGCAGGCGGAAGATTTGGTATTAGAGGCTTATGAGCTTCCGGCTGCAAAGGCGAAGGCGAAAGTTAATAAAGCATTGAAATTGGATCCGGACTGTATCCATGCATATGAATTTTTGGGGAGCCAAGAAAAAAATGCAGAAAAGGCAATCCCCTTTTTTGAAAAAGGCATCGCCATTGGAAGAAAAAAATTTGGTGGTGAATACCTGAAAATTCACAAGGGCTCGTTTTGGGGTTTTTACGAGACCAGGCCTTTTATGCGCTGCATGCAAAATTATGCAGACTGCCTTTACACCATTGGCAAGGTAAAAGAGAGTGTGGCTATTCTGGAAGAAATGATCGAATTAAACTCCAATGACAATCAGGGCATCAGAGATCAACTTTTGTTGTTTTTGATCAAATTAGGAGAAAATGATAAATTTGTGAAGTATGCCCAAATGTTTAAAAAAGATAGCCTCGCTTTTCCATTGTTTAACAGGGCATTGTTTGCTTTTAAAACAGAAGGCGATTCTAAAAATGCGGTTAAACAACTATTGAAAGCTCATGGTTCTAATAAACACGTTGTCAAACGAATCTTATCGAATAAGCCCATTACCCACATGCCGGAATATTACAGCATTGGAGATGAAAATGAAGCAGACTACGTAGCACAACAGTCACAAATAATTTGGAAAGAGACTGAAGGAGCCATAGAATGGTTAAAAAAACATACATAGTTTATGCCAATGGTCACACACAATGTAGAATGGAAATTTACTGATGCTAAAACAGTTCCGTAGCAAATAAGATGATTTCAGGCTAGTGCTTTCATTCCTCAATTTGAAATGATGAGCTAAAGGTAGAATCAGAGATATTAAAAAGCAATGACATTTTTAGTATGTATTTACCAGATTAAAAACATTGGCATGAACTTGAATAACAACCTGCCCCTTACCTCAACCATATAGGTCATTAAATGTTATTTCTATATGCATCGACAAACCACCCTCCTCCAACTCAGACTCCACATCCACACCATTGCTGAGTCATCAGAAAGTTCTGCGCTAGAAATGTTCCAAAACAAAACACTCAGGCCCATTTTAAAATTACAAAATCAAGTTCTGGTTGAATCGTTTAAAGGTCTTAATTTGCTGAAAATGGGTGCTTATCCAAGACTGGATGGCAGCCAAAAAAGGATCTGGGTCCGAAATATCCTGAGCAAGGAGGCCATAACGCGAAATGTCATGATAGGTATAGTGCTGGGCATGATGACCCAGGAGGAACTTAGATTTTTCTTTGACCATGAGAAAGAATGCAGACAGCGAATCATGGATATGGTGGCAGAGAGGTTGGCAGTGCAATTATAGCATTGATTTTCTGAATAATATACATATTAAAATAGACATTAAATTATTTTTACTTTTGACTATCAATAGTAAAATATCACTATATTGAAGATAAAAGACCGGATATTAATATTGCTCAAGGAAAAAGGTGATCTGTCCGTCAAGGAAATGATTGATCTTTTGGAAGTATACAAACAAGCTATTCACATTGCCATCTACCAATTGTTGGAAGAAGCTAGGATTATATAATTTGGCAAGGTCCCAAAATCCATTTTTTGGTTGCAAAGCCAAAAATCAACATTTCCAAAATTTCCGGCATTATACCCGTGCCACAAAAATCATTGTCCAAAATTGAGGAACGTATCAACAATGCTGAAAACACATTTGCCGTTAGTGAAACAGTTAAATACCAACATGTACTTTTAATCGATGATGCAGTTGGCAGTGGCTCTACTTTAAACCAAATTGCTGGTAAATTGAAGAAGAAAGGCATTGCTCAACAGATCACAGGCTGTGCAATAGTGGGCAGTTTTAAAGGGTTTGACGTGGTAACAGATGTGTAAGCCAACTTTCATCTTTCTTGTCTTTACACAAGTCTCCTTTTATTTCTTCTTTCCGTAAAATCCCTTGGCTACCTTACTCAAAGCCATCAACCGGTCAGTGTCGATTACTTTGTTTTTCTTCGCCTCTGTCTCTTTCCAACGATTGTCAAAAGAGGGGTCGGCTACTTTGGCATCCAGGTTTGCTGAGGATCGCGTAACAACCTTACTTGCTTTTTCAATGCTCTCAGCCAAATAGATGAGGTCTTGTTGGAAGCCATTGAGTTCTTCCATGTTATCTACATCAATTGATTTTTTCAGTCGGTGCAGTGCAATTGGTTCAGCGGCCTTTGCTCTTGCCCGGCTGGTTTTTATATTGCCCCAGAACGAATTTGCATTTTTGTCTCTGTTGGTAAGATAACCCGGTATGTCGAAATTTTCAAATACAGATTTGATTACGGAAGTGTGATCATAGGGAGTACTATCAATCTTACCTTCCTCAAATTTTGGAGAAATGAGGATGGCAGGCACCCTTACACCCAAAAAGTTGAATCTAAAATTGTGTTTTTCATCAATCTCACTGCCCGGGTTATAAGCGCTCCTGGTTTTTTTATGGTCGTAAAAACCGCCATGTTCATCAAATGTGATCACAAGCAATGTTTTTTGCCATACCTCAGGGTTGCTGATCAGTGTATTGTATACTTCACCAACAAGGTTATCGGCTCCTTTAAGGTCTGTTGAAGCATCAGTGCTGTTGTTGCCCGGATGCATGCTGTTGCTATAACCTGAAGTGGCTTTAAAATGGCGTGGTTCGATGAAGGTATAGTGCGGCAGTCGATCGTTTTTGACATCCTTTTTAAATTCAGAATAATCTTCAAAAGAACCGTTTCCCAGCGTTTGCAATTTGATAAAGGCCATCGATTGCGCAATGAAATCGTGATATATCCTCCATGTGAGGTTTCTTTCGGCCAGTGCTTCAAATATGGTTTTATCGGTGTAAAATTTGATTTTGATGTTGACCTGAGACCCGGAGGTGCCGGCATGGATGTAGTTTCTGTTGGGCCATGTTTCACCCGGAACCGAACAATGCCAGTTGTCGCACAAAACATACTTTTTGGCCAGATAGGTGAGGTTTTTGATGTGTGGATCTGTTGGATCCCAGCATGCCAAAATCTCCTCTGGCTTGCTCTTGGGTTTGGCTGTTTGCCAAATTTTCTTACGCGTATTTTTTATTTTTTCAGCAAAATTATGGTAAAAGCCTCTATTGGAAAATTTGGGTTGTCCTGCAAAACTCATCTGTTTTAATACATCTGTGTGTTCGTGCGATGGGTCCGGGTAGATGTATGGCTTAGCACCTTTGGTTACGTATACTTTAGTTGTGTCGGTATCAGAAACGGGGTTCCATTCGTTTCCGGTGAGTCCGTCAAAGGGCTGTGGGTGATCTAAAAATCCAAAAAGGTGGTCAAAAGATCTGTTTTCCAGCATCAAAACTACGATGTGTTCAATTCCGTATTTGCTCATGAGAAGATAGTTGGGTTTTATAAATGAGTGAATTTATCAGATTTTTCTGAATTACAAATTTATATTGAAGTTAGTTTAATCCTGTTATAACTTTTGTTATATATTAGGTAACGTTTCCCCTTATTTAATTTATTTCCGATAATGTCCAAAAACAACCTATCAAATGAAAAGGAAAATCCTTTGAAAAAATAATTACTCATACTAATTCAACCGAAACATCGATTAATCAGTTTTACTTTACCGTTTAGCTGTATCTGCATTACCTCTTTGCAGGAAGTTTTTCGTATTTTTGACCGGCGCCGCTTCTGCGTCATAAATAGTCATTAGTCAAGAAGCCATAAATTAAATAGTCAATCATTGAATAAAATAGGTAATGTACTTGTTTGCTTCATTACAGGTACTTTGGTTTTAACTTCCGTCTGGACTTGTCAAAGCGGCAAATCGGAAAAAGTAATTGTGGAACACAACACACCTCCAGCATCGGTAGAGGAAAAAAAGGAAGTGCTGGATAGCCTGGCGTACGATTTGAAAGTAGAGCACCTGGCCAACAACGATACCACCGGCAAGTGGCCTGTAAAAGGTCCCTACCCTTTGCCCGGTGCCCTCCTGCCCTTTAACCGGATTGTGGCTTATTATGGCAATCTCTATTCAAAAGGTATGGGCATATTAGGAGAATTGCCCAAAGATTCAATGCTGGCCCGATTGCAGCTGGAGGTGCAGCACTGGCAAAAGGCAGACACAACCACAAAGGTAATTCCTGCCTTGCACTACATTGCTGTGACAGCACAAACACAGCCGGGTAAAGGCAATATGTACAGACTCAGAATGCCCTTTCACCAGATCGATACCCTACTGGCGTGGGCAAATAGTATCAATGGCCTCGTGTTTCTGGATGTGCAGGTGGGGCACAGCTCTGTAAAAAACGAGATTGTTGAATTGTTACCTTATCTACAGTTACCCAATGTGCACCTGGGCATCGATCCTGAATTTTCGATGAAAACAGGGGTCGCACCCGGACGGGTCATTGGTCATTTTGATGCCTCGGATATTAACGACGCCATCGATATACTGGCACAGACTGTAAGGGATCACAATCTACCCCCCAAAGTGCTGGTTGTACACCGGTTTACGCAAGGCATGATTAAAAACTATCAAGACATCAAACTCACTCCTGAAGTGCAGGTGGTCATTGATATGGATGGTTTTGGGGATAAAATACTGAAAGAATCAACCTGGAAAAGATACATTTACAAGGAACCGGTACAGTTTACCGGCTTTAAGTTGTTTTATAAAAACGATACAAAACTCAACTGGCAAATGTATACACCGGAAGAGCTTATGCAGTTTACACCGAGACCAGTGTATATTCAGTATCAGTAGATGATATTTAGAGATATAAAACTTGATGGGTTTAAATTTTGTAATTTAAAAGCATTATCATTTAGTATATGTCTCCATACCAACCAAACTTTTGTTGCGCAATTTGAACTTTATTTTCATTAACATATTCAATGAATGCATTTACCACCGGTGAATGCTTCTTACCTCTCAGCCATACAAGGCTCCAATTGGTGATGATGGGCAGGCCTTTGACGGGTATGATTTGAATTTCCTTTTTCAGCAATTCGTTTCTTAGGCCAATCAGCGGCATGATAGAATAACCCAATCCGGCCAATATTGCCTGTTTGACAGCTTCGTTGGAAGTCAACTCAATTTTTTTCAAAACATTGATTTCATGAGTATTCAAGAATTTTTCCATCTGAATGCGAGTACCTGATCCTGCCTCTCTAAAAATCAGCGGCAAAGTCTTAAACACATTTTTGGGCTGAGATTTGTGGTTTGTATTTAAAGTATTGCCACCAACCAAATACAACTTGTTTTGTAGCAAGTCTATTGATTCTACATTTAAATGGTTGGGTAAAATGGATACCAGGGCAAGATCCACTTCATTGTTTTCCAAACTCTGAATCACACGCACCCTGTTGGTCACATCCATGTTGAGTTCAATACCTGAATGCTGGTTGATAAAATCAGATAAAAAATATGGCATAACATATTTTCCTGTTGAGACAACTGCAATTTTCAACTTTCCAATCAATTTGCCCTGATGGGAAAGTGTTCTATAATTGATGGCGTGGATCTGATCTATTATTTTTGAAACCGCATCCGCTATTTCCAATCCAAAGTCAGTGATGTAAAGCTTTCGGCCTACCACCTCTGTCAAAGGGATGTCAAATTGATCCTGAAAATTTTTAAGCTGGATAGAAACGGCAGGCTGGGTAAGGTGCAGTTCCTGTGCTGCTTTGGTAATGCTTTTGGTTTTTACCACCGTTATGAAGACCTGAAGCTGATGGATTGTGTAATTCATAAATTTTATTTATGCTTTTCATTACAAATATAAATATAAACATATGAATAGTGCAATATACCTTTGCCTTGAAAACTTTAAAAAATGAAAAAAATTACCATCAGCAGAGGAGACGGCATCGGACCGGAAATCATGGACGCTACCCTGGCTATTTTAGCAGCAGCCGGAGCAAAAATCAACTACGATGAAATCGAAATCGGAGAAAAAGTATATCTATCTGGCAATACATCGGGCATTGACCCCCAAGCCTGGCAAATCATTCGTGAGAATAAAATTTTTCTAAAAGCGCCAGTTACCACGCCCCAGGGTGGAGGCTATAAAAGCCTCAACGTTAGTACCCGAAAATTTTTGGGCTTGTATGCCAATGTACGACCGTGCAGGAGTTATGCCCCATTCATTGCCACCAAACATCCGGTGATGGACATTGTAATAATCAGGGAAAACGAAGAAGATTTGTATGCCGGTATTGAACACCAGCAAACGGACGAAGTGGTTCAATGCCTGAAACTGATAAGCAGACCAGGTTGCGAAAAAATTGTCAGGTACGCTTTTGAATACGCCAAACTGCACAACCGCAAAAAAGTAACCTGCTTTACAAAAGACAACATCATGAAACAAACAGACGGTCTTTTCAGAAAGGTATTTGAAGAGATTGCCCTGGAGTATCCTGATATAAAAACCGAACATTGGATCGTAGACATTGGTGCTGCCAAAATTGCTGATACGCCGGAGCAGTTTGATGTGGTGGTTATGCCCAATTTGTATGGTGATGTAATATCTGATATTGCAGCCCAAATTTCAGGATCTGTTGGACTGGCAGGTTCGGCCAATATAGGGGAAGAATGTGCCATGTTTGAAGCCATCCACGGTTCGGCACCCGATCTTGCAGGAAAAAATTTAGCCAATCCTTCAGGGCTGCTGCATGCTGCCATCATGATGTTGAATCATTTGGGTGAAAATGAGGTGGCCGCCAAAATCCACAACGCCTGGCTGAAAACCATCGAAGATGGTATCCATACTTTCGATATTTACCAATCGGGAGTGAGTAAGGAAAATGTGGGAACAAAAGAATTTGCACTGGCTGTAATTCAAAGATTGGGAAGGACACCAATTTTGTTGGAAACAGTTGTGGCGGGAAAACAAAAACCCTTGCAACTACCCCGCTATCAACGTAAATCACAAAGCCAAAAAGAATTGGTTGGTGTTGATGTCTTTGTCCATTGGAATGGTTATAAGGCAGATGAATTGGCTGAAAAGATGAAAAAAACCGAAACCAATGATATGCAACTATCTATGATTACCAACCGTGGCATCAAGGTGTGGCCAGATGGTTTTCCTGAAACTTTTTGTACCGACCATTGGAGGTGCAGATTCAAGGCAGTGCCTGGGCAAAAAATTGAAAAACATGCTATCATGAAGGTATTGCAAAATGCACTCGATAACAACATAGACACCATTAAAACAGAAAATCTCTACGTCTTTGACGGCAAGCCTGCCTTTTCATTGGGACAGGGTCAATAAAAGTAAAAAACAAAAATTAATCAGGGCAGGCCAAGGGTCTGTCCTGTATCATCTACTATATACTCCGGTGTATAGCAATCATTCATTTGTGTATTGATAAATTGAAAATTATGAAAACCATTACCCTAATCCATCCGCTGATTTGGCTTAGCTTTTTAGTAGGGCTCACATTGTATCTAAACACCGATACCATTATTGATAAAAGATTGTGGGGTGCTTTATGTTTGGTAGCTGCATGCGCTTTGCAAGCCTTAAATACCGGTGTTACTCACCATGAAAAAAAATAAATGAATTCATCGATTTTCAAAGGAAGGAAAGCCATCATTGTAACAAAACATGGCAAGGAAAAAGCGATTTCACCAGTGCTTTTGGGTTCTATTGGTTTAAACTGTGTGTCTTTTACCGACTTTGATACAGATACACTTGGAACTTTCACCGGAGAGCATAGCAGACAAAATGATGTACAAGAGGTATTAAGGCAAAAATGTATGGCCGGTTTAAATGCAACTAACTACGAAATAGCCATAGCCAGCGAAGGATCCTTTTTTACACATCCACAAATATGGATTCGTCAGTGCAATGAGGAACGACTTATAATTATAGATAAAAAGAATGATATTGAAATCACAGCAATTACCCACAGTTTTGATACCAATCATGCACAAAAAACCATCAACAATTGGTCTGATTTACTGTACTTCGCGCAGAAGGCAGGTTTTCCAAAACACGCCCTGATTTTACGCCCCGGAACCTCAGCTTACAAGGGTCAGGTAAAAGGTATCAGAAAGGAAGAAATACTAAAGAATATATTCCACCATCTTTACGACTTACACGGTGCCGTACATGTAGAAACAGATATGCGTGCGATGTTCAATCCCAGTAGAATGAAGGTCATCGAAATGGCGGCCCGCAAACTCAGCGATAAAATTTTATCACTTTGTCCTGCATGCCAATGGCCGGGTTTTGATGTAATTGCGCACAAGATGGGATTGCCGTGCAGCGAATGCGACCATCCCACTCAATCTTTGTTTGCTCTGACTTATCAATGCATAAAATGTAAATACGAAGAAGAGCGTCTTTATCCAAAAGGCAAAACAAAGGAAGATCCTCAATATTGCGACCAATGTAATCCATAAAAACAATGTTTTGTAAAATAAAAAAATACAACCATGACCAAAAAACTATTTATCACCTGCCCCTTCTCCAAAATGGAGCCCTTTATCAGAAAACACTTTGGAGAACTCATCTTTTGCATGACGATACCTGGAACCGACTTCTTTCATGATACAGAACAGAAAATAGAAGATATCTTACATTTCATACAACAGGAGGAGATCACTGATATCATTGTAGTAAATGATCTGGACTGCCCTTTTTTAACTGCAATAATCCGAAACAAAGAAAAATCAGAATGGCCCTTTGAAAACATACTGCAAGATCTTTTTATATCACAGTACCTAACTGTCTTCAAAGATAAAAGCAAGTTGATGCGTCAAATTAAACTTTCTGAAGTTTATGTAATGTATCAAGCCAAACAGCTATCCAGACAGTTGGCTACAAGAAAAAAACAAAACCAAAAGTTACCCAATATCAAAGCACTCATGTGCTGCAGAGCGCAAGATTTATTAAAAGAACTTCCTGTAAAACAAATCAGATATGAATATTGATTTCAGCTTATTGCTTGAAAATCTCACCAACCCTGCGCTGCTGTTTTTTTTACTTGGCATCTTTTCGGTTATGGCCAAAAGTGATTTGGCCATTCCATCCAGCTCCTCGAAATTTATATCTTTATATCTCCTTTTTTCAATTGGTTTTAAAGGTGGGCAGGAACTCTCACACGAAACCATCACTATGGATTTAGCTATGAATATCCTGTTTGGTATAGGTTTGTCAATCATTGTTCCTGTTTATACCTTTTTTATTCTGAAGAAAAAATTCAATGTTTTTGATGCAGGCGCAGTAGCAGCATCCTATGGGTCCGTAAGTGCGGTAACCTTTGTGACAGCTGTCAATTTTATGGAGACAAAAGGTTGGGACCTCCATGGATATATGGTAGCTGTAATGGCTTTTATGGAATCTCCGGCCATCATTATGGGCTTACTAATGATCAGTTGGTTTAATACAGAAAAAGAATACACCATCAGCAAAAGATCAGCACTAATGCACTCATTCACAAATGGCAGTGTGTTTCTTATACTGGGCAGTTTATTGATTGGTTATCTGGCTGATGCAAAACAGGCAGAAGGCATCAAACCTTTTACAAATGATATTTTCAAAGGTTTCCTTGCAGTATTTTTATTAGACATGGGCATCATTAGCGGAAGAAAACTCAGGTCCTTTTTCAGTGCGGGAAGTTTTCCTTTTTTATTTGCCATCACCATACCTCTTTTAAACGGCAGTGTCATTGCCTGGCTCAGTCAATACATTACTGCCGATTTCGGCAATCGATTTATTTTCTCTATCCTGGCTGCCAGTGCCTCTTATATTGCTGTGCCTGCTGCATTAAAAATATCTGTTCCAAAAGCCAATCCTGGATTATATTTACCAATGGCCATGGCTGTCACCTTTCCGGTGAATATTACAGTGGGTATGCCCCTTTTCTCAAGCATTATTCAATAACACGAGCATACATTGATGGCATATTTTTAGTGAATTTTTTATTATACATAAACCTATTAATCCCCCGGACTGATCACCCCTCCCATATTCTGGAAGTTATCGTTGAAACCACCTATGCCTTTATAAACTCCTCCTGGTGCATTAATGAAGCTTGCTCCGTTTTCAAGTATAATGGTACCATTGTTTTTGAGCATCATGGTATTGGTCCACATAGCTCCTGCTAATACTCTGACGGTTACTCCATTTGGAATGGTATTTATTTCGTTTGGATTTGCATTCGCATTTATTAGAACCTCAAAAGTATTGTTCATTGCTGCTGCTGCCAAAGCTGCAGATAATGTTTCATAACATGTGCCATTGTATGTGTATGTCACCTCTCCACTGACGACTACTGTAAAACTACAAGTTGCAGTACTGCCGTTTTGATCTGTCACTTGAAATGTGTTTGTTGTTGTACCTATTGGGAAATTTGATCCACTAGTTAATCCTGCCGTTTGCGATGTAATTTGTCCAATACAATTATCTAAGCCAACTGGCATGGCGTAGTTGACAACAGCTGTGCATGTACCATTATTATTTACTGTTATACTTGATGGGCAAGTAATAGAGGGAGGAGTTACATCTTTAAGTGTCACAGTAAATGTACATGAGCTAGTATTTCCGTTGCCATCATTGGCAGTTAAAGTCAATATTTGGGTGGAGTTGTGCCCTGTGAGCAATGTACCTGAAGCAGGGCTTTGTGTCACAGTCGGTGATGGATTGCAATTGTCTGATAGTGTTGCTGCACTATATACACCTATACTTCCCTGGCAACTTGCATTTGCATTTACTGTTGCATTTGGAGGACAAGCAATTGAGGGAGGAGTTATATCCTTAAGGGTCACATTAAATGTACATGTGCTAGTATTTCCGTTGCCATCATTGGCAGTTAAAGTCAATATTTGGGTGGAGTTGTGCCCTGTGAGCAATGTACCTGAAGCAGGGCTTTGTGTCACAGTCGGTGATGGATTGCAATTGTCTGATAGTGTTGCTGCACTATATACACCTATACTTCCCTGGCAACTTGCATTTGCATTTACTGTTGCATTTGGAGGACAAGCAATTGAGGGAGGAGTTATATCCTTAAGGGTTACAGTTAAGGTACATGTGCTGGTATTACCGTTGCCATCATTGGCAGTTAAAGTCAATATTTGGGTGGAGTTGTGCCCTGTGAGCAATGTACCTGAAGCAGGGCTTTGTGTCACAGTCGGTGATGGATTGCAATTGTCTGATAGTGTTGCTGCACTATATACACCTATACTTCCCTGGCAACTTGCATTTGCATTTACTGTTGCATTTGGAGGACAAGCAATTGAGGGAGGAGTTATATCCTTAAGGGTTACAGTTAAGGTACATGTGCTGGTATTACCGTTGCCATCATTGGCAGTTAAAGTCAATATTTGAGTAGAGTTGTGTCCAGTGAGCAATGTACCTAGAGCAGGGCTTTGTGTCACAGTCGGTGATGGATTGCAATTATCTGATAGTGATGCTGCATTATATACACCTACACTTCCCTGGCAACTTGCATTGGCATTTACCGTTGCATTTGGAGGACAAGCGATTGAGGGTGGAGTAACATCCTTAAGGGTTACAGTAAATGTACATGAGCTGGTATTACCGTTGCCATCATTGGCAGTCAGCGTCACTATTCGAGCGGTGTTGTGTCCAAAGAGCAATGTACCTGAAGCAGGGCTTTGTGTCATAGTGGGGGATGGATTGCAATTGTCTGAAAGTGAGACTGCAGAGTAGGCTACTAATGTACCTAGACAACTTGCATTGGCACTCAAAGTTGCATTTGGAGGACATGTGATCGTAGGTGGTTGATTATCATTAACAGTTACTGTAAATGTACAGGTAGTAGTACCACAATCATTTGTAGCAGTGACTACCACATTGGTCACTCCTTTATCAAAGGCACTACCCGTTCCAGTACCACTGCCACTTGCAATTGTTGTACCTGTAAAAACATAGGTATAAGTTGGTTCTGGTATACCTGAAGCAACGGCAGAATAATTTACCAAAGCATTACATACACCTGAACTTGTATTCACTACGAAATTACCTGGACATGCTGTAAAACTTGGTACTGTGCAATCATCATTAACAGTATGTGATAATACACAAGAAGTCGCTTCTGCGTGGGATGTATTTGCTGCATATGAAACTAATGATGATATTAAAAATAATATCATCCCAAAAAGGAATGCCTTGTGTCGTAATTTAGCTATTTGGCGTAACATTTAAATCTAATTATATTTGTACAAAAATAAAAAAATTTAAAAATTTGTCCAAACCGATAAAAATTTATAACATTACTCTCCCGGACTCACTTTTCCCCCACTATTCAAAAAGTTTCCATTAAATACACCCCTTCCCTTATATACTCCTCCTGGTACATTAATGAAACTCGCTCCATTTTCAAGTATAATGATACCATTGTTTTTGAGCATCATGTGATTGTTCCATGTACCAGTCAATACCCTCACGGTTACTCCTGTTGGGATTGTATTTATTTCATTGGGAGATGCATCAGCATGGATCAATACTTCCTGCATGACAGCGCTTCCTGCTATTGCAAGTGCATCCTCAAGGGTAGCATAACAAATGCCATCGTGACTGTAAACAACAGGCTGGATGTTTAATGATGCTGCATTGTCGTTGCAGTCATTGCCGTTGGTGACATAACCCACAGGCTGGCTACATTCAGCAAGGATTGAATCTGCATTTCCATACCCATCGCCATCCTGGTCTTTATAATATAAAGTGGTGGCACAACTGCTGATAGCAAAAGTATAAACCGGTTCATCGCAATCGTTATTAAACACGGTCACCATAGCGGTATGATTGCCTGCCGCAGTTGGCGCATATCTTACAACAAAGCTCAGGTCTGGCCCACCTGCTAGAATAGTGCCTGACATGGGTTGTGAAAAAATAGAAAACTCTGCATCCCCTGATACCATTACCAAGGGAGCGCCAGATAGCTGTAGTGTCTGACTTCCCAAATTCTGAATGTAAAAGGTCTTATCTGTAATACTTCCAGGACTCTGTGGTCCGAAATCAGTAAAATCCAGTGCATTGGTCGTATTGTCACCGTTCAATATATTGAGTCCATTTCCAGTAAGGTTAATTTCAGGAAATAAAACAGTAACCGTCTGCAGGCAGGTAGAGATATTTCCATTGCCATCATCTGCAGACCAGGTGATGTTATTAATGCCTCGAATATAGGGCTCTGATCCATTGTGTGTGGGCACAATGCTACCATTACAATTGTCTGCCACCAAAGCATTTCCCAAACTTAAGCCACTGGCAGTACACAAGCCCGCATCAGTATCCACGGTTATGTTATTGGGGCACGTGATCGTTGGTGCCTGGTTGTCAGTTACAGTAATTGTAAAACTGCAACTAGCCGAATTGCCACTGCCATCCGTCACCTCAAACGTATTGGTGGTCACTCCCAATGGGAAGGTAGCACCATCTGAAAGGCCAGATGTCTGCATGGTACTTGATCCACTGCAGTTGTCGGTGCCTATAGCTGTGGTGTAGTTTACCATAGCCCCACATGTATTCAATGCCGTATTCACGTTGATATTAGAAGGACATACGATTTGGGGCGCTTGATTGTCACTCACGGTTACCACAAAACTACAGCTCGCCGTGTTGCCACTGCCATCCGTCACCTCAAACGTATTGGTGGTCACTCCCAATGGGAAGGTAGCACCATCTGAAAGGCCCACTGTCTGCATGGTACTTGATCCACCGCAATTGTCAGTGCCTATTGGTGTGGTGTAGTTTACCATGGCTCCGCATGTATTCAATGCCGTATTCACGTTGATATTAGAAGAACATACGATTTGGGGCGCTTGATTGTCACTCACGGTTACCACAAAACTACAGCTCGCCGTGTTGCCACTGCCATCCGTCACTTCAAACGTATTGGTGCTCACCCCCAATGGGAAGATAGCACCATCTGCCAGGCCAGATGTCTGCATGGTAGTAGCTCCGCTGCAGTTGTCGGTGCCTATTGGTGTGGTGTAGTTTACCATAGCCCCACATGTATTCAATGCCGTATTCACGTTGATATTAGAAGGACATACGATTTGGGGCGCTTGATTGTCACTCACGGTTACCACAAAACTACAGCTC
>ERZ724521.439-NODE-439-length-18697-cov-5.315417_pt1 | contig 18697 bp, 18 predicted proteins | sample MGYA00376054_ERZ724521 | MGnify/ENA primary metagenome ERZ724521 (study PRJEB28724, sample SAMN07190883) | activated sludge metagenome | isolation source: activated sludge of sewage treatment plant in Hong Hong | place: Hong Kong | collected 2016-03-17 ... | reverse complement strand
GCCGGTTTTCCGCGGAAAACCGGCTGGTATTGCCCATGTGCCACCACTAAACCCCGTCGATGTACCGCTAATGGGCCGTCTACTAACTGACGCCCATGCCATTCGGCCAATCGGCAGCAGGGCTTACAAAGCTCAGTTTGCCGTCGGCATCCTCCGCCATCAGGATCATACCTGCCGACTCGGAACCCATCATTACCCGCGGGGCGAGGTTGGCTAATACGATTACCTGCCGGCCGATCACTTCTTCGGGAGTATAGTGCTCGGCAATACCGGAAAGGATGGTGCGCGTTTCGAAGCCCAGATCGACGCTGAGTTTCAGCAGTTTTTTGGATTTTTCCACTTTTTCGGCGGTCAGAATGGTGCCGGTGCGGATATCCAGTTTGGAAAAATCGTCGTATTGAATCGTTTCCTTCACGGGTTTGTAGTTGATGGTTGCCGGATGGTCTTCCCGGGTTGTGGCCTGATTGGCCAGGTCGGTAGCGTTGAGTTTGTCTATCTGTTTCTGGATCACCTCATCCGGGATACGGCTGAACAGGTGCTCTGGCTGGCCCAGGGCGTGGTTGGGCTGCACGATGGGGTTGCCCTCCACCAGTTCGTTGAGGATATCGAGCAATTCGCCGTTGTCGTGCAGGGCGGGCAGGCCCAGCATGTTGCGCAGGCGGGCTGCGGAAAAGGGCAAAAAAGGCCGGATGGCGACGGACAGCACGGCAACGAACTGGAGCGACAGGTTCATGACTACCCGAACGGTATCGGGGTCGGTTTTTTCCATCTTCCAGGGCTCGTTGAATTGCAGCAGGGCATTGCCGGCGCCGGATATTTCCATGACGACACGCAGCGCTTCGCGAAAATTGAAGTGCTCGATATGCGCGTTCATTTCTTCCAGTTTTTTGTGCAGTGTTGCCAGTTCTTCGTTGTACTGGCCGGCCTTGTCGGCCTCCCAACCGCTTTTGACGGGCAGATCCGGGTTCACGGAAGGCACGATACCGCCGTAATACTTGTGCGACAGCACCAGCACCCGGTTGACAAAATTGGCGAGGTTGTTCACCAATTCGTTGTTGTTGGTTTCCTGAAAACCCTTCCAGGTAAACTCGCTGTCGCTCTGTTCCGGCATTTTCTTGATCATGTTGTAGCGCAGCGCATCTTCCTGGCCGGCAAACTCCGCACAGTATTCGTGTACCCACACTGCCCAGTTTTTGGAGGTAGATAACTTGCGGCCTTCCAGGTTGAGGAACTGGTTGGCGGGTACATTCACGGGCAGGATAAAATCGCCGTGCGCCTTGAGAATAGCCGGAAAAATGAGGCAGTGGAATACAATATTGTCCTTGCCGATAAAGTGCACCAGCCGGGTATCCGGGTTTTTCCAGTACAGTTCCCAGTTTTTGCCGTGGTCCTGCGCCCACTGTTTGGTAGCAGAAATATACCCGATGGGCGCGTCGAGCCAGACGTACAGTTTTTTGCCCTCCGAACCCGGAATTTCGGGGGGTACATCGACGCCCCATTCCAGGTCGCGGGTCATGGCGCGGGGCTGCAGGCCCTGGTCGAGCCAGGAATTGCATTGCCCGAGCACGTGGTTCTTCCAGTCGGCCGGATGATGCAATTGCTTGCCGTCGACCTTGCCGGTGTTGATCCATTCGCGCAGCCAGGCCTCATGTTTGTCGAGACGGAGAAACCAGTGTTTGGTCGGTCGTTTCACCGGCACCGAGCCGCTCAGCATGGATTTGGGCTCGATGAGGTCGGTAGGGCTCAGGGTGGAGCCGCAGCGCTCGCACTGGTCGCCGTAGGCTTCCGGGTTGGCGCAAACCGGGCAGGTGCCCACGATATAACGGTCGGCGAGAAACTGTCCGGCCGTTTCGTCGTAGTACTGCTCCGTCGTTTCTTCGATAAACTCGCCGTTTTTATTCAGTTTCCGGAAAAAATCCTGCGAAGTGGCGTGGTGGATCGGCGCCGAAGTGCGGTGGTAGATATCGAAGGAAATACCGATTTTCTCAAAGGTATCCCGGAGTATCGCGTGGTACTTGTCGACAATCGCCTGCGGCGTGGTTCCTTCTTTGCGCGCTTTTACCGTGATGGCTGCACCGTGCTCGTCGGAGCCGCAGACGAACACCACGTCCCTGCCCATCAGCCGGAGGTATCGAACATAGATATCGGCAGGCAAATAGGCGCCGGCCAGGTGGCCGATGTGCAGCGGGCCGTTGGCATAAGGCAGGGCGGCGGTAACGAGGTAACGTTTTTTCATTTGTCAGCGGTGGACGGTGGACGGTGGACGGTGGACGGTGGACGGTGGACGGTGGACGGTAGACGGTGGACGGTAGACGGTGGACGGTGGACGGTGGACGGTAGACGGCGCTTGTTATGGACGGGGCGCAAAAATACGGCGGGCTAAACGGAAAATGGGCGGTAAAAGTTCTTTTACGCAGAAATATCGGGCGGACGCTAAAATTTTGTGTCCTCCGTGAGATGTTGAAAATGAGCCGGCTCCGGATACCACTGAATAGAGATGTCGTTGTTCCACCGGTTGCGGCTGATTTGCAGCCAGGTTTCTCCGGTAGCGCCCTGCCGGTTTTTGAAAATGACTTTTTTTATGATCCGCTCATACAGGCTTAACGGGGTTGCGCCGATCAGGAGTACAGGCTGGACGCTTCCGAACGGTGCGGTTAATCTTTCACTGAAGGAAGGCTCGCGCATACGATCCAGCACAAGACCATACCCGGTCAGTTCGCGGTCGATATCCTCCTTGAAGTCTGCGAGATGCAGTTGTTTAAGACTTACCGTGAAATAAATACCTGCTGCAATGGCCAGGATCATCAGGGGAATTATCCAAAATATTTCATTCATCGTATGCCGATTAGATCAATTCCCGGATGGGTATCACTTCAATTGTCGTCACCTCCCGTTCGAACCACTTGAGCGGCGCCTGGGTTTTGTCGCCCGTTTGGGTGTCGCACTTGAAAAAGAGATAATACAACTGCATGCAGTAGTCCATTCTGGACAACAGCGCATCGAGCGATTTGAACTTTTCCGAAGGCATCTGTTCGCCGTGCCGGCCGGCCAGCCAGGCATAATAGGCGTCGTCGTGCGTTTCGATGACATCCAGAATGGCCTCGTCGCTCGTATAGGATTCCATGAAGCGCCGGGCCAGCCGGCCGTGGTGTTTTTGCCAGTCGCGGGGGCGGGAGCGGTCTTCTGCGTACTTAAAAGTATCGTGTGCAAAAGCGATCAGTCGAAGTTGATGGCGCTGGTAACCGGGCAGTCCCGGGATCAGGTCGATATTGTCGAGTACTTCCCTGACGTGCAGCGCGACCTTGCCTTCGGGATGGCCGAACCGGGGCTCACCCCAAAGCAGGCCGTGCCGGAATTCCGCCAATGCCAGAAGACTGCTTTCCAGGACAGTTTCCGGTTGCAGCAGTTTTTCCAGTCCATGCGGTTCTTCCAAAAGGCGCTTCATCAGTGGTGTTTGTCGGTCGAATATTAAAGTTGGTCGGGCAATGGCAACAGGGGTAAAACAAGCTCCGAAACCTTGTCGTTTATCCCTTTTTAAAAGTGAACTTGAACCGGATCGCGAAGTTGGTTAATACGACGTTAAAACCCGGAAAAACGGCAGCAAATATGCCGGCAAAGCGTTCTTACTTCGCTCCGTGCAAACAAAGTTAGGCAAACATAAAACCATTAAATGCGAGCATACATGAATAAATTCTGGTCAACCCTTCTTGCCGGCGCTATGGGCGGGGTGGTAGCGTTTGGCGCAGCAAAAATGCTTGAACCCGCCCGGCAGGTCAACACTGCCGTGGCGCCCGTTGTGCGGCAGGTGAATTACGGCGGCACTCCGGCGCCGTTCGACTTCACCAAGGCGGCAGAACGATCCATGCCGGCAGTCGTACACATCAAGGCTTCCGAAAGCCGCCAAATGGCCTTGCAGCGCCAGCAGCAGCAGCGCTACACCGATCCGTTCGAGTATTTTTTCGGGCGCAGTTTCGGGTATCAGCAGCAGCCGCGCTCGGGTACAGGCTCCGGTGTGATCTACACCGACGACGGTTATATCCTCACCAACAACCACGTGGTGGAGTTCGCCGATGAATTTGAGGTGACCCTCCACGACAACCGCGAGTTCAGCGCCCGCCTGGTCGGACGCGACGAAAGTACCGATATGGCCGTCATTAAGATTGACGCCAAAGAACTGCCTTTTATCGAAATCGGCAACTCCGACGATGTCCGGGTCGGCGAATGGGCCCTTGCCGTGGGCAACCCGTTTGACCTGACCTCCACCGTTACGGCCGGTATCATCAGCGCCAAGGGCCGCGACATCAACATCATCAAGAGCGGACGAGCCATCGAGTCGTTTATCCAGACCGATGCCGCCGTCAACCCCGGCAATTCCGGCGGCGCCCTGGTCGACGTGAACGGCAAACTGATCGGCATCAATTCCGCCATCGCCACGCCAAACGGCGTATTTGCCGGCTACTCCTTTGCCATACCCGTCAACCTGGTGAAGCGCATCGCCGACGACCTGATCAAATACGGCGAATACCGCCGCCCCTACCTCGGCGTGGACATTGCCCCGATGGATACCTATCTGGCCAACCAACTGGGTGTCGATTACCGGCAGGGTGTCGCCGTAATAAAAATTATCCCCAACGGATCGGCGGAAAACTCCGGCATCCGGGAGAAGGATATCGTTACCAAAATAAATGGCAAAAACGTGACAAACGTCTCGGAACTGATTGAGCAAGTCGGTCGTTTTAAAATAGGCGATTCGGTGCTGCTGACGGTGGTAAGAGACGGGAAAGAAAGAGATGTGAACGTCAGGCTCAAGGCCCGCGCCAATGAATAAGCATAAAGTAAAAGTTGGTTTTTCGTTTTGTTTTGATGTGTCTGCTCCGCGCAATGCGGGGCAGACTTTTTTTTGCAAAAAAAGTCGTTCTTTTGCAGCCAAAGTAATTTCATCCCTGTTGCCTTTTTCCCTTCCTGTGTGCGCCTTTCCGGCTTTCATGTACATTATATCCGAACATTCCCCGGTTGATAACCCCGCCTGCCGGCGCGGGTTGGGAGGGGGCAAAACATTCTAGTTATGAAAAGAACCCTGTTGTTGGCGACCCTGTTTGTGCTGATGGGTGGCGCTACCTGGTACGCCCTGAACAAAAAAAACGAGTCCGGAACCCGCAACTCCTGGGATATGGAGTTTGCAGTGCCCAATACGAACGATATCTACAAGGTTTTTATCGCCGATCGAAAGGGACAAACGGCCACCCTGGAACGCAAGGACGGCTACTGGACCTACAACGGAGACAAGCGCGCGCGCGACAATGCGATCGGCGCCCTGATGGAAACGGTGTCCAAACTCAATGTCTGGTATATTCCGGCGGAAGCCGCCGAGAAGAACATGATCAAGAGCCTCGCAACCGAAGGCATCAAGGTGGAAATATACGACAAGGCCGGTAAAAAGATCAAGGCATACTACGTCGGCGGCGTGACCCCCGACGAACTCGGCACCTATATGATCATGGAAGAGGCCGATCAGCCCTATATCATGCATATTCCCTCGTTTGTGGGTCAACTCCGGCTCAGGTACCGACTGGGCGACGACTACTGGACCGACCGGAATATCTTCAACGAAAAACCGGAAGAAATAGAGTCGGTCGCGGTAGAATACCCCCAAATGAAGAGCGCCTCTTTCCGCCTGGAAAAAGTAGCGGAAGCCCAATACGAAATAAAGCCGTTTTTCAGCACGACAACAGCGATCAAGCAGCCGCAGCGCAAAGGCGTGCCGGAAGCCTATATCTTACAATTTGAAAAACTCGGCGCGGAGGGGTTTGAGAACAAAAACCCGCTTCGGGATTCCGTCAGGGCACTGGTGCCGTTTGCTATCGTAACCGTCAGAAAAACCGACGGCAAAGAGAAACAGGTGCGGTTTTGGCCCGCCGAGTCGATAGAGACGCGCGATGGCAGGGAGCATATCAACCGCTATTTTGCCGAAGTGGACCAGAATGATTTTCTATCCATCCAGGATCGCGTATTCGGCCCGATATTCCGGAGTTACAGTTTTTTCTTCGAGGGCGCGGAGCGGAAGATCCGCAACTGAGTCACTCGGGAAACAGCACCTCCTCGAGGTCGCGCACAGCGTCGATGGTGGCAAAATCGGCCAGGTGGTAAAAATGCCTGCGCGTTTCTTCGAATAGCGCATGTACCTCGTCCCGGTGGTCGCCAAAACGAAGGACCACGTTTTGCAACTGCCGCTCTGCGAAGTTTTGCGCCGAGCCGCGGAGCTGATAAATTTTGGCGACCAGACCCAGCCAGAAGTAATACGTGCGTTTGTCGTCGTAACTGAGTGTATCGCCGGGCACGGTGTTGTGCCTGACTTTTCCGCCCAGTTTGCGAACCACAGCCACAGCCGTTTGCACGTGTCCGTGCTGGAGCGCTTCGTTGCCCAGCACAAACATTTCGCGGGAGGTAGATTCGATAGCGGAGAGTTTTTCCACGGCGTCCATGACCGAGGGAAGGTCATTTTTCAGCATGGCTTTTATCCCGATTTCCTTCATACAGTTGCCGATCGTGGTATTGAGGTACGACGTACTCGCTTCGCGCATGCCGTTGCGGTGGGTGTGGCTGTAGGTAAGGATCAGGATGTCGAGCACCTTGCGCATGTTCTCGTTATTGACCTGCGCGCCGTCGTAAGTAACGCTCAGGCAGACGGCATCTTCGAGTATTTCCCCGATCAGTTTGGTGTCTTTGTCTTTGCTGGGCACGTTCAGCAGGTACTCCACCAGGCGTTCGCACTGCTCCAGAAAGATGTTCTTCACCCGGCCGGCCGGCAATTCGCGGGCCAGCAGGCCCAGGTCTTCCAGGTCTTTTTTACCGAGTTTTTTGTGTTCGGCAAAATAGCGGATAGCGTCGTCGGCAATTTTCTCGGAGAGTTGCTGCTCGATGTTGCGGGTGGAGTAGAAGTTGTGCAGGAGGTAGCGGTAGCCCAGGTAAAGAATGGCGGCGATGATACCGATGACAAACAGGGTAACGACCCATTCGGGCATATTATATTGGTGCTCGAGGTCGTATATCAGGTGATTACTTTGCAGAAACAGGAACAGGATCAGGATGATCTGGAGCAACAGGAACTGCGATCCGCGCACGCCCAGTTTTTCGTTATAGATATTGCGCAGCGCATCGGGGATAAAGGTCTGAAAGATCAGGGCCGGCACGCCCATGATAAACACAATGTAGGTGATGGCTATGCTTACCGCCGAGGCAAGCCATTCATCGCCGAGAAACCGGTCGGGATCGTTGAACAGAAGGATCATTGCCATGACTTGTGCACATTGCGGATAAAGTCAACGAATGCATTCTCGTAGTAGGCATGGGTCTTCATCTTGAAATTCTGTTCGGGCAGACTGATCGGCGCGGTGAACAGTTCGGGGTTTTCCTCCTGCGCTTCGATGGTAAATACGCCGAAATGCGTTTCGGACAAGTGCCGGAAATTGTCGCGTATCTGGCTCAAAACATTGTTGAGCAATACGTAACCGAATTTCTGAACGCCGTTTTCCCTGTGTTCATTCCACATATCGTCGGGACCCGGCGGCAGGCGCAGGTCGACGATGACCACGTCAAAATGTTCTTCGCGCAGGCGCAGGTAGGCTTCCGTGGCATCGCGGGCGAAATGCGGATCGATATCGTCTTCCATATACAGCGCCATGCGCTTTTCCGTCAGGTCATGGTCGAGATTGTCGTCTATCCAGAGTAGTTTAATCATTGTTCCGTAGCGGTTGGTAAGGTTACGACAGCCCTTGTAATAAAGGGGTTGGAGTACATATCAGGCAGGTTGCCAAAGGTCGGTTCGGAGGTAAGCCGCAAGGTTCCGCCGATCTTTGTGATGATATCGAAAGCGTCGTACAGTCCGATGCCCGTACCCGAACGGCCGCGGTCTTCCGATTCGCGCCCGCGTTTCCCGAACTGAAAGATCAGGCCTTTTTCCAATTCTTCGCGGCGAATGGCGACCCCCCAGTTTTCGATCACGATTTCCACTTCATTTTGCCTTTTTTCCACCTGTATCGTCACCCAGGGTTGCCGTTCCTGCCCCTTGCGCCAGCTGTACTTGATGGCGTTGTGCAACAGGTTGTGAAAGGCACGGTTCAGTGAGGCTTTATGGCAGTTGACGTGGATTTGCTCCCGCAGGTTGAACTGCTGCGTGATGGATACCCGGTTGACGGCGGCGAATTCCTCCAGGTAACGGACAGCATCGGAAAGAATGGGAATGATATTGTGCGTTTTTACCTCCTGCTGCACCATTTCGCCGCGGCGAAGGTAATCCCGGAAGTAGTAGAAATCGGGGATACGTTCGTTCAGTTCATCCACGGAAATGGACAGCGAGATCATACTGGTGAGCCGCAACAGTTCATCCGTTTCCGTCCGCATGCTGCGCAAGAGTTCGCGGGGCAGGTTCCGGCCTTTCAGTGCTTCGATGCACTTCCTGATCTCGATCAGGTTACGGCGACTCCAGGCGGCGTTGTCCTTTTCCTTGTCTGCCGATATGTCGCCGGCAGTCAGGGCGCGCCAGAATTTCTCCAGGCGCGCGAGTTGGGGATCGTCTATCCCGCGTTCTTCCAGCGTTTTTTTCAGTTCCGGCAGGTAGGATTCGAGGCGTTTTTTGTGGCGGTCCATCTCAGAGGCGGCCTTCAGCCGGTCGATGTGCGTGGCATCCTTCAGTAGGTCGTGCCCATGCGCCTTGACCAGCATGCCCAGCGTATCGCGCAGTCCGTTGATGGTGGCGATATAGGTATGGAGTACTGAACTGAAATCTGCCTCGAGGGTGCGCATGTGCCCGCGTACATGGTCGGTTACATCGTACACGGCGCCGACCCGGAGGTCTCGTTTTTCGTCGGCCACATAACGGACGTTGACCACCACATTGCGCGTTTTTCCGTGCCGGTCCTGTATTTCCATATAGTAATCGAGCAGGGGCTGGTTGTCGCGGGCGGCCTTGTCCAATTCGTTTTTAAAAGCATCGTAACCACCGGGATTGCTGTGGAAGTCGCGTATGGGTTTGGCCAGTATTTCATTGACGCTGTCGTAACCGTGGATCTGGGCAAATACCGGGCTGGCCCGGGAAATGATCTCTTCCCCTTTGTCATTGGTGCTGACCAGAAAGAGCCCCACCGGGAGGTCGTTCTGGATGATCTCAAAAGTCACATCGCTGACGGTTCCCTTGATCCGGGCGATGTCGCCCGTTTCACCGGCGATACCGATGCAGTTCATCTTCACGATCACCATGGCGCCGTCTTTGCGCCGCAGTTTGAATTGCAGGTCTTCCAAATGCGGGTGTGCGGTGATGCTTTCCAGCAGGCCGGCGGCTTTTTCTTCTTCCCAGAACAAACTGCCCAGTGCTTTGCCTTTTAATTCGGTTACCGAACCGTACTTGAGCATATCGGCAAAATTGTGGTTGCAGTCCGTGATCAGGAGTTGGCGGTCCACCTCGAAAAAACCCGCCTGTATCATCTCCTCGAATTCGGCGAACCACTCGATCTCGGTCATACTGCTGGCGATGCACAGCAAGGCGCAAAGCCCGCCCTGCCCGTCAAAAAACGGCCGGGTAACGAAGCGGATTTTCCGGTGATCGTCGTGGATGCACAGGCGCACCGTCAGGTCGCTGCGCCAGGCGCCGGGACGGGTTAGTTGCAGCTGCCGCAATACCGCATCGCGTTCCTTTTCGTCGTCGTAATAGGAGCGGATATTGTACTCCTTCAGCGGTTTGTTCGGATCCACCCCGAAAAACTCCATCGCCTGCTCGTTGGCAAACAGGAAAGTACCGTCTTTATCGCTGGCATAGATAGAGAAAGGCAGGTCGCGGATGCGTTCAAACGCGTTCCGAACCTCATCCATGAGGATGGATGGGCGGGCGGTTTCCATGGTTGTACGGTTTAGATAGTCTGCTTCAAACAGTATTATGGCGCTTCAATCAATCAAAAGTATGATACTTATGGCTTCAACTGTCGATAAAGCGCAATTTTTTCAATGCTGCATTGCTTTATTGCTGCATTGCTTTATTGCTACATTGCAGCAGTTCAACCATGTAGCAATGCAACAATCCAACAATGTAGCAATAAAGCAATGCAACAATGACCATCAACCTTGTATCCGACACCGTAACCCGCCCTACCCCCGGTATGCTTCGCGCAATGTGGGCCGCCGAGGTAGGCGACGACGTGTTCCGGGAAGACCCTGCCGTGAATGCGCTCGAAGAAAAATGCGCCGCTTTGTTCGGCCACGAGGCCGCCCTGTTTTGTCCGTCCGGCACCATGACCAACCAAATCGCGCTGAAGGTGCATACCCGTCCGCTCGACGAGGTCATCTGCGACGAAATGAGTCATATTTACCAGTATGAAGTGGGAGGATATGCCTTTCATTCGGGTATTGCGGTCAATCTGCTGAAGGGAGAATACGGTATCCTCGACGCTGAAATGGTGGAGGCCGCCATCAGGCCGCGTTTCGACTGGCTGCCGAAGAGCAGTCTGGTCGTGATCGAAAACACCTGCAACAAAGGCGGCGGCAGCATCTACAAACTGGAAGCCATACGCTCGATCAGGGCTGTTTGCCGCAAACACGGCCTTGCCCTGCACCTCGACGGTGCGCGGCTGTTCAACGCGCTGGTGGAAACAGGCGACAGCCCTGAAAGTATCGGCGCCGAGGCGGATAGCATTTCGCTTTGTCTTTCCAAAGGGCTGGGCGCGCCGGTGGGTTCCGTGCTGACCGGCAGCCGGTCGTTTATCGCAGAGGCACGCCGGGTGCGCAAGGTGATGGGCGGCGGCATGCGGCAGGCCGGATACCTCGCAGCGGCAGGCACATATGCGCTCGACCATCATGTGGAGCGCCTTCGCGACGATCACACCCACGCGCGAATGCTGGCATCCGCTTTGGCCGATCTGCCCTATGTCGCCAACATACGCCCCGTACAGACCAACATTGTAATATTTGACCTTGTGCCGCCGCTGACGCCGGCGGTCCTGCTGGAATATCTTTCCCAAAACGGCATAAAGGCGACTGCTTTCGGACCGCAAACGATCCGCTTCGTGACCCATCTGGACGTTACTCGGGAAATGACAGAGCAGGTAACAGGCGTATTACAAAAATGGGGAGGGTAATTTTATTGTTGAGGCAAGTGCTTGCCAGCCATCACGGCTTGTCCTGTTGTTCATTCCGGAAGTCGCCCAAAGGCTGTCCGACGGCCCATTCATCGCGCCAGTCGCGCACGGGCAGTCGCTCGATCGGATACCAGTTACCCCACCAGTCGAAGTATTCCAGGTTGTTGAAATTCAGTTTGTAGTCGAATTCGCTGGGCAGGTCGTACACAAAACCGGGGTAATAAAACTCCCGGCCCGTTTCAATGGCAAATTCGATCTCCTTCAGCATGGTAAACGTACCCAGGCTGCGCTGTGCTTCGGCAGGTTCGTGTATACAGTAATTGCCTGCCATACTGCGTTTGCCGATGTGAAAAAAACTGGTGGCGAGCAGTTTTTTCTGTTTGTACACGTCGAACTGTACGCCAAAACAAGGCATAATACTGCTGAAAAAACTGAAAAAACCGTAAATGCTCATCGGGCGGTTGTGCGCAAAACGCACGGCATGGCGCTCGAACAGCGCTTCATGAGCGGTGGAAATCTGTATGGCGCGCCGCGACACGCTCAGGTCGTCGTTGCGGCGCAGGCACTTGCGCTGGCTCTTGCTGAACGTAAAATCTTTAAGCCTGATGCGAAGCAACACCACCCTGCAGGGCTGTCCGCGCCATTCCCAGTAGTTGCGGCGAAAGATCAGGTCGGCCCAATAGCACCAGCCATCCTCACAAAAGCGGTCGAACACCATGGTATGCAGTGCCTGCATCGGGATGTACTCCTCAATGTGGTTCGGGTTGAACGAGATGTCGCGAAACACTGAAAGTGACTTCTGATGCATATCAAAAGGGTTTCAGATACCCGGGGCTTTGTCAGCCTTCTACAAGCGTACCCACTTCCTCCCCCAGTACAATTCGGCGAAGATTGTCGGGACGGTTGATATCAAACACAATAATGGGCATGTTATTTTCCTGGCACAGGGTAAAGGCCGTCATATCCATCACTTCGAGGCCCAGGCTGATGACCTTCGCAAAGGTCAGTTTATCGAATTTAACTGCCATCGGGTCCTTTTCCGGATCGGCAGTGTAGATACCGTCCACGCGGGTCCCCTTGAGGATTACATCGGCGCCGATCTCGTTGGCACGCAGGGCAGCCGCGCTGTCGGTAGTAAAGTACGGGTTGCCGGTTCCGGCGGCGCAAATAACCACGCGGTTTTTCTCCAGGTGGCGGATGGCGCGGCGGCGGATGTAGGGTTCGGCCACATTTTCCATGCGGAGGGCAGTCATCAACCGGGTCTGTATGCCCAGGTTTTCCAGTGCGCTTTGCAGGGCCAGGCCGTTGATCACGGTGGCCAGCATGCCCATATAATCGCCTGTTACGGGTTCGATACCGGACCCATCCGACTGTATACCCCTGAAAATATTGCCGCCGCCGATCACTACCGCGATCTCGGCGCCCATATCGTGCAACTCCTTGATCTGGTATGCGTAATGCTGGAGCATATCGGCCATAATGCCGAATTTTTGTTTACCCATCAGGCTTTCGCCGGAGAGTTTCAGCAAAAGCCTCTTGTATTTGAGATCATTCATCGAAAAGTCATTTGTCGCCTTAAAAAACAGGGGGAGTACTTGCGAGTGCAAAGGTCAAAAAAATAGTTGACAAGGGCTGATAAGGGTTGGGAAAGTTTGAAGGGGTTTGAAGCAATTTAGCCTTGTATGCGCCAAATCTTCCAAACCCCTTCCGATGACAACTATTGCGCCGTAAACTTCACCGTTTTCGTTACGATATGCGAATCGTGGTCTTCCACCTCAACGGTAAGTGTCATATCCGTCAGGCCGGTAACGCCGGTCGCCGCAAACGAAGTGTCGTAGTTGAATGTCGTCAGGTCGTGCACCTCCGGTGCTGCCTCAAAAGCGATCCAGCCGTCATCGTCTCTGGTAACCTTGATCGACATCTCGTGCAGGCTCTCGTCTGTAGCATTCAATGCAATATGTATCTGTCCCAGAAACGACTCGTTGTCGGTTGGGCTGGTGATGGTCAGTACCGGATCGTTATCATCAGGCTCATCCTCACTTTTACAGGCATTTACGGTAAACAAAAGGGATGCGAAAGTGGCTAGCAGGATCAAATGTTTGATTTTCATTGTTTTAGATTGCATTATGTTAAAAAATGTAGTTAAGGGTCGCCATCCAGCGGGCATGGGTGTGCACTTTACCTGCGCCCAGGTTTTGGCCTGCCGGTTGTTGGAAAGTAAATCCGGCAGAAAACCGGCCGGTATAAACGTCCATCCCCAGCGTAGCGAATACGGCAGAGCCGCCCGTGCCTTGTGTCAGATCGGTGTCGCCCCGGTTTGCCCTGGCAGCATCACCGAATACACCTGCATTGGGTAGCAGGGCAATTTTGCCGATGTTTTTCCAGTAAAAAAACTTTGCGGAACCGCTCACACGGTTGCCGAACCGGTACGCCTGCCGATGGTTTTCAGTGTTCAGTCGGCCAAGCACGTCGCCGGTAAATCCCCAGGCGCCGCGCCGCAGGGTGTATGTCGCGCTGAGCATAAAATCAGTGGTGCCCGAGCCGGGCTGAAGATTCGGGTGGAGCAATTTGCCTTCGGTATCTTTCAGGTCCGACCGGCCAGCAGGCAATTTTATACCGCCGCCAAAAGTCAGCGTATGCTGCCATTTCCGGCGCAGGCTGTCGCCCGTATCCAGCAATACATAGTTGGCCATAACGGATACGTCGCCCGGGCCGGCTGTGCGGGTTTCCAGATCGCCTTCTATACGACGGAATGTCCGATAGGGCGCCAGTACCAGCAGTTGCAACCTTGGAAGCACGTAAAAACGCCCCAGCACATCGATGCTTCGAACGAATTCTTCCGAATCATAGCGCCCGTCCAGGGCAGCGCTCAGGCTGTGTGCAGACTGATACGACTGCTCCGACCAGCGCAGTCCCACAAAATGTCTGTGGAATTGCGGTAGAATGCCAAAGTAGTTTCCGCCGATCGAACACCCGCAAACGTCGCAGGCCGGCGCTGCGGACACCAATGCCAGCATCGCCACTGCAATGAACAGTGTTCTCATGAAAAAAAATTTGAAGAAAAAAAACCTGTTGTAAAAAAGCAAAACAGGGTCAGGCGGCGGGCGGCCTGAACAAACGACGGATGGGCGGCTCGGCAATCGAGCACAGGAACAAAGGGTATGTCGTTTCAGCCCATACTATAACCGGGTCTAATAAAAACCCGGGGGCATCAATGATGTACAATTGAAGGTCTTTTATCTGGCGGAACGATTCGGGCAACTGCGGTTCGTTCGGGCTATCGTCTGTTTTTGCCTGCATTCGCTTCTTGAGGAAGCATTTGCCGTCGCAGTGCAGTTGAGGCTTGCTCTTGTTTTCGCAATGTGCCAGGTAAGCAGCGCGATTCCACTGGTAGTGCACAACCCAAAGGGTTCGCACAGAGGCCTGCCCTATGATGCAGCAAACCAGGAAAAGGCTGATGATCTGTTTCACGGCGGCAAAGGTATCGTTTTGATTAAAATCAAGGTTACCGGAGTTTTGACAGTTCCCGACATCAGTTGTGCCTAAAAAGAACGGCTGCCCCTCTGTAAAGACGGGTAGCCGCACCGGATTTATGCTTACCCGCAGGGAAATTAAGCCACAGTATTTTTCGTCAGCAGGGTCTTGAGCGGGCACCATCCCATCAAGCCGCGCAGGAAAAGGGGCAAGGCAAAGAAGCACAGCCAGTTCATTCCTGAAAAGAGCCCGATAAATATTACACCCATCATCATAAGGTAAGAGAGAATGATCTCCGTCATGGTAAGGTTGAACTCGAATTTCATATCGCAAGGTATTTTCTTTAACAATGCGACAAAGGTCGGGCGCCCCCAAACGACGCCTGATGACCCCGATCATTGAAGGCAATGATCCCGGACCATTATGCAGGTTGCAGAAATTCGTTCCGTCGATTAACTTTGCACAACACACACTCAACAAATTCCAGATGACCGGTTTCCTTTTCAATAATTTCCCGTATTTGCCCCTGCCTGTTTTATGCATGCTCGGGATGTTCCTTTTCCGTCCGGAAACAACACTGGCCCAAACGGACGCCCCCGCTTCGGCGGCACCGCCTGCTGTATCGCCGGCTGCCGGCAAGAACGCTACACTGGGCGGACGAAAGATCGTGTCGAGAAAGTTTCCCGTCGACACCAGCGGTAAAACCGGCCTGGTCGTGGCCTGGCTCTGCGTCGACAGCACCGGTCACGTAATCAGCGCCGTGTATCGTGAAAAGGAGTCGACGACCACCGACACATCGCTGGTAAACAGCGCGTTACGCGCAGCCCGTTCGTTTGTCTTCAGCGCGTCCAGCGAGGAAAGGCAGTGCGGCGAAGTGCGGTTTAACTTCACAACAAAATGAATCGTACCTCAACACCGGACAAGGTATTTTTTTCGGAAAAACAGCACTTTACGCAGTGGTGGTTCTGGCTCCTGCTGGCCGCCATAAACGGCCTTTTCCTGTATGGAACATTCAAACAGGTCATCGCCGGAGGTGTTTTCGGCAACCGCCCCCTGCCCGACGCCGGACTGATAGCCGTTACTGCATTTGTGCTCCTCCTGACGGTACTGTTTGCTGTAGTCCGACTCGAGACACTTTACGCGCAGGACGGCGTTTATGTCCGGTTTTATCCATACCAACAGACATTCCGCCAGTATCATTGGGAAAAAACGACCCGCGCGGCAATCCGGAAATACAGTCCTGTTCTGGAGTACGGCGGTTGGGGATACCGTCTATTCGGCAATAAACGGGCCTACAACATGTCGGGCGACATGGGCCTGCAACTTGAGTTCACGGACAAGACCCAACTGCTCATCGGCACCGGTCAACCCGAAGCCCTTGCAGAAGCGCTGAAAAAAGCGGGAAAATACAAGCCCTGATACAACGCCGGGCCCCTACTCCGACCGCAGGCTTTTGACCGGATTTGCCAGCCCGGCCCTGACAGCCTGGATGCTGACGGTCGCAAAAGCGATCAGCAGCGCCAGGAGACCCGTCAGGGCAAACAGTTGCCAGCCGATGCCGACGCGGTATTCGAAATCCTGCAGCCAGCGGTTCATGCCCCACCAGGCCAGCGGCACGGCGATGGCAAAGGCGATCAGCACCAGCAGCAGAAAATCGCGGCTCAAGAGGCTAACCACCGAGCCGACAGATGCGCCCAGCACTTTCCGAATACCGATTTCCTTCGTTTTCTGCACGGCCATCAGCGAGGCCAGTCCGAACAAACCGAGGCAGGAGATCAGGATAGCCAGCAGGGCGAAGCCTTTGCAGGTCAGCGCGAAGCGGTTTTCGTCGCGGTAAAATTCTGCGATGGACTCGTCGTAAAACTGTCCGTCGAACACCTGTTCCGGGAAGGTGGCGTCGAACAGTTGCTGGATGGAAGCCGTGGTGGCAGCCATTTGTTCCGGCCGTATCTTCAAGCCGACGACATTATAAAACTCCTTTCGGCTGCCCATGGTGATGGGCTCCAGTTCGTTGTGCAGGGAGTGGGAGTTAAAGTCCTCTACCACGCCAACCACTTCGTGCCATTGCTGGCTGCCCAGGCGCAAGGGTTTGCCCAGCACTTCATTGGCGTCGTGGATGCCCAGTTTGCGGAGCATGGTTTCGTTGACGATCAATTCGCCCAGTGTATCGCCCGGTTGGAATATCCGGCCTGCCTTCAGGCGCAACCCGTATGTTTTGAAGTAATCGGCGTCGCAGAATTTTAGCGAGGTGTGCACCGGCGCATCCTCGCTGCCGCGGCCCAGCGCGAAATTGCTCGACCAGGTATTGCCCGAGGACGGGTTGTCGCTGCCGTAACTCACGGACTCCACTCCCGACAGTTGCAGCAGCCGCTGTTTAAAGGCATCAAAGCGCGGACCGCTGACGCTGTCGCAACTGATACCGACCGTGTACACCAGATTGGGCTGGAAACCGAGATCCATATTGCGGATGTAGTCCAGTTGGCTTACCGTGACCAGCGTGCCGATGATAAGCGCCTGGGCGATGACAAACTGGAGCACCACCAGCGATTTGCGCAGTGCGGTGTTGCCTATAGACCGGGAAGACACCTCGTTTTTTAGTGCCCTGACCGGGTTAAAACCTGCCAGTATCAATGCCGGGTAAAAACCGGACAAGAGACTGACCACTACCACTACAACGGCCATGAATGCCCATACAACCGGGTTGCCGAGGAAAGGCAGCGTATCGGGCACGTCAGAAATATGGCGCAACTGAGGGGCCAGTATATAGGCCAGTCCGGCGCCGAGCAATACGGCCAATACGACAACCAGGGTTGTTTCACCCATAAATTGCCGGATCAGTTGCCCCTTGCTGCCGCCCAGCGACTTGCGCACACCGACCTCCCTGGAGCGTCGCGCTGCAAGTGCCGTGGCCAGGTTGATAAAGTTGAAGCACGCCATGACCAGCACCAGGAGGCCCACCAGCGAAAGCACCCACAGGCGGCTCTTGCTGATGACGTGCGACCCCGAGGTCCCCAGCCGGTCATTGTAATGCAGATCGGACAAGGGTTGCAGCAGGTGAAATTTTTCCCGGCCCGGCTTTCCATCCTTGTGGTATTCCGTCTGCCCGACTTTGGCGAGCGCTTCGCCGGCCGCTTTCATTTGGCTGGCATCGCCGAGCAAAGCGAAGGCCTGGTTATTGCTACTGGTGCTTCCCCAGTCGTTGTCGTAATAGTATTGTTTGGCGTTTTGCCGCACCGTTTCATAGGAAACCATCACATGAAACGGGAAGTCGGAGTTGTCCGGGGCATTTTCCACCACGCCGCGTACGGAGAGCAGCAGGGCGTTGTCCATCAGCACCGTTTTACCCAGTGCCTTGTCCCAGGTATCGAAGCATTTTTCCGCCATACGCCGGTTCAGCACCACGGAATAAGGTTCGTTCAGCGCCGTCTCGGGGTCGCCGGCCAACCATGGCCAGTCGAAAATCCTGAAAAATGAAGATTCTATAAACACCCCGATCTCGTGCTCTTCGTCGGTGTTGAACTTGCGCGTAGCTGTGCCGCCCGTGGCATCGGGCACCGCAATCGTTGGCCATACCTCCTTGATCCGGGCGAACTGCTCGAACTGAGGCACCGCAGTTTGCATGGCATCCATCGCAGGGACGGGAATACCCGGCGTAAACCGCTCGCCGTAAATACCGTCGCGGGTTTCCGTCACGATCCTGGCAATGCGGTCATAATTCCGGTGTTGGGTATTGAAACTCAATTCATAGTACACCAGCCGGAAGATCAGCAGACAGGCAGCGATGCCCACGGCAAGGCCAAATATATTGATGAACGAATACAGTTTGTTCTTGGAGAGATTGCGAAGTGCCAGTTTGATATGCATGGTTGACAGAATGGTCATGTGAATGATCAGATTGAAATTTTCAAGTACAGTGCCACAGAATTAACAACCTGACAATCAATACTATGCGCTTGCAAAATATTGAATAAAACGCTCAAAACCGGACGCAGGCGTTCGTTTTCGGACACCAACCGGAGGGGTAGGGAAAATATAAGTTACAACAGCGATAATCCGGGGCAGCAGACCGATTAACGGGCTCTATTCGCCCCTCAGTTTTT
>ERZ724521.438-NODE-438-length-18706-cov-6.942309_pt1 | contig 18706 bp, 20 predicted proteins | sample MGYA00376054_ERZ724521 | MGnify/ENA primary metagenome ERZ724521 (study PRJEB28724, sample SAMN07190883) | activated sludge metagenome | isolation source: activated sludge of sewage treatment plant in Hong Hong | place: Hong Kong | collected 2016-03-17 ... | reverse complement strand
CCGCATTGTTGGAGATCGAGTAGTTCATGTTGGCGATGCCGCCCTCGAAGATCAGATCGACGATCAGCTTGACCTCGTGCAGGCACTCGAAATAGGCCATCTCCGGCGCGTAGCCGGCGTCGGTCAGGGTCTCGTAGCCGGCCTTGATCAGCTCGACCAGGCCGCCGCAGAGCACGGCCTGCTCGCCGAACAGGTCGGTCTCGGTCTCCTCGCGGAAATTGGTCTCGATCACGCCGCCCTTGGTGCCGCCGTTGGCCGCGGCGTAGGACAGCGCGATGTCACGGGCCTTGCCGGACTTGTCCTGATGCACGGCGATCAGCGACGGCACGCCGCCGCCGCGCAGGTACTCGGAGCGCACCGTGTGGCCCGGGCCCTTGGGCGCCACCATGATGACGTCGACGTCGGCGCGCGGCACCACCTGGTTGTAATGCACGTTGAAGCCGTGGGCGAAGGCCAGTGCGGCGCCCTTCTTCATGTTGGGCTCGACCTCGCCGTAATACACGGCGGGGATGTTCTCGTCCGGCAGCAGCATCATGACGACGTCGGCATCCTTGACCGACTTGCCGACCTCTTCGACCTTGAGCCCGGCCTTGCGCGCCTTCTCCCACGAGGCGCCGCCCTTGCGCAGGCCGACCGTGACCTTGACGCCGGAGTCCTTCAGGTTCTGGGCATGGGCATGGCCCTGCGAGCCGTAGCCGACGATGGTGACCTTCTTGCCCTTGATCAGCGAGAGGTCGGCGTCCTTGTCGTAATAAACTTTCATGACATTTCCTTGGTGACGGTGTTCGGATTCAGACTTTGAGGATGCGGTCGCCGCGGCCGATGCCGGAGACGCCGGTACGCACGGTCTCCAGGATGAGGCCGGGGTCGATCGCCTGGAGGAATGCGTCGAGCTTGGCGCCGTTGCCGGTCAGCTCGATCACGTAGGTGGTCTCGGTGACATCGATGATGCGGCCGCGGAAGATGTCGGCGATGCGCTTCATCTCCTCGCGGTCCTTGCCCGCCGCACGCACCTTGACCAGCATCAGCTCGCGCTCGATGTGGGCGGCCTCGGACAGGTCGACCACCTTGACCACGTCGATCAGCTTGTTCAGCTGCTTGGTGATCTGTTCGATGACGTCGTCCGAGCCGATGCTGACGATGGTCATGCGCGACAGCGACTCGTCCTCGGTCGGGGCCACGGTCAGCGACTCGATGTTGAAGGCGCGGGCGGAGAACAGCCCGGAAACGCGGGACAGTGCGCCGGCCTCGTTTTCAATCAGGATGGAAATGATGTGTCGCATGATTACAGTTCCTCGGCCAGGATCATTTCCGACAGGCCCTTGCCGGCCGCCACCATGGGGAAGACATTGGCGGTCTGGTCGGTCAGGAAGTCCATGAACACCAGGTCGTTCTTGTGCTTGGTGAAGGCCTCGCGCAGCGCCGGCTCGACGTCGGCCGGGCGCTCGATGCGCATGCCGACGTGGCCGTAGGACTCGGCCAGCTTGACGAAATCCGGCAGCGCATCGACGTAGGACTCCGAATAGCGGTTGCCGTGGAACATCTGCTGCCACTGCCGCACCATGCCGAGGTAGCGGTTGTTGAGGTTGACGATCTTGACCGGGATGCGGAACTGCTTGGCAGTCGACAACTCCTGGATGTTCATCTGGATCGACGCCTCGCCGGTGACGCAGGCCACCGTCGCCTTGGGGTTGGCGAAGCGCACGCCCATCGCATATGGCAGGCCGACGCCCATGGTGCCGAGACCGCCGCTGTTGATCCAGCGCCGCGGCTTGTCGAACTTGTAGTACTGGGCAGCCCACATCTGGTGCTGGCCCACGTCCGACGTGATGAAGGCGTCGCCGCCGGTGACCTCGTAGAGCTTCTCGATGACGTACTGGGGCATGATGAGTTCCTTGCCCTGCTTGTACTTGAGCGATTTCTTGCCGCGCCATTCGTCGATCTGCTTCCACCATGCGGCCAGGGCCTTGGCGTCCGGCTTGCCGGAAGAGGCATCGAGCTGCTTCTGCAGTTCGTCGAGCACGTCGGGGAGGTTTCCGACGATCGGGACGTCCACCTTGACGCGCTTCGAAATCGACGATGGGTCGATGTCGATATGGATGATCTTGCGCGGCACCTCGGCGAAGTGCGCCGGGTTGCCGATGACGCGGTCGTCGAAGCGGGCGCCGACGGCGATCAGCACGTCGCAGTTCTGCATCGCCATGTTGGCTTCATAGGTGCCGTGCATGCCCAGCATGCCCAGCGACTGCTTGTCGGTCGCCGGAAACCCGCCCAACCCCATCAGCGTCTGCGTCACCGGATAGCCCAGGGCATGCGCGAGCCGCGTCAGGCGTTCGGCAGCATCGGACAGGATCACGCCGCCACCGGCATAGATCATCGGCCGCTTGGCCTCGAGCAGCATCTGCACGGCCTTCTTGATCTGGCCGCCATGCCCCTTGACCACGGGGTTGTATGACCGCATCGCGATCGTCTTCGGATATTCGAACTCGCACTTCTGGTTCGTGATGTCCTTCGGGATGTCCACGAGCACCGGCCCGGGACGGCCGGTCTTGGCGATGTAGAAGGCCTTCTTGAGCGTCAGCGCGAGGTCGCGCACGTCCTTGACCAGGAAGTTGTGCTTGACGCATGGGCGCGTAATGCCGACCGTGTCGCACTCCTGGAACGCATCCTGGCCGATGTAGGCCGTCGGCACCTGGCCGCTGATGATCACCAGCGGAACGGAATCCATGTAGGCGGTGGCGATGCCGGTGACCGCATTGGTTACCCCGGGGCCGGACGTGACCATGGCCACGCCGATCTTGTTGGAAGACCGCGAATAGGCGTCAGCCGCATGGACGGCCGCCTGTTCGTGCCGGACCAGGACGTGCTTGAACTTGTCCTGCTTGAAGAGCTCGTCGTAAATGAAGAGCACCGACCCGCCGGGGTAGCCGAACACGTATTCGACCTTTTCCTCCTGCAAGCACCTGATTACAATTTCTGCGCCGGTTAGCTGCATCTCACACCCGTTACACTTTTTTGGTGAAACCTGTAACCTTACTGAACCGCCCGCGAATGGTCAAGGCTTACAGCGCTTACAAACCCCTCCTCCTACGGCAAAAAGCCGCCGATGGAGCCTGGAGTTCCCCCTGGGATCCCGCACCGAACTCTCCGACTTCCTTGCCAGCGTAGAGCGTCGCGCGTTCAAGCAGGCGATGTTCGCCGTCCGCGACGAGGATGCGGCCTTGGACATCGTGCAGGACGCCATGATGCGCCTGTCCGAGAAATACGGTGATCGCCCGGCCGAGGAATGGCCGATGCTGTTCCAGCGCATCCTGCAAAACGCCATCCGCGACAGCTATCGGCGCTCCAAAGTCCGGTCGATGTGGACCACCCTGCTCTCGTCCCTGTCGCCCGGCGATGACGAGGACGGCGACCCGCTGGAAACTTTCTCGGCGGAAACGGAGTCAGACGGTCTGTTGGCGCCTCAGCGCCATCTGGAACGAACGCAACTCCTTGGTGTGATTGAGAAAGAGATCGAGAAGCTGCCGCCGCGTCAACGACAGGCCTTCCTTATGCGTTACTGGGAGGAAATGGATATTGCCGAGACTGCGGCGGCAATGGGTTGCAGCGAAGGAAGCGTGAAAACGCATTGTTCGCGTGCCACCCATACTCTGGCTTCCGCGCTCAAGGCTAAGGGCATCGAACTATGAAGGACGAATCCGAATTCGGCTACAAGGCAAGACAGGTTCTGAACCTGGGTCTTGACACGATGGACCGCAAGGTCGGCGTAAAGCTGCACGAGGCCCGGCAGAAGGCCCTTGCGCGGCAGCGTGTTGCCGTCCGCGGCCTGAGCCTGGCCGGTGTCGGCCACAGCATCGAGTTCGCGGTCTTTCCCCATGCGCGTTCCCTGCTGGCGATCCTGGCGCTGACCGTCGGGGCGACGGGTACGTATTACTGGAATGCCTTCGAGCAAGCCAAGGAGTACGAGGAGATCGACAGCGCCCTGCTCGCGGACGATCTGCCCCCCTCCGCCTACCTTGACCGCGGCTTCCACGCATGGCTCGAGCACGCTTCGGATTCGTCCTCGCAATAGCGCTTTGGCTGGCGGCGACGCCCGGCCATGCAGGTATCGCTCTCCCGCTGACCCAACCCTCGTGGGCCGAACTGACCCCTGAGCAGCAGCGCGTCCTTACGCCGCTTGCGGGCGAGTGGGACAAGATGGAGACGTACCGGCGCAAGAAATGGCTGGGCATCGCTCAGCGTTACCAGTCCCTTTCGCCCGAGGAACAGGCCCGCATGCAGCGGCGCATGACCGACTGGGTCAAGCTCACTCCCGAGGAACGCAAGCGGGCACGTGAAAAGTACAAATCACTGCAAAAAGCCCCCCCCGAGCAAAAGCAGGCAGTTCGGCAAAAATGGCAGGAATACAAGGAGTTGCCTGAAGCCGAGAAGGCCCGGCTGAAGGCCGAAGCGAACCGCAAGGGCACCCCCCGGCCGGCCTCGTCGAAGCCGGTTGCGCCGGCGCGACCGCAGGCCCCTGCCACGGCTCCGGTCGCCGGGGCCGTCGCGAACCCCGCTCCGGCGTCAAGCACCCCGGCGCCGACCCAGCCGATCGAACCCGCCGCGTCGCGCTGACGCGGCATGCCTCCCGCAACGGGCCTCGATCTCGCGCCGGCGGCCCGCCTGGGCCGCCGCCTGGCGAGCCTGCTCTACGAACTGATACTGGCCCTCGGCATCCTCGCCGTGGGCTTCCTGCTACCCCACGCGGTACTCGGCATGAGCGGCGGCATTGCGCTGCCCGGCCTGTTCCTGCTTGCGCATGTATTCCTGCTGCTGGGCGCTTATTTCGTCTGGTGCTGGCGGCACGGACAAACGCTGGCAATGCAGACCTGGAAGATCCGCTTGACGGGGACAGGCGGCAACCCGCCGACCATCAGCCGGCTCGTGTTGCGCTACCTGCTTGCCTGGCCCAGCGTCGGCCTCGGATTCGGCCTGCTGTGGGCCCTCTTCGATGGCGATCGCCAGTTCCTCCACGATCGCCTTGCCGGCACGCGCCTGGTGTCCGGCCCGCCCTGAAGACCGTCGCTCAGCGGCGTTCGACCCACCAGAGCAGCCCCGCCGCGGCGACGACGAAGATCACGCTCGGCGTAATGGCAGAAAAGAACGGTGCCCAGCTGTTGATGACACCGAGGCTGGAGAACAGGCCGTTCAGCATGTGGAAGCCGATGCCGAGCATGATGCCGGCGAAGACGCGCACGCTCACGGCGCCCATGCGGTCCTGCATGTAGGCGAAGGGTAGTGCGAGGGCCATCATGACCAGCGCCGCGAGCGGATAAATGAGCTTCTTCCAGACGGCGATCTCGTAGCGCTCGGTCTTCTGCTGGTTCCCGCTCAAATGGCGGATGTACAGGTACAGGCTGACCACCGACATCCGTTCGGGAACCACCATCAGTACCGAAAGGAGGTCCGGGTTGATCGCGGATTTCCAGGTCAGCTCGGCGAAGCGCTCGACGCGTGCCGCGTCGCCGGCAAATTGGGTGCGATCAACCTCGCTGAGCACCCAGTTGCCGGAGCCTGCATACCGCCCGCCCTTGGCATCGCTGATGGAGCGCAGCCGGAAGCCTTCGTCGAATTCGAACACGCGCACCTGCCGCAGCGTGGCATCGGGCAGGACCTCGCGCACATTCACGAAGGAGTGCTCGTCGCGCACCCAGAGCCCGGAGCGAAATTGCTGGGCCACCAGCGAACCCATGGCGTCTAGTCGCAGCTGCTGCGCGATCCGTTCCAGCGGCGGCGCCAGCAGTTCGCCTACCGCCAGCGTGAGAACGGCGAAAACCAGACCGATCTTCGCCAATGCCAGCAGCAGATCGCGCGTGGATAGCCCGGAGGCCCGCAACACGGTGATCTCCGAATGGCGCGCAAGAACCGTCAGTGCATACAGGGTTCCGATCAGCACGCCGATCGGAAACAGTTCGTAGAGACGGCCGGGCAGCGTGAGGGTGACATAGGCCAGCGCATGTTGAAGCTGGTAGCCGCCCTTGCCGAGGCTTTCCAGTTCGTGGATCAGGTCGAAGAATGCGAAAAGCATGAGGAAGGCCAGCAGCACCAGTCCGGTGGTGGCATAGATTTCCCGCGCCAGATGGCGCTCGTATATCTTCATCGCCACCGCAGCTTGCCCCAGGCCAAGGGATTCTGTCGCCGGTAGAAAAGCACGATGAGCATCACGAACATCCCCACATGCACCGCCCAGACACCGATGCCGAAACCGAGTCTGCCCTGAACGACCCACGCCTGGCTGACGCTGAGCAGGTTGCTGTAGATCATGTAGGTCAGCAGCGCGAAGATCAGGTTGTTGGTGCGCCCCGCACGCGGGTTGACGAAGGACAGCGGGATCGCCAGCACGGCAAGGTTGAGCGCCGCCAGGGGCAGCCCGATGCGCCAGAGCAGTTCGCCGAGGTTAACCGGCTGCGGGTCGCGCATGAGATCCCACACCGGCTTGGTTCGCGGCGAGTCCTCGAGGCCGCGCGCCTCCTTGGTTTCGATGCGCAGGGCGTAGCGCTCGAAGTCCATCACGCGGTACTCGGCCGTACCGGCCGTCCCTTCATAGCGCCGCCCCTTGTCGAGGACGAGAAAGCGGTCGCCGTTCTGCATCGTTTCCGTATGCCCTTCCGCGGTGGCCATCACGCCCAGCCGGCCCTGCTGAACCGAGCTGATGAACACGTTCTTGACGCGTCCGTCCTCACCGGCCACGCCCTCGACGAAGAACACCCGGTCGGCGGCCGCCGATTCGTTGAATGCGCCGGGCGATACCCGCGCAACGTCATCGCGCTGGTCCATGGTCTGCCTGTAAGCCTCGCTCTGCTGGGTCGCCCAGGGGGCCAGCAACAGCGAAAGGACGGCAATGACGACGACGGGGGGCACGGCAAAGCGCACCACCGGCCGGATCAGTGCCGTCAGCGGAACTCCCGACGACAGCCAGACCACCATCTCGGAATCGCGGTACCAGCGCGACAGGGTCATCAACACGGCGATGAAAACAGTCAGCGACAGCAGCACCGGCAGGTAGCTCACGGCACGGAAGCCAAGCAGGGCAATCACCGCCTCGGAAGCCAGCCTGCCGCCGGCCGCATCGCCCAGCAGCCTGATCAACTGCGTGGTCATCAGGATGGCGAAGAGGGCCACGAATACCCCCGCCGCGGTATGCGTGAACTCCCGGATGGCGGCGCGCTGGAATATCATCGTGGGGGTCCGCTCGCGGCGTCGGCAATTGAGAGAGTCGTATGGGCGATCGCTCCACGCGCGGCGGCGGACCGGAACACCACAACCGTCCGGTCATTCCGGCACTAGCAGGAGAGCGTCTTGGAATTTGAAATTATATGCGGAAGCCCCGCCAAGCAGCCGGCCGGCTGTGTCGTCGCCGGCGTATTCGAGGAAGGCAAGCTGTCGGCGGCGGCCGAGTTGCTGGACAGCGCGGCGAAGAAGTTTCTCACCGGCATCGTCCGTCGCGGCGACATGAACGGAAAGGCCGGAGCCAGCCTGCTGCTGCACGGAGTTCCCGGCATTGCCGCGGAACGCGTACTGCTGGTGGGCCTCGGCAAGCAGCGCGAGTTCGGCGCCAAGGAGTACCGGACGGCCGTCGGCGCGGCGGTGCGCCGGCTCGGTGATGCCGGCGCCAAGGATGCGGCGCTGTACCTGACCGAACTATCCGTCGGCAAGCGCGACGTGGCCTGGAACGTTCGCCAGGCAACACTGGCGGCACAGGATGCACTGTATCGCTTCGACAAACTCAAGTCGAAGAAGGAAGAACAGCGCCGCCGGCTCGCGAAACTCTGCTTCGCCGTGACGCGCCGCACGGACAAGGCCACTGCCGAGGCGGCACTGGCCGAAGGGGTCGCCATTGCGGCCGGCATGGAACTGGCCCGCGACCTCGGCAACCTGCCCGGCAACATCTGTACGCCGAGCTACCTTGCAGACCAGGCACGCCAGCTCGGCAAAGCGCACCGCCTGGGCGTGGACGTGCTCGACCGTGCGGACATGGAGAAGCTGGGCATGAACACCCTGCTTTCGGTGGCCCGCGGCTCCCACGAACCCCCCAAGTTCATCGTTCTCCGCTACAACGGCGGCGGCTCGGCCAAGCCCGTCGTCCTCGTCGGCAAGGGCATCACCTTCGATTCCGGAGGCATATCGCTGAAGCCCGGCCTCGAGATGGACGAAATGAAGTACGACATGTCGGGTGCCGGGAGCGTGCTCGGCACCCTCAAGGCGGCCGCACTGATGAAGCTGCCGCTGAATGTCGTCGGTGTAATCCCGTCGACAGAGAACATGCCCGGTGGCTCGGCAACCAAGCCGGGGGACGTCGTCACTTCGATGTCGGGGCAGACGGTGGAGATACTCAATACCGACGCAGAGGGCCGCCTGATTCTTTGCGACGCACTGACCTATGTGCAGCGCTTCGAGCCGGATTGCGTGGTCGACATAGCGACGCTCACCGGCGCCTGCGTCATCGCCCTGGGGCACGTCGCCACAGGCCTGCTCGCCAATGACGACGAACTCGCGCAGGAACTGCTTGCTGCGGGCGACGATGCGCAGGACAGGGCCTGGCGCCTGCCCCTGTGGGACGACTACCGCGAGCAACTGAAGAGCAACTTCGCCGACATGGCCAACATTGGCGGCCGGCCGGCCGGAACCATCACCGCGGCCTGCTTCCTCTCGCGCTTTGCGGAAGCCTACCGCTGGGGCCACCTCGACATCGCCGGCACCGCCTGGCGTTCCGGCAAGGAAAAGGGCGCCACCGGACGGCCCGTGCCCCTGCTCAGCCACTTCCTGATTGCGCGGGCGAGGCGCGCGTCGAAAGCCGCGGGACGCAAGCGCAAGTGACCCAGGTGCGCTTCCTCCACGGCGCCGGCGACCGAATCCAGGCGGCTGCGGCGTGGCTTGCCATTGCCGCCGCGCAGGGCAGGCAGGTATTGGTATTCGTGCCGCAGCCGGCTCGGGCGGAGCAGCTCGACCGGACGCTATGGACCCAGCCCGCCACCGGATTCGTTGCCCATTGCCGGGCCGACGATCCGCTCGCCGCCGAAACGCCCATCGTGCTCGCCGGCAACCTCGAGCAGCCCGCCCATGACGCCTGTCTTCTCAACCTTGGCGACGAGGTTCCCCCCGGGTTCAGCCGGTTCCACGAACTGGTCGAGATCGTCAGCGTCGATGAACAGGAGCGCACGCTGGGCCGCGAACGCTTCCGCTTCTACCGTGAGCGGGGCTACCCGCTCGAAGCCAGCGACATCTCGGCCGGGATCAGCTGATGGATGACGAAACCGATCGACTGCTGCAAAAGGCCGACGCGTTGATGCGCCGCAGCCGCGTGTTCATCGCCGGCGCAGGCAAGGCGAGCGCCCCTGCTGCCGAAGCCGAGGACGACCTGCCGGTGCTGACCGAAATCGTCACCGAGCAGGAGGCTGCGCTGGCGACCGCGCCTCCGCACATGCAGCAGCACCTCGATGCCCTGCGCGAGGAAGTATCGCGCTGGCTCGAGCAGGAGCTGCCCGGCGCCGTATTGAAGGTGACCGATGGCTTCGCCGACCAGCTCGTCGGCGAGCTGACCCATCAGGCCGAGAAGAACCTGCTGCCGCGGCTTATCGCGCGACTCGACGGCAGCGCCGCCGACCCCGCATCCGGCGACTGACGTACTAGTCGTGCGGCACGGTCTCGGCGAAGGCCGGCCGCTGCATCAGCTTGTCGTAATGGGCCTGGAGGTTGGGATGCCGCTGTCCCCAGGCAATGGCCGGATGGCGAAACAGCAGGTATCCCAGCGCGCATCCGACGGCAATGTCGGCCAGCGACAGGCCGGTACCGTGGCACCACGCCTGGTCGCCAAGTTCGTCGGCCATCGCCTGCAGCGCGGCGTCGATCTTGCCGAATTGTCGATCCATCGCACCCTGGCTGCGTTCGCCATCGGGGCGCCGCGATTCCAGCAATGCCGCCACCGCCGCATCGAGCAGGCCGTCGGCCAGAGCCTCCCAGCGCTTGACGCTGATGCGCTCGCGCCCCGCCGCCGGAATCAGGCGATTGTTGGGGGCCATCATGTCGAGATACTCGGCAATGACGCGCGAGTCGAACAGCGTGCTGTCGTCGTCAAGGACCAGCACCGGCACCTTGCCCAGCGGATTCAGCGTCGGAATCCTCGTGTCCTTTTCCCAGGGCGAGTCGATCGCCAGATCGCAGTCGATCTTCTTTTCCGCCAGAACGATGCGGACCTTTCGGACATAGGGGCTGGTGTAGGTGGCAATCAGCTTCATAGGGAAAATCGGTGCGATTCGGCAGAAAAAAAACTATATCACGGTGGCCAGGCACTGCCGCTTCGGCTGGCTGCGAATAGGCCCCATGTTAAAATCCACCCTGCCCGTGTGCCATGCGCCGACGCTCCCCGCCATGACCCTGACCCCGCTTACCGCCCTATCGCCGCTCGACGGCCGCTATGCCGCCAAGGTCGAGCCGCTGCGCGCCCATTTTTCCGAATTCGGGCTCATCCGCAACCGCATCCGGGTCGAAATCGAGTGGCTCAAGGCACTCGCCGCAAATCCCGGCATCGCGGAAGTACCCGGCTTCACGCCCGACACGCTCACCCAGCTCGATCGCGCCGTTGCCGAATTCTCGCTCGCCGACGCGGAGGCGGTGAAGAAGATCGAGTCGGTCACCAACCACGACGTCAAGGCTATCGAGTACTGGCTCAAGGAGCGCTTCAGCAGCAACGCGGAAGTGACCAAGGTTTCCGAATTCATCCATTTCGGCTGCACCTCCGAGGACATCAACAACACCTCGCACGCGCTGATGCTGAGCGACGCGCGCGCGCAGATCCTGCTGCCGGGCCTCGACAAGGTAATCGAGAAGTTCCGTGCCCTGGCGCACGACCTCGCCGACCTGCCGATGCTGTCGCGCACCCACGGGCAGCCTGCAACCCCGAGCACGCTGGGCAAGGAGATGGCCAACATCGCCGCGCGCCTGATTCGCGCCCGCGCCCGCATCGCCGGCGTGAACCTCCTGGCCAAGTTCAATGGCGCCGTCGGCAATTACAACGCCCACCTCGCCGCCTACCCTGACCTCGACTGGGAAGGCATCGCAAGGAAGTTCGTCGAATCGCTCGGCCTCGAGTTCAATCCCTACACGATACAGATCGAGCCGCATGACGCCATGGCCGAGCTGTTCGACGCCATCGCGCGCTGCAACACCATCCTGATCGACGCCGACCGCGACATCTGGCAATACATTTCGCTGGGTTACTTCAAGCAGAAAACCAAGGCCGGCGAGATCGGCTCGTCGACCATGCCGCACAAGGTCAACCCGATCGACTTCGAGAACTCGGAAGGCAACCTCGGGATTGCCAACGCGGTGCTGCGCCACCTTTCCGAGAAGCTGCCCATCTCGCGCCTGCAGCGCGACCTCACCGACTCCACGGTGCTGCGCAACATGGGCGTGGCCTTCGGCTACGTGGTGCTGGCGCATGACTCGACGATGCGCGGACTGAACAAGCTCGAGGCCAACCCCGCACGACTGGCGGAGGACCTCGATGCCTGCTGGGAAGTGCTGGCCGAACCCGTACAGACCGTGATGCGTCGCTACGGCGTACCCAATCCCTACGAGCAGCTCAAGGAACTGACGCGCGGCAAGGGCATCGAGCCGGCCGCACTGCGCGCTTTCATCGACGGCCTGGCCATTCCGGAGGCCGAGAAGATCCGGTTGAAGGCGATGACGCCCGGCAGCTACATCGGCAAGGCGGTCGAACTGGCGAAGGGAATCTGAGGTGGCCTTTGCCGACAACCTGAAGCAGTTGCCCAAGATCTCCCATCTCGCAGCCCTGCAACTGGTCGACCGCGAAGGTGCCGTGGTCGGCACCATCGAACACAAGCCCGGCCAGACCGGGTCGCTGGCCGTATACAATCACCTGGGCCAGATCTACGGTGCCATCACCGTCGAAGCGGCAAGGAAGGGTCTCGAGCTGTACGGGGAGCACACCGCGGATGCCCGCGCCAATCCCGGCAAGCATCCGAACATCGACCGCCTGATCGCGCTGGCCGATGCGGGAACCGGGCTCCTGCGCGTCAAGCACGTCTTCGCCACCGGCGACACGTAGCCGTCCCGCCGGGACGGCCAATTTGTTCAAGTATGGAATAATCCGGCCATGCCGGACGTCTACTGCATGTCGGAATCCGCCGGCCCCCAATGACAGAACAAGGAGTCCCCATGAAACTCAGCCACGTTATCGCTGCAGGCCTCGCCATCGGTCTCGCCTCTTCAGCACTCGCGCAGGTTGTCGGCAAGGCCGAGGACCAGATCCGCTGGCGCCAGTCCGCCTACCAGACCATGGCCTGGAACATGGCCCGCATCAAGGCAAACATCGAAGGCACCTACAACAAGGACCAGGTGGTCCAGGCCGCGAACGTGATCCAGGCCATCGCCACCTCGGGCATGGGCGCCCTCTTCCAGGCCAATACCGGGTCGGGCAAGGGTTGGCACGACACCCACGTCAAGCCCGAGTTCTTCAAGCCCGAGAGCAAGGACGAACTGGGCAAGATCGCCGGCAACTACATCAAGGAAGCCAAGGAGATGGCTGCCGTCGCCGCCAACGGCGATGCGGCCGCGGTCAAGGCGCAGTTCGGCAAGCTCGGCGAATCGTGCAAGGCCTGCCACGACAAGTTCCGCAAGGAAGACCACTAGTCGTCGGGCTTCTTCCGGCATGAAAACGGCCGCCTGCGGGCGGCCGTTGCATTTCCGGCTTCCGGCCTACCAGGCGGGAGTTTCGCCGGCAGGCGCGGGGGCAGCTGCCGGCAGCCAAGCCCCGCTTGCGGCATAGACCGCCGCCAGGGCAATGACGAGGGCGACGACGAAGGCGAGCGCGCCCCCGCCCTGCGCCGATTCGCCGGAGCCATCCTTCCAGCCCGTGATCATCGGCATCACCAGCGACTCCTTGCGCACGCGCACGTAGAAGGCGATTGCCGCGACGTGAAGGAACACCAGGAGCAGGATAACCGGCTCGAACAAGTGGTGGATGCCCCGCATGCGGTCCGACAGTCCCTTGCCGACCAGCGCATAGAGCGGTCCTTCGAAGGCGATGTCGTCGTTGGCGAAGAGCCCGGTCGCCACCAGTGCGAGCAGGAGGCCCAGCAAGCCCAGCACGGATAGTGCGCCTAGCGGATTGTGGCCCTCGCCATGCCATTCGCCGCGCAGGTAGGCGCGGATCGCCGCCGGGCCGCGTACGAAGCTGCAGAACCGGGCATGGGTGGAGCCGACAAAGCCCCAGACGATGCGAAAAACGAGAAGCCCGACCACGGTAAGGCCGATACGCCCATGCCAGACCATCGCGTTGCCGCCGATCTTCACCGTGACGAAGGATCCGACCACGCACAACACCAGCAGCCAGTGGAAGGCGCGAGTGGGCAGGTCCCAGACGCGGAAGCGCTGCATGCGCCTAGACCACCGCTTCCTGCTTCTCGACCTTGACCTGGATGAACTGCTCGCGCGAGACACCCATCCACATCACCAGCGGGCTCGCCACCAGGACCGAGGAGTAGATGCCGAAGCAGATGCCGATGGTGAGCGCCAGCGCAAAGTAGTGCAGCGCCGGGCCGCCGAAGATCAGCATCGAGGTCACCATCATCTGGGTACAGCCGTGGGTGATGATGGTGCGCGAGATCGTGCTCGTGATGGCATGGTCGAGCACCTGCGGCGTTGTCATCCCGCGCTTCTTCTTGAAGGTCTCGCGCACCCGGTCGAAGACGACCACGGACTCGTTGACCGAGTAGCCGAGCACGGCGAGCACCGCGGCCAGGACCGGCAGCGAGAATTCCCACTGGAACAGGGCGAAGAAGCCGAGGATGATCACCACGTCGTGCAGGTTGGCGATGATGGCCGAGACCGCGAAGCGCCACTCGAAGCGGAAGGCCAGGTAGACGACGATGCCGCAAATGACCAGCAACAGGGCCAATGCCCCGTCGGCGGCGAGTTCCTTGCCTACCTGCGGCCCGACGAACTCCACGCGCTTGAGCGTGGGCGGGTTCGCAGTCGAACCGCCGGCCTGCTGCAATGAAGCCATGACGCGCTCGCCGACCTTGGCGGTCTCGGTGTCCTTGGCCAGCGGTACGCGGATCAGCACATCGCGCGAGGTGCCGAAGTTCTGCACCTGGGTATCGACGAAACCATCCTTGTCGAGCTGCTTGCGCAGTGTGTCGAGGTTGGGGGCCTGCGCATAGCCCACCTCGAGCAGCGTGCCGCCGGTGAATTCGATCGAGAAATGCAGGCCCTTGGTGGCCAGGAAGAACACCGCCAGCAGGAAGGTGATTAACGAAATCACGTTGAACACCAGCGCATGGCGCATGAAGGGAATGTCCTTGCGGATGCGGAAGAATTCCATGTCGCGCTACCCCTCGCTCGTCGCCGTGCCTGGCTTCCACACCTGGCCGATGCTCAGCGCATCGAGCCTGCGGCGGCGCCCGTAAATCAAATTAACCAGCGCCCGCGAAACCACCACCGAACTGAAGATCGATGTCAGGATGCCCAGGCAATGCACCACGGCGAATCCGCGTACCGGGCCCGAGCCGAAGATCAGCAGCGCGATGCCGGCGATCAGCGTGGTTACGTTGGAATCGAGAATCGTCGCCCAGGCGCGCTCGTAGCCGGCCATGATCGATGCCTGCGGCGTGCTGCCGTTGCGCAGCTCCTCGCGCACGCGCTCATTGATCAGCACGTTGGCGTCGATCGCCATGCCCAGCGTCAGGGCGATGGCCGCGATGCCGGGCAGCGTGAGCGTCGCCTGCAGCAGCGAGAGCAGGGCCACCAGGAACAGCAGGTTGGCCGACAGGGCGATCACCGACACCATGCCGAACAGCAGGTAGTAGGCGACCATGAAGGCGGCGATCGCGGAGAAACCCCACAGCGTCGAGTTGAAGCCCTTGGCGATGTTGTCGGCGCCCAGGCTGGGACCGATGGTGCGTTCCTCGATGATCTCCATGGGCGCGGCGAGCGAGCCGGCACGCAGCAGCAGCGCCACGTCGTTTGCCTCGACGGTGCTCATGCGGCCGGAGATCTGCACGCGCCCGCCGCCGATTTCGGTGCGGATCACCGGTGCGGTCACCACTTCGCCGCGGCCCTTCTCGATGAGCAGGATCGCCATGCGCTTGCCGACGTTCTCGCGCGTGACGTCCTTGAAGATGCGCGCACCGGCGGAATCGAGGGTGAGATGCACCGCAGGTTCGTGGGTCTGGTTGTCGAAGCCGGCCTGGGCATCGGTAAGGCGTTCGCCCGTCAGCACCACCTGCTTCTTGACCAGCAGGCCGCGACCGCCGCGCTCGACGTAGTACTCGGTGCCCGCCGGCGGCTGACCACGCGCCGCCTCTTCGAGCACGCTCGGGCTGCCGCCGAGTTCGTCGTCGACCATGCGCACTTCCAGGGTGGCCGTGCGGCCCAGGATGTCCTTGGCCTTGGCGGTGTCCTGCACGCCCGGCAGCTGCACCACGATGCGATCGGCGCCCTGCTGCTGGATGACGGGCTCGGCGACGCCGAGCTCGTTGATGCGGTTGTGCAGGGTCGTGATGTTCTGCTTGACGGCGAATTCCTGGATGCGCTTCTGCGCCTCCGGCTTGAGCGTTGCCACCAGGCGGAAGTCGGCGCCATCCTGGCTCTCGGCAAGCAGCAGGTCCGGCTGGTTGTCGGCGAGCACGCCGCGCGCCTTCTCGCGCGTCTCGACGTCGCGGAAGCGGATCGCCACACCCTGCCCCTCGCGCGCGATGCCGCCATGGCGGATGTTCTTGTCCCGCATCAGGCTGCGCAGGTCGGCGGCGGTCGAATCGAGGCGCTTGGTCAGCGCGCCCTTCATGTCGACCTGGAGCAGGAAGTGCACGCCGCCGCGCAGATCGAGGCCCAGGTACATGGGCAGCGCATGGATGCCGGTCAGCCAGTTGGGCGAGTCGGACACCAGGTTGAGCGCCACGCTGTAGGCCGCGTCGGCGGCCACAGGATTGAGCGCCTTTTCGAGCGCATCCTTGGCCTTGAGCTGGGTGTCGGTATCGGCCAGCCGCACGCGGATGCTGTTGAGGTCGAGCACCACGCCGCGCGGCGTCACGCCCGCGGCCTTCAGCACCTCCTCGACGCCCGACATCAGCTTCGCATCGATCTTGTGCGTCGCCTTGACGCTGGCCACCTGCACGGCCGGCGCCTCGCCAAAGAAGTTCGGCAGCGTGTAGAGCAGGCCGAGCACGAGCGCGACCAGCACCGTCGCGTTTTTCCAGAGGGGATAGCGGTTCATGGATGCGAAGCGTGTCGGGGAACGAAGCGGGCCGCGCCAGGGAGCGGCCGGCCGCGCGTCCGCGCCTAGAGGGTCTTCAGGGTGCCCTTCGGCAGCAGCGCGCCGACGGCATTCTTTTGCACGTTGACCACGACCGGGCCGTCCTTGCCCTCGGCGATCTCGATGCTAAGGTAGTTCTCGCCCACCTTGGCGATGCGCCCGGCAATCCCGCCCTGGGTAACGACTTCGTCGCCCTTCTGCAGTTCGCCGACCATCTTCTGGTGCTCCTTGGCCTTCTTCATCTGCGGCCGGATCATGATGAACCAGAGCACGACGAACATCAGGATGATGGGCAGCATGCCCATCAGGCCTCCGGCCGGGTCGGCCGGCGCCGCGGCAGCCTGGGCGTATGCGTTGGAAATCAGCACTCGATGCCTCCGATAGGGTCGATATAACCGGGCGATTATACCTGCTCGCCCGCCCGCTCCCGTTCGAAACGGCGGCGGAAGCCGGCGAAATCGCCGGCCTCGATGGCCGCCCGCATTTCCGCCATCAGGGTCTGGTAGTAGAACAGGTTGTGCAGCGTATTCAGCCGCGCGCCCAGCATTTCGCCGATGCGGTGCAGGTGGTGCAGGTAAGCCCGCGAATAGCGCCGGCAGGTGGGGCATGCGCAGCCCTCGTCGAGCGGCCGCGTGTCGTCGCGGTAGCGGGCATTGCGGATCTTGATGTCGCCGTGGCGGGTGAACAGCCAGCCATTGCGGGCATTGCGCGTCGGCATGACGCAGTCGAACATGTCCATGCCCTGGCCCACGGCGAACACCAGATCCTCCGGCGTGCCCACCCCCATCAGGTAGCGCGGCTGGTCGGCCGGCAGGCGCGGCGCCGTGTGGGCGAGGATGCGCGCGAACTCCTCCTTCGGCTCGCCCACCGACAGGCCGCCGATCGCGTAGCCGTCGAAACCGATATCGACCAGTGCGCCAAGCGACTCATCGCGCAGCGCCTCGTGCATGCCGCCCTGGACGATGCCGAACAAAGCATTGGTATTGCCCAGGCGGTCGTGCTCGTCGCGCGAGCGGCGCGCCCAGCGCAGCGAGAGGCGCATCGAGGCCGCCGCCGTCGCAAGGTCCGCCGGGTAGGGCGTGCACTCGTCGAAGATCATGGCCACATCGGAATTCAGCACGTGCTGGATGCGCATCGACTCCTCGGGCGTGAGGAACAGGCGGTCGCCGTTGATCGGCGAGGCGAAGGCGACGCCCTCCTCGCTGATCTTGCGCAGTTCGCCCAGCGAGAAGACCTGGAAGCCGCCCGAATCGGTCAGGATGGGGCCTTCCCAGCCCATGAAGCGATGCAACCCACCGTGGCGGGTGATCACTTCCAGCCCGGGCCGCAGCCAGAGATGGAAGGTGTTGCCGAGCAGGATCGCCGCCCCCAGGTCCGCCACCTCGAGGGGCGACAGCGCCTTGACCGCACCGTAGGTGCCCACCGGCATGAAGGCCGGTGTCGGCACCGTGCCATGCGCGAGCGTGAGCAGCCCGCGCCGCGCCGCGCCGTCGGCTGCAATGCGCTCGAACTTCACGCCGCCTCCCTGCGCTGCAGCAGCATGGCGTCGCCGTAGCTGAAAAAGCGGTAGCCGGCTGCCACCGCATGCCGGTAGGCGGCACGGATCTGCTCCACCCCCGCAAAGGCGGAGACGAGCATGAGCAGGGTCGAGCGCGGCAGATGGAAGTTGGTCAGCAAGGCGTCAACGACTTGAAAACGGAATCCCGGCGTCACGAACAGTTCTGTCTCGTGCCAAGCGCCGGCATTGGCAATGCCGCTGCCGGCCTCCGGGAACCCTCCGAGCGCCGCGGATTCCAGGGCGCGCAACGCCGTGGTGCCAACGGCGAAGACCCGCCCGCCTTGTTCGCGCGTCCGTGCGATCGCCGCTGCGGTAGCCGGCGGCACGCGGTAGCGCTCGCGATGCATGCGATGTTCGGACACGTCCTCGCTGCGCACCGGCTGAAAGGTTCCGGCGCCGACGTGCAGCGTCACGTAGGCCAGCTCCGCCCCCGCGCCGCGCACCGCCGTCAGCAGCTCATCGTCGAAATGGAGGCCGGCCGTCGGCGCCGCCACCGAACCGGGTTCCCGCGCATACACCGTCTGGTAGCGCTGCTCGTCGGCGACGGCGGCGGCGCGCTCGATATAGGGCGGCAGCGGCAGGCGACCGTGACGCTCGATGAGCTCCGCCGCGTCGCCGGGAAAGCGCAGGCGGTAGAACTCGCCCTCGCGCGCCAGCACCTCGACGTCGAACGCCTCCTCCAGCCGGAGCCGCGCCGCGACGCGCAGGGGCTTGCTCGCGCGCACCTGCGCCAGCACCTCTTCCGCCGCCGCCAGCCGCTCGACCATGACTTCGACCTTGCCGCCGCTGTCCTTGACGCCGAACAGCCGCGCGTGCAGCACGCGGCTGTCGTTCGC
>ERZ724521.429-NODE-429-length-18903-cov-4.382746_pt1 | contig 18903 bp, 13 predicted proteins | sample MGYA00376054_ERZ724521 | MGnify/ENA primary metagenome ERZ724521 (study PRJEB28724, sample SAMN07190883) | activated sludge metagenome | isolation source: activated sludge of sewage treatment plant in Hong Hong | place: Hong Kong | collected 2016-03-17 ... | reverse complement strand
AAACACCCTCATCTCCCGATCTCAGTACTCCCGAATGGGATAAAGTATTCAAACCCTTGTTGTTCGACATGGGCAGGCAGAAATGCGTACTCCTGCTCGGACCTGAACTGGCGCACTCCGGCGGACGCCTGCTGAGAGAACAGTTGCGCGACCAGTTGGATCAGCAGCACAAGGAAGATATTGCCCATTTCCATGAACGTGATAACCTGTTTCTGTTTCACAATAAAGCCGCCAAGTCGGAAGTGCAACGGGCGGTAAGCCTGTTTTACGAGGAGGTCAAACCCGATCCGGAAGTGTACCAAAAGATCGCTTCGCTGCCGTTTGCGCTCACCATTTCGACGACGCCCGATCACTTTCTCTACCAGGCCTATCCCAGGGATGCGCGGGCCCAGTTTGCCTTTTTTAACCACATCGGCCAAAATGACGAGAATGAACTGGACGGCTGGGAGCGCGATCGCCCCTTGCTGTACAACCTGTGCGGCTCGTTCCGTGAGGATGCCTCGCTGGTGCTCGACTACGACGATCTGTTTCGGCTGCTGAAAACAGCCATGGGTACTCCCGGGTTGCCAAAAAAGGTGCGGCGTGCCCTTGGCGAAGCGCGATCGTTCTTTTTCCTCGGCTTTGATTTTGACAAATGGTATACCCAACTGCTGCTGCGCCTGCTTTGTGAAGACAATACGCCGATGCAGGTTGCGCTCAGCACCCAATACGGCAACAAGGACAACCAGATCTTTTTGCTCAAACAGTTCAACATCAAGTTTATCGGGGAGGGAGAAGCCTTCTTCGATGAATTGTGCCGTCGCTGGCAGGAGCAACTGAATGAAGGCGCTGCAGATGCCGAAAAGCCAGATAAACATCTGGTTATGAGGTTGTTAAAAGAAGGCAAGACAGGTCGCGCCCTTGAAGTTCTGATGAAATTGCTCACAGAGCCTGAAGACAAGGACATGGCCGTTATGGTCAGTAACTGGTACCACAAATGGGAAAACGATACGAAGGCCGGCACCGAAGACAGTCGCAACCTCGATACGCTGTATAACCGTGTGGTAAAAAATATCAATGATCTTGCAACCAACCTGCCCGACTGATGATGACCACACGACATCTTCGCTACCCGGGCGTTCGCCCGTTTGAGACCAGTGAAAAGCACCTTTTTTTTGGCCGCAGCCGCGATATCGAAGAATTATATGACCTGATCCTGCTTGAACGACTCACTGTGCTGTTTGCTAAAAGCGGTTATGGCAAGAGTTCGCTGTTGAAAGCAGGGGTAATACCCCGGTTTACGGATCCATATGCCCCCGAAAAGCACCGGTTCCAACCTTTGGAGATACGATTGGGCACCTACGTCGCCGGCAAGTCGGCGACACCGCTCCAGACAGTGGTAAAGTCGCTTGAATCCATTCTTCCGGTTGAGGACGCAGCATTTTTAAATACGCTAACGCCGGGAGTCCGGCTTTGGCACCATTTAAAAATGCGGCAACCCGCCGGCGATACAGCCCGGTTTTTGCTCGTTTTTGATCAATTCGAAGAGTTTTTCTCCTATCCGGAAGAGGAGCAGGCGCAGTTTCGGGCCGAAATAGCCGAATTGCTGTATGAGGAAATCCCCCAGGATGTTCGCCTTGCGGCGCGTTCGGGCGCCCGCGAACAACGGGCTTTTCTCGCCACACCTTACGATGCGAAGGTGTTGTTCTCCATTCGGGCAGACCGGCTCAGCCTGCTCGACGGCATGAAAGACTACCTGCCGGCAATTCTGAACAAGCGATACGAGCTTCAGGCATTAGATGTAAGGCAGGCCCGCGAAGCAATCGTGATGCCCGCTTCACTGCCCGTTGCCCTGTTGGGGGAAGGCGCCGGCCCCGAATTCGGCTACAGTGAAGATGCCCTTGAAAAGATGCTCGGCGAACTCTCCGGCAAAGATGCCGCGAGCAAGGGCCGGATCGAGGCATTTCAGTTGCAAATCGTGTGCGCTTCCATCGAAAAACGGGTCAATGAACGCGGTCTGACGATCGTGACAGCCGCCGATCTGCCTGATTTCGACACGGTATACGAAGATTATTACCAAAACCGTATCAGCGAATTGCCGGACGAGGAACAACTCCCGGCCCGCCGTGTGTTGGAGGACGGCCTGCTGCTTGTGGATGCCCAAACCGGTGATGCCCGGCGCCTTAGCCGCGACTCGGCAGAACTCTCCCAAAGCCTTGGCATTGCGCCCGAACTGCTCAAAAACCTCGAACGCACCTACCTCATCCGCCGCGAACTCAACACGCTGGGAGGATACAACTACGAGATCAGCCACGATACCCTCATCGCACCGATGCTGAAATCGCGCAAGGCGCGAGAAGCCACGCTGGAACAGCAGCGAAAGGAACAGGAGCGCCTCGAAGCCCTTGAACGGGCAAAGGCGGCGGAGGAAAAGGCCCGCGAAGAAACCGCACGCCGGGCCGAAGCGGAACGCCTGCAGGAAGCCGCCGAAAAGGCAAAAAAACGCGCCAATGTTTTTGCACTGGGTGTGGGTATACTGGCCATCCTGGCGGCAATTGCCTTCTTCTGGGCCAACAGACAATCAAATATCGCCACCGAACAGCGGCGCCTGGCCGAGGCCAACGCCGATGTAGCCGTCCGGCAAAAAAAACTGGCCGATTCAAGCGCGGTATACGCCAGGCAACAGGAAATGCGCGCGGATACCCAAAAAAATATCGCCCTTACCAATGCTGAAGCGGCACAGCGGGCGCTGGAAAACATGCAACGGGCCAACGATAATCTCGTCGAGCAGGCCCTGCTGGAGGCAGCACAGGATATTAACGGATTGCACTATGAAGCCGCGCTTTCCAGGTTGACCAATGCCGCCGCACTGGGCCAGAAGAAACCCAAGGTGGCGGATGCATTGCTTGAAATTGCCTATTTTTTCAATGAAAGCGGGCAACAGGAGAAATCCAGACAAATTATTGCAAACGTAGCCGCGCTGATGGGCAAAGGCGGCAGTACCGGTACAACAGGCGACCGGGCAGCGCTTCGAAGTGCAATCCAACGGCTTTCCCCTGCCCGTTTTGAGGCATTGAAGGCCCGTTACTACCCTGTCATGGTTGTCGTAAAAGGAAGCGGCGACGTTTCAGGATTTAAGATGGCCAAAACGGAAACCACGGTATGGCAGTATAACCTCTTCCTGAACGATCAGGGGAAGGATATGCTGGATGAAAGCACTATCAAACGACCTGGTTGGGGCTGGGAAGGCAACAATCCGGCGGTATTCGTCAGTTGGTACGACGCTGTGGAATATGCCAACTGGCTTAGTGCACAACTCGGACTGGCGCCCGTCTACACAATCGACCGGGAGCAGAAAGACGCCGATAATATCAGCGATATCGACAAGTTGAAATGGACCGTGACCCGCCGGGATAATGCCGGCGGGTTCCGCCTGCCTTCAGAGGCAGAGTGGGAATATGCTGCACACGGAGGCCCAAATAAAGCCGCCTTCGAATACGCAGGCAGCAACCAGGCCGATGAAGTAGCCTGGCACAAGGGTAATTCCGGAAATCGTACCAGAGCGGTGGCGACTGGCAAGAAACACAACGGAATCGGACTTTACGACCTCAGCGGAAATGTGTGGGAGTGGTGCTGGGACTGGAATACAGCATCGTACGGGCGGTATCGGGTAGTGCGTGGCGGGTCATGGAAAAACATGGCCTCCGCCATTCGCATCTCTGACGGCGGCATCCGTTCGCCCGACAGCCGCGACGACCAGTACGGTTTCCGGGTGGTGCAGGGCCTTTAACCTGACCTTCAATAGATATCCCCGGCTATTGCTTTGCCACACCCCCGGCGCGTTTTTTCAATACCCAAAATACCAGTATGCCGATCAGCAATAACCCCAGTCCGGGGAGTGCCTGTTCCGGCTGTTCCATTAGAGTATTCAGTGCAAAAGCCGCCGAGATCAGAACAAAAACCAGGGGTACCAGTGGATAAGCCCATACCCGCACCGGGCGTTCCGCGTCTTTTTTCCTTATCCGGAACACGAACACGGCCGCACCCGCAAGCCCCATGAATGCGATATCCATGAAGGTGACGAAAGTGATAATCTTGTCAAACAGTCCCTGAAAAAACAGCAGCACAGCGATGGCCCAAACAACCTGAACCAGCATGGCCACCACCGGCGTGCGCCACCGGGGGTGCACGTATGCCAGTTGTTTGAAAAAAATGCCGTCCTCGGCCATTGCAAAGTATATCCTGGGCGCCGACATGGTGTAGATACTGATCGTGCCGAATATGGACAGGGCTATTGCCACTGCAACAGCCTTGCCGCCCCAGGGCGCTATCGTTGCCATGGCATCTCCGGCAACCCGTGGCGTTTCGGCAATTGCTTCCAGCGGCAGCAGAAACATGTAGGCCAGGTTGACCAGCAGGTACATGACCAACACGATGATTACACCCAGGAACATTGCGCGCGGTACGGTTCGCGGCGCATCGATCGCTTCCCCGGCAAGATAGGAAGCGTGGTGCCACCCGCCCACTGAGAAAAGCACCCCGATCAGTCCTGTCAGCATGGCGGTCGTCAGATGAACCGGTACGTTTTTATCCAATGAAAAATCCAGATGAACCCTGGCCGGATCAAAATAAAGGAACCCGGCAACGACGATACCGCCTATAGCCAGCAGTTTTAGTCCGGTAAACAGGTTCGACAGGCTCTGGCTCACATTAACCCCCAGAATGTTGATGCCCGTGAGCGCCAGCATAGTGACGGCTGCGACGGCCGTTTTGACGCCCTGGCTCATGCCGGGAACAAAGATTTTCAGGTATTCGGCAAAGGCGACACAAAGGCCGGCCAGGGCGCCCGTATTGATAACCAGCAGGATGACCCAGCCATAAAGAAAACCTGTCATGTCGCCGTAGGCCTCCTTGAGGTACACGTATACGCCGCCTGATTTGGGATACATGCCGCCCAACTCGCTGAATGTCAGCGCTCCGGTGAGTGCGATCACACCGCCCATAGCCCAGACGGCCAGCACGAGCGTCGCATTGGGCACCGCACCTGCTATTTGCGCCGGTGTAATGAATATACCCGAGCCGATGCACGACCCTACGGCGATCATTGTAAGGCCGTAAAGCGTGAGTTTTTGCTGAAGGTTGGAATGTTGCACAATCAGGCTTGACTTACGGGACTTTTAAGCGACTCCTGATAAGGCAGGTAATAATTGTCGAAGAACTGCGCCTTTGCGCAATTATATGATTTTACACCGCCGATCAGGTAAAGGAAATATATGTAATACCAGGCAAAATCGAGTTGGTGCTTCAGGAAGCCGGACCGTGCGCTGCGCGGAAACAGGTGGTGGTTGTTATGCCATTCACCCGCCACGATACCGGGCCACATCTGGTTGATAGACATGTTTTTACGATCAAAATCAACGCCATCCCTGCGCAGATCCTTGCCTTTTCCGTGACCCTCGTAATTAAAAGTACGCACTCCGAAAGCCCAGATCAGCGCACCGGTGAATAGCGTACACGCCAGGGCGTGGCCGCCGATCAGGAAGAAAGCGGTATACCAAAAGGACCAGTTCAATACCCAGCTTACTATGGTATTGACCGGATGTGCAACGGATCCCCATTTCCGGTATTCCTCATACGAGTTGCATTTTATCCCGGAGTGCTGCAATAGTCCGACGACACCCGCATAATCCTTTTCATCCAGGTCGTCGGCGATAGGCTGGTGGTTCACATCTGCCAAAAAGCAGTACAACCAACCTGCATGGGTGTTATATGGGTCGCCCGGCTCGTCTGATTTTACATGGTGTACGTGGTGGGAGATCACATATATCTCTTCAGGCACCATTCTGATCATCAGGTGCTGGGTGATAAAGCGCCAGAATTTATTAGAAAAAACATAGGACTGGTGGGTGCAATAGCGGTGGTACCAGATGGTTCCGTGGGTTCCCATCAACACCATGCTGTACACAAACCCGATCAGCAAAAGCCACCAGGTAAAGTGTTTTATGAAAAAAATAAAAAAAACGGGAACCAGCAACAACAGCCATAACCAGGAAAGCATGGGCAGCCAGTTTTTCCGCGATTTGAATATGTTGATTCGTGAAAAGAATTCTGCAAAAATTTGTCCCACTGTAGGCTTTACCAAGGCTCCGTGTTCGTCCTGCCATCCGTATGACGGCGTTTTTAAAATGATATCAATGAATGCCATTAATAAATACTTGAAATGAAATTAAGTTGAGAAACAATGAGTTGCGTCAATCGGCAAACACACAAAGCAATATCGCTCGCCCTGCAAGTTGTGTTTGCCGGATGCGTTCCAGTTGTCAGACGGATTTGGAAAATGGGTAAGGCTTTGTTCGGTAAAGGACGGCAAAGATGCACATGCCGCGCCACAATATACACAAGACCTGTCATACTGTATTATTTTTGCCAAAAATGAAGTCCACCCCGTGAAGCAAAATCAGGAGCCAATCGACATGCTGCACCAGTATTGGGGGTATGCTGCATTCCGCCCCTTGCAGGAGGACATCATTCGTGCTGCGCTCGCCGGCCACGATGCCCTGGCCCTGCTCCCGACCGGTGGCGGCAAATCCATCTGTTACCAGGTGCCTGCACTTTGTCGGGAGGGGTTGTGCCTGGTGATCTCTCCGCTTATTGCACTGATGAAAGACCAGGTATACAACCTGAAGGCACGCGGTGTCCCCTGTGCTGCCATCTATTCCGGCATGAGCCGTCGGGAAATCGATATTATTTTTGAAAACGCCTGCAACGGCGCGTATAAGTTACTGTATGTCAGTCCGGAACGCTTGCAGACCGAAATGGCCCGCGCCCGGATACCCCGCATGAACGTGAACCTCCTGGCTGTCGACGAAGCGCATTGTATCAGTCAGTGGGGCTATGATTTTCGCCCGCCATACCTGAAAATCGCCGAATTGCGAACGCTGCTGCCCCAGGTGCCCGTTCTGGCGCTCACTGCAACCGCCACCACGGAAGTACTGGAAGATATTCAGGAAAGGCTTGCATTCCGGGAAAAAAGAGTCTTTCGGCAAAGTTTCGTTCGTCCCAACCTGTCCTACTCCGTGTTGTACGAGAGCAAAAAACGCGAAAAACTGCTCGATATCCTGCGCAATGTGCCCGGTACGGCCATCGTATATGCGCGCAGCCGTGGTGAAACCCGGGAAATTGCCCGCTTCCTGACGGCCCACGGCTTTAGCGCCGATCACTATCATGCGGGACTCTCTGCCGAGGAGCGTAGCAACCGACAGGAGGCCTGGATAACAGGCAAAACGCGCATCATCGTTTGTACCAATGCTTTTGGTATGGGTATCGACAAGCCGGATGTACGGGTAGTGGTACACCTGAACCTGCCCGACAATCTGGAAGCCTACTTTCAGGAAGCCGGGCGCGGTGGCCGCGACGGCCATAAATCGTACGCAACGCTGCTCTATGGACCCGCGGATGCCGACATCCTGCGGGTGAACCTGCAGACGGCCTACCCTGCGCTCGACCTGATCAAACGGGTTTACCAGGCACTGGGCAGTTATTCCCAACTGGCAATTGGCGCCGGCGCCGGGGAATCCATCGATTTCGACCTTCAGTACTTTTGCAGCACCTTTAAACTGGAAACGGCACCAGCCCACGCAGCGCTACGCCTGCTGGAGCAGGAGGGCTGGATCGCGATGAGCGATGCAGCATCTACTGCCTCTCGGGTGTACATCCAGGCTGACCGGGAAACCATTTATGACTATCAGATTCGCAATCGCCAGGCGGACAAGGTTGTAAAGGTACTGTTACGGGCTTATCCGGGTATCAACTCCAATTTCTGCGAGATCAGCGAACCGACGATTGCCGGTTTTGCCAAAATACCGGTGGATGCCGTGCGTCAGGTATTGACGGCAGCACATCAGGAAGAGATACTGGTGTATGAGCAACGCAAGGACAAGCCGCAACTCACCTTCACTCAGGAGCGCGTTGCTGCAGAACACCTCAGCATCGACTTTGAAAAATTCAACTTCAGGAAAAAACGGGCCGAAGAAAGGCTTGAACAGGCCATCCGGTACGCCGAAACGCGGCAATGCAGGAGCCAGCAACTGGTAGCCTATTTCGGCGAACCGGATAGCCCCGCCTGCGGTATCTGCGATGTATGTACCGGCAGAAACAAGAGTGATCTTCATTCGCAGGTCTTTGAATCCTACGAGCGCAAGATCAGGGAGGTGCTGCGCGAAGGGCCGTTGACCTTTGAAGAAATCCTACATGCTTTTGCGCTCAAGCGCCACGAAACGGTGGCTCAGGTGATCACGTATCTGATGGATGAAGGAAAAATGAGTGATTCCGGCGACGGCAAACTTATTTATTCCGGCGGATAAGGTCTTCCAGCCGCTCCATGATTATAATATCGTCCTGTGCCATATCGAGCACGACATCTGCCTTCAGATAACAGGATTCGCGCGCGGCCAGGCGTTCGCGAACAAAGACATGCAGGGCTTTTCGGTCAAGTGGCGCCAGAAGCGGCCGTCGTTCAGCCTCGGTTTCCAGTCTGGAGATCAACACCTCGGGTGTCGTTTTAAGGTAAACAGATGTCCCGGATGCTTCTATTATCGACTGGTTATCGAAAAAACAGGGTGTTCCGCCGCCCAGTGCAACAAGGGAGGCCGGCATTCCGGCAACGCGGCGCAGGTACATGCGCTCCAGATCACGAAATCCGGACTCGCCTTGCCGGGCAAATATTTCCGGGATATCGATTCCTTCACCCGCTTCTATATGAGCGTCGAGGTCAAGAAAGGGAACGCCTGTCCTCGCAGATATCCTTTCGCCCCAATGCGATTTCCCGGAACCCATAAATCCGATGAGGAACAGGTGTTTGGTCATTCACTTTTTATTGTGACTGCGGTGATTTACGCTTAAAAACGAAGTGTTGTACTTTTGCCGCACATCAAAAATAAACACATCAAAGATGAACAGATATTTTCTATTCCTGCTTGCAGTCGCAGTCTTTTCGGCCTGCCGGAATGACAACAGTGCCGACGGTGTCAAAGAAATTCGCGGCGGCTCCAATGCCGATCTGGTGCGCAACCCGGTCAGCGCAGATATGCCTACCGATACCAGCCAACTGGCGCGTATTGCCTTTGAAGAAAAAGAATTTGACTTCGGCGAAGCCAATGAAGGCGACATTGTGACACATCAGTTCAAGTTTACCAATACAGGCAAGGTTCCGTTGACCATTATTAAAGCGCGTTCATCGTGCGGCTGTACCATTCCGGAGTACCCGGAGGAGCCAGTGCCGCCGGGCGGTACCGGTGTGGTCACGGCCAAATTCAACACGGAAGGCAAGATGAACCAGCAAAGAAAAATGATCTATATCACTGCCAACACTTATCCGAACGAGTCGAGCGTGTTGCTGAAAGGCTTTGTCAAGGCAAAATAACACGTCGTGAAGACATAAAATGCGAACGGGCATGCCGATTGGCATGCCCGTTCTTTTTTGGTGGGAGGATGAGGGGGCTCGAACCCCCGACCTTCGGAACCACAATCCGACGCTCTAACCGACTGAGCTACAACCTCCGTTTTTGCGGCTGCAAAGATAGATACCGCTTGGGATAAAAGACAAATTCTGAACAACGGAAAATTTTAAAAAGTTTCGATGATGTCCGTTCTCAGGCGGAAACGGCCGTTGCCGGGCGCCAGCCGCGCAGTTTTTTCAATAGTTTGCACATTTTCAGGTTGAGCGAAGGGTTGGCGTTGAAAAAATGCCCGTTGATCGTCAGCCAGTTTTTGTCCTTTTTGATCTCCCGGATATCGCTGTAATAAACCCTGCGGGGCTTGTCGAACGGCGCGCGCCAATAGAGACCGCGGTCGGTCATCGCGAACCCTTCCTTGCCGTTCTTCTTCAGCGAAAGATCACAAATGAACCATATTTTCTCCCGCCGCTCTGCAAACAGAAAGGACTTGCAGATATTTTCGAGCAACTCCTTGTGCATCGATATAAAGTCGAAATAGAATACCTCGTCTTCCCTGCTGAAATCCAGAAAATCGCGGATCATTTGCCAGAGGTCTGTTTTTCCCGACTGTACTTTTTCGTATTTCAGGATGGCGGAAGGCAGGATCAGCCCGTTCAGGTCGGGACAAAACTGGATGATGAAATAGTCCAGCAATCCCTCAAATGCCAGATTGATGCGCCGGTCAATATCGGGGAAACCCTCCCGGCCGAAACGCTCCCATTGGATCATGGCGTCCTCGGCGATCTGCTCGGCGCGTACGTCGTATATTTCCCGGAATTTGGAACGGTAAAAACGCTCCACATAATCGCTGTATCGGGTGATGTCGTGCTCTTCTTCAATTCGTTTGCGCAAACTGCCGAAAAACAGCGCTTTTACCTGATCTGCTATCGTATCCGGATCAAAATCAAGTGCATACATCGGTTCGTACAGGCTGTCGGATGCCGGGCGACCGTTGAAATGGAAGCCGCAATGGTGGCAAAAAACGGACGCCAGCGGACTTTGACCATGGCAGGCCGGACAGGGCTTGGTTTTTTCAATAATATTGTCTCCGCAGCGGTGGCAGAACTTCGCACCCGGGATGATCTCAGCGGCGCAATTTGGACACAGATGCATAGTTCAGTTTGCAGTTTAGACTGCAAATATAAAACTATTTGTGTTTGTTGTAAAATATTTTGTGTCTATTTTTATCGGGCCCTTAATGCGAATGCACAAACTTGTCCCAAAGATCGGGACGACGGGCTTTGGTGCGCTCCAGACTCTGTTCGTGCCGCCATTCGTCGATCAGTTTATCGTTGCCGGAAAGCAGTACTTCGGGTACTACCCTACCCTCCCACTCAGCAGGGCGCGTGTACACCGGCGGCGCCAGCAGATCGTCCTGAAAACTGTCGAACAGCGCCGAGGTCTCGTCGTTCAGTACTCCCGGAATAAGCCTGCCGATCGAGTCCACCATTACAGCAGCGGCCAGTTCGCCACCGGACAGGACGTAATCGCCGATACTGACCTCCAGCGTCACAAATTCTTCGCGGATCCGCTCGTCGACACCTTTGTAATGACCACAAATAACGAGCAGGTTTTCTTTGAGTGACAAGCGGTTGCACAGTGCCTGATCGAGCCGTACCCCGTCAGGAGAGGTATAAATGATCTCATCGTAGTTGCGTTCCGCCTGCAATTTACGGATACAGGCTGCGAGGGGTTCGGGTTTCATCACCATGCCTGCTCCGCCGCCGAACTGGTAGTCGTCGACCTGCCGGTGCTTCCCGGTCGCGTAATCGCGCAGCTGGTGGACAAACACCTCCAGCAGGCCCTTGTCTTTTGCCCGCTTCATAATAGAGTGGTTGAGCGGGCTTTCCAACAATTCCGGCAATACACTGATGATATCGAATCGCATGGTTCAACAGGTCATAATTTGGTGAGAAAATCCATTACATCCACGCCGTCTGCATAGTCGGACAGCCCGGGCTCCTGGGTTGTACCAAAGGGCAGCACCGGAAGGCTGCGGAGTTTTATATTCCCCACAACGCACTGAATTTCCGTCGCTTTTGCTTCCAGCAGCGCATCCAGATCGAACAACTCGTCGTAGTATTCGTAGTGCACCGTCGCGATGCGCGCCTGCAAAGCCGGGTCTTCCAGCAGCAGCAGGCAGCCGTTGTTCAGGTGCGGCATCTTGTTCATGATGCAAAGGGTAAAATTGTAATCGAAGTTATTCTTGTACTTGTGGTGGTGGATGATCTCCCTGTACTCGTGCAGCGCCTCAAGCAAGGCGTCAAAATGATATCCGTGCGGCACGTACAATTTGGTGACGTTGCGACATCCCAGTCCGTAATAGGTAAAAATATCATTTCCAAGTGCATACAGGTCTGCGACGGATTCCAGACCTGTCAATACTGCCACACTGTTGCGGTTTCGACGTATGATATGGGGGTATTTGCCAAAATACTGTTCAAAATAGCGGGCCGAGTTGTTGCTGCCGGTGGCGATTACAGCGTCGAAATCCTTCAATGGCTCGCCTTCGGCAAGAAACGCTGTATAAGCCCATGACTCGTGTTCCCAGCCGCCCATCTTTTTTATCAACAGCGGCAGCAGCCGTTTGTCTTTGTCCGACAGTTTGACTTTTGCCCGATACCCCGACACAAAAACGCATAGCCAGTCGTGAAATCCCACAAGCGGAATATTTCCCGCCATGACGAGCCCGATCGTCTTGGCCGGGAACGGTGTGTCGGTGATGGCATACTGCTTTGCCCATGCCTCCAGTTTTTCCCTGCCCAGAAATGCCGTTGCAATAGCCGCCGTTGATTTCCGTATGCTTTCTTCCGTAAACCAGCCGTTTTCGGCACAAGCCAGGCGAATTGCGGTATCCAGGTCCTCGTCCCCGCCATTGCGCAGGTAATGACCGAGTTCGGCCAGTAAGTCTAATCGCTCCTGAAGTATCAAAGTTGTTTAATTTTGAGGGCAAAATTATAAAGGCATTTGTGTCCGGCGGACGGAATGCCTGATAGTTCTTGAATTTAATGAAAATAATAGTATTACTTTTAAACAAATTAATACTATTCCCGTTTGGGAGGACACAATAAAAGGACCATGCCCGAAATCAATATACAGCCCTTATCTCCTGCTCAACGCCTGCTCCGGTTGCTGGCACAATACCGGCGGGAAATCCGCTACATTATCCTGTATGCCGTTGTTGCCGGGTTGATTAACCTGTCATTGCCGCTTGGTATTCAGGCGATTATAAGTTTGATTGCCGGCGGAGCCATTTCGGCATCCTGGGTTGTGCTGGTCTTGTTTGTCAGCCTTGGCGCTTTAATGGTCGGCCTGCTCCGGTTGATGCAGTTGTCGATCATGGAGTTCATGCAGCGCAGGATATTTGCCGACGCTGCCGTTGAATTTGCGGTGCGCATACCACGACTCAACCTTGAGGCCCTGCGCAAGGAGCACTTGCCGGAACTGGTCAATCGCTTTTTCGACACCCTGACCCTCCAGAAAGGGCTGCCCAAGCTGTTGATCGACGGCAGCACTGCCATCCTGCAGATCATTTTCAGCTTGCTGTTGTTGTCGTTTTATCACCCGGCGTTCGTGCTTTTTTCGCTGATCCTCATCGGCATGCTCGCCATCCTGTTTTCCCTGACTGCCCCGAAAGGACTGCAAACCAGCCTGAAAGAATCCAAATACAAGTACAAACTCGCCTTTTGGCTGGAGGAAGTGGGGCGTGTAGCCACCACCTTCAAACTGGCCGGAGAGAACAGGCTGCCCTTGCTGCGCGCCGATGACATGACAGTTGATTACCTCGACGCCCGCGCCAAACACTGGCGCATCCTCGTCACCCAGTTTGCCGGCAGCGTCGCCTTCCGGGTATTGGTGTTGTGCGGTTTTCTGGTGCTCGGCAGTCTGCTCGTCATGGACAACCAGATGAATATCGGGCAATTTGTCGCTTCCGAGATTCTCGTGTTGTTTGTAATTGAGTCTGTTGAAAAACTCATCCTGCTCCACGAAACAGGTTACGACGTGCTGACTGCCATCGAAAAACTCGGTCAGGTCGGCGACCTGCCCCTCGAACGGGAAGACGGTATCCGGGTGGAAGAATTCTGCTCGGAAGGACCGCTTGAGGTGGAGTTTCGCAACTTGTCGTATCAGTACGACGACGGAACTACACCGGTGTTGAAGGACATCAACCTTCGCATTGCCTACGGAGAAAAACTGGCTGTTGCCGGATACGACGGCTCTGGCAAGAGCACCCTGCTTCAGATCATATCGGTCGTCAAGCGTGACTTTACGGGTTCGTTGTATTTCAACGGACTGCCCAAACAAAACATCAACCTGCGCAGCCTGCGGGAGCATATCGGCGACCTTACCTCCCAGGAAGACGTATTCAAGGGTAGTATCCGGGAAAATATCACCCTGGGTAACGAACACATTACCCTCCAGCGCCTGCTGCAGGTCACAGAGGATGTCGGGCTTGGTGAGTTTATCCGCCAATCGCCGCAGGGACTCGAAACCGAATTGCTGCCGGGGGGTAAAAACATCCCGCGCAGCGTGATCACCAAGTTGCTGGTCGCCCGTGCTATCGCTCCGAATCCCAAATTACTCGCCCTGGAGGAGCCCCACGCCAACCTCAACTTCAACGACCGCCTGCGCATCGCCAAACTGCTCACCGAACGCGGCAACCCCTGGACAATGGTCTGCGTGACGACGGATCAACTTATGGCTTCCATGTGCGACCGCATCGTGGTGCTGAAGGAAGGACAGATTGTGTTCGACGGCAGTTTTCTCGATGTACAAAAAACGGATCACTATAAACGAATCTTCAGAACCATCGGAGAAAACGGATCTTCCAATACACCTAACAACAACTGATTTACGGCATCCCGGGCAGATGCCTTTATCATATAACACTGCAACATGCTGAACATTTCTGAAAACATCGTTCACTGCGAAAAAGACCTTGTCGGATTGCAGTCCCCGGCAAAAACCACGCTGGCCAAATGGCATTTTTCCTTCAGAAAACTGCTGCTGGTACTGCTTGGCCTGTTTGTCTTTTTCATGTTCCTGCCCTGGACGCAAAACATCCACGCCGACGGAAAAGTGACCACCCTGCGGCCCGAACAGCGCCCGCAGACCATACACGCCACTATTTCCGGGCGGATTGAACACTGGTACGTAACCGAGGGCCAGTCTGTAAAAAAAGGCGATACCATCGTGTATCTTTCAGAGGTAAAATCCGATTATTTCGATCCCCAACTCGTCGACCGCGTCGGCAATCAGGTCAACGCCAAACAAGGCGCCATTGAATCCTATTCGGGTAAAGTCGGAGCCCTCGAAACCCAGATGGATGCCATGCGCCGGGAACTGGAAAGCAAAATCAGCCAGATACACAACAAGATCGCACAGGGCAAACTCAAGGTGGAAAGCGACAGCATCAAAGTGCTGCAGGCAGGGATCGACCTGCAAGTGGCGCAACGGCAGTATTCCGGCACCAAAAACCTGTACGACAAGGGGATAAAATCGCTCACGGAGTTTGAAGAAAAACGCCTTAAGTTGCAGGAAGCGGAAACCAAAATCGTCGCCGCAAGAAACAACTACGAAACCAGCCGGCAGGAACTGGATATTTACCGGACCGAACTCAGGCTTACCCAAAACGAATATGCCAACAAGATCGCCAAGACGCAAAGCGACCGGTTCAGCACGCTGTCGGAGAAATTCGACGCCCAGGCCTCGGTCAACAAATTGCGGATCGAACGCGACAACTACGCCCGTCGCAGCACTTTTTACTACATCGTGGCGCCGCAGGACGGTTATATTGTAAAGGCCATTACCCCGGGTATCGGCGAAATCGTGAAAGAAGGCGCACCAGTGGTGAGCATTCAACCTGCCGACTACCAACTGGCCGTGGAAATGTATGTGAAACCGCTCGACCTGCCCCTGATCAGTCCGGGCAGGCATGTGCGGTTTATGTTCGACGGCTGGCCGGCCTTTTTCTTCAGCGGCTGGCCGGGCGTTTCGCTGGGCACCTTTGGCGGCTCGGTGGTCGCCATAGACCGGAACATCAGCGCCAACGGCAAGTTTCGCGTACTGGTGGCGCCCGATGAAACGGATGCGCCCTGGCCCGATGCCCTTCAGATGGGTGGCGGTGCAAAAGGCATCGCGCTGCTCAACGATGTGCCGCTCGGATACGAATTATGGCGTATTTTTAACGGATTTCCACCCGATTTATACAAGGAGGAGGGAAAAGAAACCCCGGACAACAGTAAAAAATAATGTTGCACGCCGTTTCGGCGCGCAAACCTGAATCCCGCTATTAATGAGCAGACCTATTACTGGAATTGCCATACTTTGGATACTGTTGCATGCGACCCTGCTGCCCGCCCAGCAAATAGATACGCTTTCGGGTCCGTCGGCTGAAAAGGCCGTTGCAGACTGGCTTTCGTTCAAGGCGCGGGTGCTCCGGAACCATCCACTGGCCAAAAGTGCAGATCTGTACCGCGACCAGGCGGCGGCGATGCTGTTGCGCGCGCGCGGCGGCTTTGACCCGAAGGTTTACGGCGATTACACCGCAAAAAATTTCAACGACAAAAACTACTTCCAGTACACCGAAGCGGGCATCAAGTGGCCGACCTGGCTCGGTCTGGAATTAAAAAGCACCCTCAATTATGCCACGGGTGATTACCTGAACCCGGAACTGACCGTACCCACCAAAGGGCTTACGGCATTCGGCTTTAACTGGACGCTCGGACAGGGCCTGCTGACCGACGAACGCCGGACGGCATTGAAACAGGCACGTATTGGCATCGATCAGGGACAGGCGGAACGCGACGCGTTGCTCAATGACCTGCTGCTGGAGGCCGCCAAAGCCTATTGGACCTGGGTGGTTGCCGGCAATCAACTGGAAGTGTACAATGCAGCCTTGCAGCAGGCGACCAACCGGCACCAGGCCATCCGGGAGAGCTATGTCCAGGGCGATAAACCCGCCATCGATACGATGGAGACGTTTATCCAGGTTCAAAACAGGTTACTCGACGTCAATTTTGCCCGCAATGATTACCGGAACGCAGCCATCGCAGTCTCCGGCTTTCTCTGGGACGATGACGGCGCACCTGTCCGACCGGAGGATTTGCCTTCGGTGCCGGAACTGGGCACGCAGGAGTTGTTGCCGGCTTTCAATCCCGACAGGCAAGCCATCCTGCAACAGGCGCGTGCCAGTCACCCCGAATTGCGACTGTACGACGCCAAACTGCGCTTCCTGGAGGCGGAACGCCGATTGAAAGTTGAAAAACGGAAACCGGTACTCGACCTGAACTATAACATCCTGGGCGCCGGGCTAAACTTCTTTCCCGCCGGTGGTCCCGACGGGCCCGGCGTATTGGCCAGCGATATCAAATGGGGTGTCAACGTCAGTTACCCCCTGCTCAATCGGAAGGCTCGCGGCGACCTGCAGGTTACCGATATCAAACTGGCCCAGACGGAATTTGAACTGCGGCAAAAACGCCAAAGCATCGACATCAAGGTGCAACAGTACGCCAATGAGGTCGACAACCTCGGCGCACAATTAACGCTTTATCAAAATATTACAGAAAACTACCGGGCGCTGCTGGATGCCGAAAACGAAAAATTCAATTTCGGCGAAAGTTCCGTTTTCCTCATCAACACCCGCGAACAACGCTGGCTCGACGCCCGGGTTAAATACCTCAAACTGGCAGGTGAATACAGGAAAACAGAAGCGGCGCTGCGCTGGGCAGGAGGGAGTGTTGAGTGATAAGTGATAAGTGTTGAGTGATAAGTGAGCCGGAACTTTACACTAACTACCGCGGCTTTGTAGTCTGGCTTGTTCATGCTCAATTTGCAAACAGCCTTGAAGGTTCTGTACAAAAAGGATTGCAAAAAAACTCCTCTTGATTACATACTTAGTGTAATCAAGAGGAGGCTACTCAACACTTATCACTTATCACTTATCACTTACCACTTATCACTTACCACTTATCACTTATTTCATACTTTCCCTCCAGACAGTTCGTCCTGGAGTTTTTTCAGCGCATCCCAGTTGCTCTGGTCGGCGAGTGCAGCCTGTGCGGGCCAGGTAGAAGGATCGTGGATATTGAACTGTGATCCGCCGCCTTCAAGAATGTCCTTGATTTTGTCGGGCGATGCTTCGGAAAGTTGCAGCCAGGTTTTGATACCCGCCTTGTGCAGGAGTTCGGCAATCTTCGGGCCGATACCTTCCACAATTTGAAGGTCGTCTGTCTTGAATTTTTTCCCGGCAAAAGTAATCGTGGCGGGCTTGCTGCCCTTGCTGGCAACCTGTTCGCGCAGGGCATTCCTTTCGCTTTCGCACATCATCAGATCGTCTTTCGCTTTGCGGTGCTGTCCTTTCAGCGCCTCGATTTCGGCTTCAGCCTGCGAGAGTTTCAGGCGCAGATCGGTTGTTTCAGCGGTAAGGCTGGTCACCCGGGTGGTCAGGGCTTCGTTTTCCGTCTTTAATGCGCTGACCTTGTGGTAGATATAGGAAAACAGCCAGCCCAGCAAAAAGGGTATGATGCAGAGCATAAGACCGACGGGCAGGTCCTGCTGGAAAGTGGAATTGTGCAGAAGTATGTAGGAGAAAAACATGGTATATCGTTCGTTTTGAATGGTTAACGGTTGACGGTTATGACAACGCGACGGTTTTGGTGACGGCCGTCGTCCGTTTTGTTATCGGCGACCGGCATGGATTCGCCTTTGGAGTCCGTTTTGATTCGATCGGCGGCTATGCCGTTGTCCATCAATATTTTGGCGACGGATTTGGCGCGGGCAAGCCCCAGTTTGACGTTCTCATCATCGTTGCCCACATCGTCAGTGTGGCCGACCACTTCAAACGTAGTGGCATTGGACTTGTGTTCGATGCACATTTGCTTCAGGTACGCATCCACCTTGGGATCGTGGTCCTTCTCTGTCGAGTTGAAGGGGAAAAGCAGGATGACATCGTGGTACGATTCGATAATGGCGCTGTCCTCTTTCTTCAGCACCATTTTCACCCAGGAGAATCCGGCGGATTCCTTCGGCGCCCCACCCTCTACGAGATCATCTTCGACCAGTTTTGAAGCGATCCGGACCCGGCTTTCGGGCAGATCGGGTTTCATCCAGTCGCGCAGCGCAGCAGCCCGGGCAAGCCCCAATTGCTCGCCGTTGGTTTCATTGGCGCGATAGTAACCTGTGATAACAAGGGTGTCGCCCTGCCCGCCTGATTTCAGCATTGCCTTTTTCCAGTCGGGAAACTTGGCATCCGGAACCGGATGGTCGGCATTCCATTGGAACAATGGGACACCGGTAGTTTCGGCAGCAGCCTGTTCAGTCGCGGCGCCATCACAGCATTGGCATTGACGACAATGCCAATAATTGACGCACCACGCTGTGTAGCCCGCAAACAGCAAGAGAATAAGCCAGTGTGGAATTTTCATGTGTG
>ERZ724521.426-NODE-426-length-18953-cov-4.352312_pt1 | contig 18953 bp, 19 predicted proteins | sample MGYA00376054_ERZ724521 | MGnify/ENA primary metagenome ERZ724521 (study PRJEB28724, sample SAMN07190883) | activated sludge metagenome | isolation source: activated sludge of sewage treatment plant in Hong Hong | place: Hong Kong | collected 2016-03-17 ... | reverse complement strand
CACCTCGGCCAGCCCGTCGACGAGTCGCGCTTGCTCGTCGGAGCGTCCTTGACCCATGCGCGGGTCCAGGTGGTCGTTGATGTATTCGTCCGCCGTGGCCGAGACGGTCACCAGCGTCACGTGGGCTTCGAAGGTCTTGGCGAGGGTCGCGGCGTAGGCCACCGCGTCAATGGAGGTGGCGTCGTCGGCCACCCCAACAACCAACTTCATGGCAATCCTCCCGCCGTGGTGCAATCAACCGACCCTGGCCAGTACGGTAGCGCCGTTGACCTGCGCTTAGCGGGTCGAGGACGGAGTGCCGATGTCCAGCAGCCAGCCTTTGGTCAAGCAGGTGATGCGGGTCAAGAACCCCGACCACATCGTCGAGGAAGCCGATCACGGTGGGCTGAAGCGGAGCATGGGCCTGTTCGCGCTGCTCATGTTCAGTGTGGGAAGCATCATCGGTACAGGTATCTTCGTCATCCTCGGTGAGGCGATCCCGAAGGCCGGTCCGGCGGTCATCCTGTCCTTCGTCCTCGCAGCCGTCGTCTGTGCATTCTCAGCGCTGTCCTACGCGGAGTTGGCGGGCACCATTCCGGTCTCGGGCTCTTCCTACTCCTACGCGTACGCCACCCTCGGCGAGATCCTGGCGTGGGTCTGTGGTTGGTGTCTCATGTTGGAGTACGGCGTCGCCGTGTCCGCGGTGGCCGTTGGCTGGGGGCAGTACCTCAACGAGTTCTTAGCGGCGTTCGGCATAGCGATACCCCCGGAATTCGCGCAGCCACCAGGTGAGGGCGGCGTGGTGAACATCTCGGCGGTGTTCGTGGTGGTCGCGTGCATGTTCCTTCTGCTTCGCGGGGCCAGCGAGTCCGCGACCATGAACAACATCATGGTGATCATCAAGCTGGGGATCTTGTTCTTCTTCTGCGCCGTGGCCTTCACCGCGTTCGACGGTGGCAACTTCCAACCGTTTCTGCCGCTCGGCGTAGCCGGTGTCGGCGCGGCGGCCGGGCAGGTGTTCTTCTCCTACATCGGGTTCGATGCCGCGTCCACCGCTGGTGAAGAGGCCAAGAACCCCAAGCGCGACCTGCCGATCGCCATCATCGGCTCGCTGGTCATCGTCACGATCATGTACCTGCTGGTGACAGTCGCTGTGATCGGAGCCAACGGCGGCCAGCCCTCGGACTACGAGGGGCAGAGCGGGGAGGCGATCCTGGCCACCATCGCGAATGAGGTCACGGGTAGCACGTGGGCAGGAACCATCATCGCCCTCGGTGCCGTCATCTCGATCTTCTCCGTGGTGCTCGTGACCATGTACGGGCAGACCCGCATCCTGTTCGCGATGGGCCGCGACGGTCTGCTTCCCAAGACCTTCACCAAGGTCAACCCGCGCACCCAGACACCGGTCAACAACACGATCATCGTGACGATCATCATCGCCACCCTCGCGGCGTTCATCCCGCTCGGACAACTCGCGGAGGCGACATCGATCGGCACGCTGTTCGCCTTCATGATCGTCAACGCCGGCGTGATCTCGCTTCGCCGTTCGCGGCCCAACATGCCCAGGTCGTTCAAGACGCCGCTGTACCCGATCACGCCGATCCTCGGCGTGGTCGGGTGCCTGTACCTGATCGCCTCGCTGGCTTGGATCACCTGGGTGGTGTTCTTCGCCTGGCTCGCCATCGGCATGATCATCTACTTCACCTACGGCATCAAACGCTCACGTCTGGCCCGCGGGGAACCCGACGACTGGACCCCGGACCCCGAGCCACCCCTGGTGAGTTAGACCGATGAAGATCCTGGTGGGAGTGACCCCCGACGCATCGGCGGCCGATGCCTTGGCGCTCTCGGGTGTACTCCAGAAGAGTATGGGCGGCGAGGTCGTCATCGCCCACGTGTACGCCGCGCCCTCGGACCAGAGCGGGAAACGCAAGGTGGATGCCGAGTGGGTGGCATACCTGCGAAACGACGCCGAGGCGATCGTCGCGGATGCCGCCGACGCGGCGCCGCGGTACGGCGTGGTGGAGTGTGAGACCGCCGTCCACGGTCACCGCTCGAGCGGCGTGGGACTCGATGAGCTGGCGCAGAGGATCCACGCCGACGTCATCGTCATCGGCAGTGCACCGGGGGCTTCCAACGGCCGGTTCCTGATCGGTTCAACCGCGGACCAACTCCTGCACGGCAGCCACGTGCCGGTGGCTGTTGCACCGGCCGGGTACCGTCGGGTCTTCCCCGACGCGTTGGGCCGGCTCGTGGTCGCGTTCCAGGACACCACGGAGAGCCACAAGGCTCTCGAATGGGCTGCGGAGCACAGGGGGGATCGACGCCTCACGGCACTCACGGTGCTCATCCGGCACCGGGTGATGGGCAGCAACCTCGCCTTCGATGGCGAGGGCTTGGTGAGCCGGCAGTTCGAGGAGGACGCGCAGGTCGCCCTCGACGCGGCACTGCGGGCGCTGGGCACCGACGCCGATTCCGAACTGACCATCGGTGACGATGCCCTGTCCGCCGTCGGCCGCGTGCAGTGGCACGGTGACGAACTGCTCGTCCTCGCCTCCGGCGGTAGCGTCCTGCGGCGGGTGTTCCTCGGGGACATGACCTACAAACTGGTACGGGCCACCCCGGTCCCGGCCATCGTTCTGCCCCGCCACACCTGAGCGCCTGCATAGGCTGGCCACGTGAGATGCGTGGTCACCGGGGCGGCAGGCTTCATCGGTTCGGCGCTGGTCGCGGCGCTGCGGGAGCAGGGTCATGAGGTGCGTGGCCTCGACATCGCGGGAACAGACATCAGTGCCGACATCGCCCACCCCGGCGACTGGATGGACCTCGGCGACGTCGACGTCGTCGTGCACACGGCCGCGATGGTCGGCATGCCGTCCCAGGCTGAGGCCTTCTGGCGGGTCAACACGATGGGGACCCGTCATGTGCTGGACGCGGCACGCGACAGTGGCGCCGGCCGGTTCGTGCTGCTGTCGAGTGTGACGGTGTTCGGCAACGACTTCCCCGACGGCGTCACGGAGGCGTATCCGACGCGGCCCACCGGGGTGCCGTACGCCGACACCAAGATTGCGGCGGAGCACTTATGTCTCGACGAACACATCCGGTCGGGTATCGACGTCACTATCGTGCGGCCCGGCGACGTGTACGGCCCACGCAGCCGGCCCTGGACGCTACTGCCCCTGCAGATGATCAAGAGCCGTCGCGTGGCCGTTCCCACCACAGGCATCCATAGCCCGGTGTACGTCGATGACGTGGTGGCGGGGTTGATCCAGGCCGCGACTGTTCCCGAGGCTGCCGGGGAGATCGTGACCCTGTCCGGCGGGGTCGGGGTGCCGACCGGCGAGTACTTCGACCAGTATGCGCGCATGCTCGGCCGTGGTTCCGTGCCGCGACTCCCGCGCGCCCTGATGCTGGCCGCGGCCGGTGCCCAGGCGGGTGTGGCCAACCGTCTCGGGCGCACCATCGAACTGAGCCCCGCCGCAGTGCATTACCTCGCGGACCGCCGCGGCACCTACTCCATCGCCAAGGCGCAGCGCCTCCTGGGCTGGCGTCCGGAGGTGGGGCTGGACGAGGGCATGGCGCGAACCGCCGCCTGGCTGCGGGCGGAGGGTCTGCTGCCCGGCTGATCGGCTAGGTTCGACGCGTGAAGCGTCAAGCCAAGCAACACCTGATGAACGCCACCCGGGAGGCACTCGATCCGCGGCTGTCCGACATCGATCAGCGCGGCGCGGACCTTCAGCGACAGATCAACGACCTGGGCGACGTGGTGGTCGCCATGCGCGACCAGTTGGAGTCGCACCTGCCCCGTCCGGAGGGGCGCGCGGAGCACCTCGCCCAGTACAACGTGGCCGATGTCCTCGCCTGGCGCGCGGCGGAGACCTCGGCCGAATTCGTCGAGCAGTACATGGCCGATGCGCTCCCCATGGCTTCTCGCTCCGACCACCTCCACCATGCCGCTGCACAGGCCCCCGCCGAGGGTGTGATGCTCGAGTTCGGCGTGGGCTCCGGTGAGTCCCTGCGGTGGCTGGAAGACATCGCCGGGACACGGCGGGTCGTGGGCTTCGACTCCTTCGAGGGGCTGCCGGAGGACTGGCGGCCCGGTTTCGAGGCGGGGGCCTTCGCCCAGACCGAGCGCAGCCCCTTCGAGCACGCGGAACTGCGGGTCGGCTGGTTCGAGGACACCCTGCCCACCTTCATCGCTGAACTCGACGAGCCCATCGCGTTGTTGCACGTGGACTGCGATCTCTACTCCTCGACGTGCACGGTGCTGCAGCACTGCATGCCCAGACTGGCCGACGGGGCGGTGGTCGTGTTCGACGAGTTCTTCAACTACCCGGGTTGGCGCAACCATGAGGCGCGGGCGTGGCAGGAGTGGTTGGCGGACCACCCGACCGAGATCACCTACCTGTCGTACGTGCCCTCGTGGGAGCAGATCGCTGTGCGCGTCCAGGGCGGCTGACCGTGGCCGATCAGGAAACCCAGCCCGTGGAGTCCCACGCTGTCGATCGCAGCCGATGGCGACCGCTGAGCCCATTGCTGCTGGCGCTATCCGGGTACCTCGTGGTGCGTGGCACGGTGATGCTCAATGGCTATCTGTATGCCGACGATTTCGCACTGCGCTACTGGGCCGACACTTCCGGACTCACGCCGGAGTACCTCTTCCGGTCCTACTACGGGCACGTGCAGCCCTGGGGATTGCTCGCCCAGTGGATCCTGCAGGCCGGCTGGCCCGGCTCCTGGACGGCGCTGATGGTCTGGGCCCTGCTCATGCAGATAGCCATTCTGGCGCTGTTGTGGCGCATCGTGCTGCGGCTGACCGGCTCCCAGGTCGCGGCCTTCCTCGCATTCTTGGTGCCTGCGCTGTCGTCCTTCACGTTCGAGGTGGGCGTCTGGTGGTGCATGATCATCGAGAGTGCCCCCTACGGGCTGTTCATGATGTTGGCCATCTGGGCCCTCATCCGGGCGCTGTCAGGTGATCCAGGTCGCTGGTGGTTGTGGTCAGGATTGGCGTACTGCGCGGCGCTGTTGTCGATCAGTAAGGGCGTGTTCTTCCTGCTCATCATGGTCATCGTCGCGGCGTTCCTGCCCATCGCCGCCGCGAAACCCCGGGGGTTGCGAGCGGCCTTCCGCACCAATCCTCGTTACTGGACGCTCATCGCAGGATTCACCATGGTGTACGCACTGTTCCTCCAGGTGCATGCGCCGATCTCGCGCAGCCCCGATTGGGATCTGCTAAGAGCACTGCGGTACAGCAGGGACCTGTTCCTGCTCAACATCGTCAACGGGTCGGCGGGAGGTCCGTGGCAGTGGTTCAGTGCCCAGGGCGAAACCTGGAACGGGGTCCTCGTGATCCCGCGGCATTCGGCTCTTCTGCTGGTGGTGGCGGTCGCACTGCTGGCAGCGGTGGTCATCGTGGTGCGTCGCTACCGGCCCGTGCTCTTCGGCTACCTCATGGGGATGGTCGTGTACGCCTTGGCGCTCACCGCGCTCGCGGCGTACGGTCGGGGAGGTGCTGCGGTCGCCTCGTCCGGCTACCGCTACACCTCCGACTTCTGGATCCTGCTCGCGCTGTTCGCAGGTCTGCTCTTCTACCCCACCCTTACGGAGGTGGATCCGTTCAGCGAACGGGTGAAGGCGCTGCGCGCGCGGGGGATCACGCGGCAGTCCGTGGCCGTCGGGGCCGCAGTGGCGTTCATCGTGTCGAGCCTGATCTCGTCGGTGGAGCCGTCCTTGCGCTGGGTGAACAGCCAGACCAAGGAGTACGTGACTGTGGCGCGCGAGTCGATGCCGTCCATCCCGGAGACTGCAGAGTTCCTGCCACAGAAGACCATGACTGACCTGATCCACCCGATGCTCATGTTGCCGTTCGCCAGCACGGAGGTCGTCTTCTCCCCGGACCCGGCCTTCCGGCCCTTCGTCGAGTACTCCACGGACGGGCTCTTCGGATTCGCCAACGACGGCACGGCCCAGCAGCAATTCGTGGCCGGAACGCCCTCACAGCCCAACGGCGTGTGCGGGTACCAGGTCTCAGCCACTCCTGTGGTGATTCCGATGTCCAAGGAGGTCCCGCAGTGGTCGTTCGTGGCGCAGGTGTCGTACCTCAGCGACGCCGACACGACCGTGCGGATGGTCATCGGGCCGAACACCCACGAGGTGCCCATCCGGCAGGGGCTGCACAACGTGTTCTTCGAGGTGGAGGGCCCGGTGCCCGACGTCACCGTGACGGGTACCGACCCGCGAGTGCAGACGTGCATCGATCTGGTGAGCATCGGCCCTCGGTTGGGGCCGGACAACCCCGAGCCGTTCTACCCGCCGCCGGAGTGGCCGCAGTAGTACGTCGCCGCGGCCCGTGGAACGATCTGACCATGGGCGGTGGTCGGCAGTGAGCACGACGTCGTTCGCGGCCAGGAGGCGACTGGCCGCCATCGGCGCACTCGCCGCCGCCGGTGCGGGCGTGTTCGCGCTGCTCTGGGGCTTCACCGAAAGCCCGTTCGCCATCCTGATCGCGATGATCCTGTTTGTCGGTGCCTTCGGATTCGGCTGGGTGGCGCTGACGAGGCGCGACGCCGACCGGCGGCGGTCAGCGTGGATCGCCGGAGTGCTCTTCGCGGGCGCGCTGATCGCCGCGGTAGGCGGCCACAGTGAAGGCTGGGTGATCGTCCTCGGGGGTGTCAGCGTCGCTGTGTCGCTGCCCCTGGGTCGCTACGCGCTCGGCCGGGACCGGCGGTCACTGGCCGCACTCCCCCCGCCCGGTGTCGCCGTCCCCGCGGCCTCGAAGCCGGTGCTGCTGATCAACCCGCGGTCGGGGGACGGCAAGGCCGAACGTGTCGGGCTGGTCGAGGCCGCCCGCTCCCGGGGCATCGAGTGCCACGAGTTCGGCCCAGGTATCGACCTGCGACAACTCGCGCAGGATGCTGTGACCGCGGGTGCGGACGTCGTGGGAGTGGCCGGCGGTGACGGTTCGCAGGCGATCGTGGCCGATGTGGTCAGTCGCGCCGGCTGCCAGATGGTGTGCGTCCCGGTCGGCACCCGCAACCATTTCGCGATGGATCTCGGGCTGGATCGTGCGGACCCGGTCGCAGCCCTTGAAGCCTTCGGTGACGCGCGGTTGAAGACCGTCGACCTCGCCCGGGTGAACGGTCAGGCCTTCCTGAACAACGTGTCCATGGGTGTGTACGGATCGGTTGTGCAGAGCGCCAGTTACCGCGAGCGCAAGGTCGAGACCGCGATGGAGAAACTGCCGACCCTGTTGGAGAACCCCCCCGATCTGCGCTTCATGGGTCCCGACGGTGAGCCACACACGACGGTCCACATCGTGCATGTGTCCAACAATCCGTACCTGTTGGACGTGCGAGGTGCCGGCGGCAGGCCCAGCCTGCGCACCGGCGAGCTGGGGATCGTCACGGCCGAACTGGGAGGACCGGCCGCGGTCACCGACATGTTCGCCCGCGCCGCGGTGGGTCTGCTGAGTTCCGCCTCGGGATTCAACTCCTGGACCGCCGACCGGTTCGAGGTGGATGCCGATGGGCTGATCGAGGCGGGCATCGACGGTGAGGCGATCGAGCTCACCCCGCCTGCGGTCTTCACGATCGAGCCCGGGGTGCTGCAGGTCCGCATCCCCACCACAGCGATCGGCAGATCGCCGGCGGCGTTCGTCCCCGAAGTACGGCACGCCGCAGCCGAGTTGGTGCGCAGGGCCTTCCTGCCCACGGATCACTGGCAACCGCTGCCGCGTCGCTGAGCCGGGGCAGCCTGTGGCACGGTATGTCACGTGAGCGACAGACCTTTGCCGACGACCCGGCATCTGATGCGGGCCGGGCTACCGGGTGTGGTGGGCGGCGTCGCGGTGATCGCGGCACTGCTGGGCCTGTACCTGGTCCTGCCCGAGCCCACGGGGGATGAAGCCCCGTGGATGGTATTCGTATCGATCGTGGTCACGGCGGTGATCTACTCTGCGGGTGCCGTGTGGTCGCTGCTGTACATCACCCGTGCCAGGCACCCGGTCCGGGTGGGGTTCATCACGCTCGCAGTCATGGTCACCGCGCTGGTGGTGATCTTCGCCCTGACCTACCTGTCGTTGAGCGCGGAGGACGCCAGCAACTTCAACGTCCCCCTCGACAAGATCGACTCGCTGTACTTCACCATGACCATCCTGTCCACGGTGGGCTTCGGCGACATCGTGGCCTCGTCCAATCCGGCGCGGATCGCGGTGATGATCCAGATGGTTGTGGGCTTGACGCTCCTCACGGCGCTGGCCCGCGTCGTTCTCGAAGCCGCCCGGCGGGCTGCCCGCAAACGCTATGGCCTCGACGACGGTCAGGCGGGCTTTCCCTGATCGAAATCCCCGCGTCTCACCGCGTCGGTGATCTCCTCGACCTTGGCCCAGATGACGGCTCGCACCTCGGGGGCGCTCATCTCGCCGATGTGCGTGATGCGGCCCTCGATGTGGCCGTCGAGGGGTAGTTCGGGATACGCGACAAGGTGTCGCTTGTACTCGGCCTCGGTCGCGATGAGGTAGTTGCTCACCCCGGGCACGTCGATGTGCGCGGCGGTGTACGGGCTGATGAACAACTCGTGGGTGCTGTAGATGTTCGTGACCCGATCGCCGATCACATTGAGGTCATCGTGCAACTGTTCCAGAAAGGGGGAGCCTTCGGCCATGTCGGACAGCGCCGGCGTCATGTCGCGCGGTGTCCAACTGAACAGCCGCGAGACCCGGCGGGCACTCGTCGAGCCCAGCCAGGGGGCGCCCACACTGACCACGTGAAGTACCTGATGAGGGTGGTCCACGGCGTAACGCAGCGACGCGATGGCCCCCTGCGAGTGGCCCACGAGAACGACCGGGGAGTCCGGCGACCGGCCCTGGCGCTCCAGCCCGCGCTGGATATCACGTGTGAGATGTTCCTGTGATTTGTGCAGCGGGAGCGTGACCCCGAAGTTGGCCAACGTGATCAGGAACGCGTTCGGGTGCCGCTCAAGCACCCGCCGCATCATCAGAGTCGCTGCCACGCCGCGGATGGCGGTACCCGCGACGATGGGCACGGCTACCGGCACCGCGTCCTCCCATGTCCCATTTGGGTCACCGTAACTGATGTTCTGCGTTGTCTCAGGTGTACCGCGCCGCGATGTCGTCGGCGATGTCCGAGCGCTGCTTGCCCTCCACATCGATGGTCCAGTCCGCAGCTCGCTCATAGAAGGGCAGGCGACTACGCATCAGATCCACCGCCGACGTCCGGCTGTCGAGCGTGGGCCGGCGAGGGTCCCCGGCGACCTTGGTGGCCAGTCGTTCGACGTCTCCGGACAGGAAGACGATGCGGCCGTTGGCCTTCAGCAGGTCAACCTTGCGCTCGCTGAACACCTCGCGGCCCTGGTCGTCGAGGTCGACCACGATGCCGCCACCTGCATCGATGATGAGTCCGTCCATGGTGGTGAGTTTGCGCAGTACGTGGTACTCGGCCTCCCGGAACGCCGGCCATCCCTGTTGCGCGACGAGCTCCGGAATGGGCAGTCCCACCTCGTACTCGACGAGCACGTCCGTGGACATCACCGGACGTTTGGTGAGGAAGCAGACCCGGCGCGCGATGTTGGTCTTCCCGACGCCGCGCATGCCGATGAGCACGATGTTCACGCACACACTGTGGCACGGATCATGGTCTGCCCGGCTGTTTGCCTGGCACAGTTCAGGTATGGACGGTTCGGACAGACATCGCGTGGTGATCATCGGCTCCGGCTTCGGGGGCCTGTTCGCCGCCAAACGCCTCAAACGTGCCGATGTGGACATCACCCTGATCTCGCGCGTCTCCCACCACACGTTCCAGCCGTTGCTCTACCAGGTCGCCACTGGCATCCTCTCGCAGGGCGAGATCGCCCCCGCGACCCGCGAGATCCTGAAACGCCAGAAGAACGCACAGGTCCTGTTGGGGGAGGTGGGCGAGATCGACCTCGAGGCGCGCACCGTGACCTCCGCGATCGGTCCGCATCGCCGGGTCACCGGGTACGACTCGCTGATCCTGGCGGCGGGCGCGGAGACCGGCTACTTCGGCAATGACGGGTTCGAGCCCTTCGCCCCAGGACTGAAGAGCATCGACGACGCCCTGGAACTACGGGCGCGGATATACGGGGCCTTCGAGATGGCAGAACTCGAACCCGATCCGGACGCCGTGGAGGCGTGGATGACGTTCGTGGTCGTCGGCGCGGGGCCCACGGGGGTGGAGTTGGCCGGGCAGATCATCGAACTCTCCCGGCGCACCATCAAGAACGACTTCCGGCACATCGATCCGAGGAAGGCCCGCGTCATCCTCATTGAGGGCGGCGACCACGTCCTGAGCAGCTTCGGTGCACACCAGTCGGTCAAGGCCCAGGAGCAGCTGACGAAGATGGGCATCGACGTGCGGCTGCAGGGGCTCGTGGACGCCGTGAACGAGACGGGGGTGGAGGTCCGCTACCGCGACGGACGCGTCGAACACATCGCCTCGCGCTGCGTGATCTGGGCCGCCGGCGTGCAGGCCTCGCCGCTGGGCAAGCAGGTCGCTCAGCAGAGCGGGGCGGACGTGGACCGTGCCGGTCGTGTGAAGGTCCAGCCGGATCTGACACTGCCCGGTCACCCCGAGGTGTTCGTGCTCGGCGACATGATCGCGCTCAACGACCTGCCGGGTGTGGCGCAGGTGGCCATGCAGGGGGCCAAGTTCAGCGCGGGCAAGATCCGCGCCCGGCTCGAGGGCAAACCCGAGCAGGAGGCGTTCAGCTACTTCGACAAGGGGAGCATGGCCACGATCTCGCGTTTCCGGGCGGTGGCCAACGTCGGCCGGCTGGAACTGCGGGGTTTCATCGCATGGTGTGCCTGGCTGTTCATCCACATCCTGTACCTGGTCGGGTTCCAGGAGAAGGTCTCGACGCTGGGTCACTGGGCGGTGGCCTTCATCGGCCGCAGCCGTGCTGAGCGGACATTCACGTTGGAGCAGGCGCGGGGTTCACTGACCAACGAACGCGAGCCCCGGGTGCCGGGGACGGGTTGACGCGGCGGGTCCGCCTCACCGCACGTCTTCGATGCCCCGCCGGGCCAGTTCGTCCGCCCGTTCGTTCTCGGGGTGACCGTTGTGGCCCTTCACCCACTCCCACGAGACCTCATGGCGGTTCACCGCCGCGTCGAGTCGCTGCCACAGGTCGACGTTCTTGACCGGCTGTTTCGACGCTGTCTGCCAGTTGCGGCGTTTCCAACTGGGCAACCACTCGGTGATGCCCTTGAGCACGTACGTGGAGTCAGTGGTGATCACAACCTCGGAGTGCCGGGTCAGGGACTCCAGTGCGCTGATCGCCGCCATGAGTTCCATCCGGTTGTTCGTGGTCTGCGCCTCGCCGCCGAACAGTTCCTTCTCGTGGCCGTTCCACCGCAGAACGACACCCCACCCACCGGGACCGGGGTTGCCCGAGCATGCGCCATCAGTGAAGGCATGGACCGTCACGCGAGCACCTTGAGGACGACGTCGATGCCGTGGTCAAGGTCCTCGCGCGAGATGGTCAACGGCGGCGCCAAGCGCATCGTGGTCGCATGGGTGTCTTTGACGATGACGCCGAGATCGAGGGCGGCCTCGCACCGAGGGCGCACCGGAGCGAACTGCTCATGCACCTCCACGCCGGCCCACAGTCCCCGCCCGCGCACCTCGCGCACCGTGGCCGGGGCTTCACCTGTCAGGCGCTGCAGCATGTGCTCGCCGAGCTCAGCACTTCGCCGCTGGTACTCGCCGGTGCCGAGCATCGCGATGACCTCGCGCGCGATCGCGAGCGCCAGCGGATTCCCGCCGAAGGTGGAGCCGTGTTCGCCGGGGCGTAGGACGCCGAGGACGTCGCTGCGCGAGGCCACCGCCGAGATCGGGACGATCCCTCCCCCGAGGGCCTTGCCGAGCAGGAGGACGTCGGGCGTGACCCCTTCGGCGTCGCACGCCAAGGTGTGACCCGTGCGGCCGAGGCCGGACTGGATCTCGTCGGCGATGAAGAGCACGTTCGCGTCGCGACACAGCCTCGACACCTCGCGCAGATACCCCTCGGGCGGGACGATGATCCCCGCCTCACCTTGGATGGGCTCGACGAGGAACGCGACGACGTGTGGGTTCTCCAGTGCCGTGGTCAGTGCCTCGAGATCGCCGTAGGCGATGGCCTGGAACCCGGGCGTGTAAGGCCCGAAGTCGTTGCGGGCGACCGGATCGTCGCTGAAGGAAATGATCGTGGTGGTGCGGCCGTGGAAGTTCTGGTGGGCCACGAGGATCACGGCTTCGCCGTCGGGTACGCCCTTGTGGCGGTACCCCCAGGCCCGCGCGGTCTTGATCGCCGATTCCACCGCCTCCGCCCCGGAGTTCATGGGCAGCGCCCGGTCGAGGCCCACGAGATCTGTCAGCTCGGCGCAGAAGGGACCGAGCTGGTCGGAGTGGATCGCACGGGAGGTGAGGGTCAGCCGGTCCAGCTGCCTGTGTGCGACGTCGGTGAGGCGCGGGTGCCGGTGCCCGAAGTTGAGCGCGGAGTAGGCGCTCAGGAAGTCGAGGTAACGTCGCCCTTCGACGTCGGTGACCCAGGCTCCCTCCGCTTCGGTGACCACCACCGGCAGGGGGTGGTAGTTGTGGGCCCCCGTGCGTTCCTCCAGGGCGATGTACGAGGCGCTGTCCATGGCACCACCGTACCTCCGAGCGGGGCGGCACAGGGCACGCCGAGCCGTACGCCTGGTACGGTAGGGGGGTATACCCCTGGACTTGGAGGAAGATCACGTGTGCAGTCCCGCCGTTTGCCCGACCTGTAAGAAGGCCTCGTACTCCGGCTGTGGCAACCACGTCGAGCAGATCCTCGGTCACCTGCCCGCCGAGCAGCGCTGCTCGTGCCCGCCGAAGCCGCGTGGTGGCTGGTTCCGGTTCTAGACCCCGGTCGGCGGCGTTCTCGATATCCGCGAGCGCTCACCCCTGGGTACGCCCGAGGACCCTCCGGTAGTTCTCGGCGTACCGTCGCGCCATCTCGTCGACGGTGAAGTCTGCCCTCACGGCGGCCTGCGCCGCCTTCCCGATGCCGGTACGGGTGCGATCGTCGTCGATCAGGTTCCGCACGGCGGCGACCAGCGCCGGCACATCGGCGGGCTCGTAGAGCAGACCGGTCCGTCCGTCGTCGATCACATCCTCGGCGGCGCCCACGCGGCTGGCCACCACCGCGACGCCGGCCGACATTGCTTCGAGGATGGTCATTGGCATGCCTTCGCGGTACGAGGGTTGCACCAACACGTCCAGGCTCGCGTACACCCCGGCCATGTCGTCGCGGAATCCGAGGAAGTGCACGTTTGCAGTGGCCCGCTGTTGCAGTTCCTCACGCAGCGGACCGTCGCCCACCACCGCGAAATGCCCCTCGGGGATCGCGGCCGCGAGTGCGAGATAGTCCTCCGGTGCCTTCTCCGGGGCCAGCCGCGCGACCATGCCGATGAGCGGGTGCGGAAGGTCGATGGCCGGGGTCGCACCCTCGAAGGCGGCGGGGTCGACACCGTTGGGGATCGTCATGGCGTCATCGATGCCGTACTGCTCCCGCAGGCTGTCGCGGGCCTCATCCGACACCGCGAACACGGCGGCCGCCCGCCGCAGGACCGGCTTGTCGAACCGGTTCTGCGGGCCGGTGTCGAACCTGTGGTTCGTCGCAACCATGGGTACCCCACCGCGAGTGGCGAAGAATCCGTACAGGTTCGCCTTGTAGCCGTGGGTGTGGACAAGGTCGATGTTCAGATCCCTGATGTCACGACGCAGTCGGCGTACGGCCGAGCCGTCGAGTCGCCCGCCACACGGCAACAGCTTCACTGGAACTCCGAACGTCAGCGCGTAGTCCGCGACCTCGACATTGCGGCTGTGTGCGTTGTCGAAGACCTCGAGGGTGGGGTGCACGCCGTAGCGGGGGAGTGCCTCGCACAGGCCGACGACCATCTTCTCCGCGCCGTAGACGCCGCTACTGGAGATGAGGTGCAGAACTCTCACGCGCCCACCCTACGGGTAGCCTGCTCGCGTGAGTGGCGTGCGGAACGTGGCGAGGTCGGCTGCCCGGCGTATGTATGCGCGCTGGCGCCGGGCGCCGCTGCGCGACGCTGTTCTCCTCGAAGCCTTCGAAGGCACTGCCGTCGCCTGCAATCCGGCTGCGATCGCCGAGCACCTGCTCGTGCGCACCGATCTGCCGCTGGTCTGGGCACTGCGGGAGCCGGTGCCGTTCGATGATCCGCGGGTGCGCAGCGTGCGCTACCGGTCGGCGGCGTACTACCGCGCTCTGGCCACCACCCGCTACGTGGTCAACAACGTCACGTTCCCGCCCTTGTTCGACAAGCGGGACGACCAGATCTACCTGAACACCTGGCATGGAACCCCCCTGAAGCGGATGGGCCGCGACGTGGATGCGCCCTACTCGCAGATCGCCAACACCGTCGCCAACTTCGCCGCCGCGGACGTCCTGCTGTCCACGAGTCCGTACATGACCAGCACCATGTACGCCGGTGCCTACGGTGTCGACACCGGGAACGTCGTGGAGGTGGGATCGCCGCGCATCGACGTGCAGTTCGTGCCGGGGGACGACCCGGACCTGGTCCTGTACGCCCCGACCTGGCAGCAGGCGACGTACACGGAAGCCGTGGACGACCTCGACGAGGTGGCGGGGCGGATGGCCGCCATCGCGCAGGCGGTTCCGAAGGGTACCCGGCCCGTATTGCGGGTGCACGGAAAACTCGCGGCGCGGGCCGCCAGGGATGCCCGCCTCGTGCCCTACCTGGTGCCGCCGGAGATCGGCACCAACGCGGTACTGGCACGATGCCGGACCGTGATCACCGACTTCTCGAGTGTCGCGTTCGACTTCCTCGCCACGGGCTCAGACGTCATCTTCTTCACGCCCATGGACTATCCGCGCGGTGTGTACCTGGCCGATGACGAACTGCCCGGTCCGCGCACCGGTGACCTCTCGACCCTGCAGCAGTGGTTGGCCGGCGGCACCCCGCAGGCACCCGTACCGGTGGCTGAAGCCCGTGCCCGGTTCTGCCCCGAGGAGGACGGCAAAGCCACGGCGCGGGTGGTCGATCGGCTCCTGGGCTCCTGACGCCGGTCGGGACGTGGCTCCCGAGATCGTCACCGAAATGTGTGGCTCTGCACCGACCGTTTAGGTTGGATGCCATGGCCGGAAGCCCGATACGGATCGCGATGGATCGCGGGCGATCGGCTATCGACAGTCGCACTGCCCTGCGCGAGTGGAAACGCCGGGACGACTCGCTCCCGCAGCACGTCGGGGTGTTCGTGTACTTCGGATCCGGCGAGCAGTACTTGTACCAGATCCGTGACTGGCTGACACCCCTGGCGGCGCTGGCCGAACGGGTACCGGTCGCGATCGTCGTGCGGGATCCGCGGGTCGCGCTGGCGCTGACCGCGATGACCCCGCTACCGGTCCTGCTGGCCCGGTGGCTGGCGGACATCGATCGGCTGATGAACACCTACCTGCCTGACGTGGTGCTGTACGTGAACCAGAACGTGTCGAACTTCGACGTCCTTGCCTACTCCCGGCCGCAGCATGTGTTTCTGAGCCATGGGGAGAGCGACAAGGTTTACATGGTGTCCAACCAGGCCAAGGCCTACGACCTCACGTTCGTCGCCGGGCAAGCCGCGGTGGACCGCTACCGAGCAGCTCTGCACGACTTCGACACGGACAGCAAGCTGCTCATCATCGGCCGGCCGCAACTGCACGTGCCGGAATCGCCACCGGATGACCTCCCCACCACCGATCTGCCTCGGACAGTGGTCTACGCACCCACCACGGAGGGCAGCGCGGCGCCGATGGAGTACGGGTCCTTGGCCAGCCACGGCGTGGAGATGGTGCAGGCCTTGCTGGCCGACGGCGGATACCGCGTGATCTTCCGTCCGCATCCCCAGGCCGGCCGGCGCCTCAACACACACGCGAACGCGGTGCGCAAGATGACGGCTCTGCTCGGGTCCGCGCCCGGTGGCCATTACGTCGACTCCACGCCGCGGTTCGGCTGGCAACGCGAGGTGGCGGATGTGCTGGTGTGCGATATCTCCGCGGTCGCGGTGGACTGGTTGACCACGGGCAAGCCACTGGTGATCACCCGGCCCGTGCAACCCTTGGCTCCGATCCTCAGTGGCGGGATGCTGGCTGCGCTGCCCTTGCTGTCCGTCGAGCGGTCCGGGGCCATCGTCGAGGCCCTCGAGCAGGCCGCCGGCCCCGAGGAGATCGCGCAGTTGGGCAGATGGGCCGAGTACTACTTCGCGGCCGGCGACGTGGGGACGTTCGTCGATGCTGTGCTGGAACTCGCCGGCAGGACCGCAGAAGGGACGATGTGATGACCGAACACACCCCGTTGCAGCGCTGGCACGAGGTCGTGCGCAGCCGGAATCCGGCCTTGCTCAACCAGGTGCTCGCCGAGGATGCGGTGTTCCATTCGCCGATCCTGTTCCGCCCTCAGCAAGGGCGCGATCTTGTCGCGCTGTACCTGACCGGGGCCCTTCATGTCATCGCCAATCCTTCGTTCCACTACGTCCGCGAGGTGGCTGAGGGCAACGACGCGGTGCTCGAGTTCGAGACTGAGATCGACGGGGTCCACGTCAACGGCGTCGATCTCATCACCTGGAACGAGCAGGGTCTGATCACCGACTTCAAGGTGATGATCCGGCCCCTGAAGGCGGTGAACGTGGTCCAGCAGCGGATGGCTGAACTTCTGGAGAAGTTGACGTGAAGGCGCTCGTCCGGATGCCCAGCCCGCGCCTGGCCGACGGCCTCCTGACACACATCGAACGCCGGTCCGTCGACGTCGACACCGCCCGGCGCCAGTGGGACACCTACGTCGGCGCGCTGGAGGCGGTGGGATGGCAGACGGTGGAGGTGCCGCCCGCACCGGATCATCCGGACAGCGTCTTCATCGAGGACGCAGTCGTCGTGCACGGCCCGAAGGCCATGGTGACCCGGCCGGGCGCGCTGGAACGACGTGGGGAGACTCCCGGTGCTCAGGCGGCCGTCGAGCAGTTGGGCCTGCACATCGCCACCATCGAGGCGCCCGACACACTCGACGGTGGTGACGTACTCAAGATCGGCGATCGGTGGTACGTCGGTGTCGGTGACCGCAGTACGGCGGGCGCCTGCAAACAGCTCGCCACCTACTTCGACGTCGACGTGGTGCCGGTACCCATCACGAAGGCACTTCACCTCAAGAGCGCGGTGACCGCTCTGCCGGACGGCACGGTCATCGGCTATCCGCCGGTGGTCGACGACCCCGCCGTCTTCGACACCTTCCTCGCCGTCCCCGAGGAGCCGGGCTCACACGTGGTCGTCGTCGACGACGACACCGTGCTCATGGCGACCTCGGCCCCGATGACCGCGCAGATGCTCCAGGAACGCGGCCTGCGCACCGTGCAGGTGGATATCGGTGAATTCGAGAAGCTCGAGGGCTGTGTCACCTGTCTGTCTGTGCGGATCCGCTGACTACCCGGGCCACGGGCTGCGGCCGCTGAACGAGGTGTTGTCGTCGTCGTTGACCGATTGGAAACTCGACCGATTGTCCAGTTCGAGGATGATCGCGGGGACCACGGCCTGTACGGCGTACTCGTAGTCCTCGGGCAGGCCTACCAACCGCCGCATGCGAAGCACACGTGTATCGCCCTCGCGGGCGATGCCGATGGCGATCAGCGGCGAGCCCCCCGGGTCTGTCATCACCGCCTTACCGGCTGAGAAGTCTTCACGAGTGGCCCGCATCAGGGCACGCATCCTGCCAGCGAGGTGGACGCTGATGTCGACGGTGCTGAGCGCACCCACTCCATGCCATTGGATCGTGCCGATCTCCCGCTCACCCACGAGGATGCGGGTGCCGTGGATGCTCTGCTTGACCGTCAGCCAGGGCACGTTTGCGACGTCCCAAACGGCGAGCGAACGGCCGGTCAGCGAGAAGGAGCCCAGCGTGAGGTATCCGACTCGGTCACCGGCCATGTCCAGCACTGGCCAAGGTCCTGGCCCACCGCGCATGTACTGCAACGCGGCGGATCGCAGACCCAAGCCCGAGGTCGCCGGGGGTGCGGGCCAGGCCAGTGGGTCCTCTGACGGTTGCCCGCCGTCGCTGACCCAGGCCGTCCACTGCCCGGTGCCGTCCCAGAAGCGGGCTTCATGCCGGCCGGTGGGGTCGGATCGCCAGTGCCCTTCCACACCGTCCAGGCTACTAACGGTGGTCGTCTCAGACCGTGATCGTGCCGACCAACGACGGCGCCACCGGAGGTACGGGGGTCAGGTTCGGGCTCGACAGCCCACTGAGATCCAGTCCCGCCGCTTCGAAGACCGCCTTGGTGTCCTGGTCGCATCGACATCCTCCGGCCACATACGGCCACAGTGGGGAGGCGAGCCGCTGAGCCCTGCGCATCCAGGTGCCCTCGGTGGCTTTCACATGTTCGAGCACCGCGATGGTGCCGCCCGGACGCAGGACCCGCAGAGTTTCGGCCACCACGAGCTCGGGGTCGTCCACGGAGCACAGCACGTACGCGAACAGCGCGGAATCGACGCTGTCGGCAGGAAGCGGCAGTTGCTCGCCGACGGCGTCGATGACCTCCACCGGGATGGTGGCCGCAGCCAGGTTCGCCGCGGCCGCCCGCCGCATGGACGCACTCGGCTCGACACCCACGACCTCGGTCACGGTGTCGGGCAGATGGTGCAGGTCCTCGGCAGGTCCGAGTCCGACGATCAGCAGCCGGCCGTGCAACGCGCTGGAGACCTGGGTCCGTGCCTTCCCCACGGCGCCGGAATCCTCCGCGCGCGCGAGCCACGTGTAGACCTGGGTGAAGACCGGATGGTCGTGGGGGGCCATGCCGTCACCCTACGCCGCGGTCGTCAGCGGTCCCGGTGGCCCAGCAGTCGTCGGGATCAGACTCGCCGGATCCGGTGTGCAGCGCGTACGGTCGCTATGTGCGCTTCTTGACCAACCCGTCCTACGACCT
>ERZ724521.423-NODE-423-length-19031-cov-4.720542_pt1 | contig 19031 bp, 11 predicted proteins | sample MGYA00376054_ERZ724521 | MGnify/ENA primary metagenome ERZ724521 (study PRJEB28724, sample SAMN07190883) | activated sludge metagenome | isolation source: activated sludge of sewage treatment plant in Hong Hong | place: Hong Kong | collected 2016-03-17 ... | reverse complement strand
ATGCTCCCGCCTGCCTCACTTCGCCGCCGCCATTGCCCGCCTGCGTGAAGCCCAGCGCGGTGTAGGGTTCCTGCGCGGGGATCAAGCCTGAGGCGCGCAGCGCGTCGCTCATCAACTGCGTGTTCTGGTCGTAAGGCCCTTCGAGCAACATCTTCACCGCGAGCCGCACACCGGTGTTCACCACGTTGATGTTGTCGATGAAGAGGTCGTTGCCGAAGTGGCTCTCCCCCTCGAAGTGGATCAGCACCAGCTGCCCATCATACGCACTGAGATCGATGTCGTGGAACTGCCATTGGTTGCACGCCGTAGGCACCCACTGGCTGGTGGTCTGCGGCGCGGTGGCCAGCGCGGCGCCGAAGGCGGTGTAGATCGTTGTCCAGTTCGCGCCGCAATCGGTGCTGATGCGCACGGTGAGGCCATCGTCAAGACCGGAGCCGTAGGGGGCATAGGCATGATGGAACTGGAGCCGCGAACCGGCCGAGCCCGCCAGGTTGATCAGCGGCGAGACCAGTCGGTCCGGCTGCCCCGGAGCGTTGTAGGTCCTGTAGTTCATGCGGAAGGCGCGTGTGGTGCCGCAGTTGGCGCCCATGGCCAGCGACACATTGCTCCACGTGTAGAGTCCATCGGGGTTCTCCGCAGTCCATCCGCTCGGGGGCAGCAGCGCATCCTCAGCGTTCGCTGTCATCGGGGTCGGGGCATTGGCCTGCCAGTTCACGGTGTAGGTGAGCGTGTCGTCGGCATGGTAGCCATCGGTCGCGAGGCTCGTCCATGCTTTGATGGTGTGCGGACCGTAGCCTGAGAATGTGAGTGCGCCGGGAAAGGTGACCTGCGCCGTGAAGCCGGGTTGCAAGGTGCCGGGGTACAACTGCGTCACGATCGTTCCGCCATCCACGCGATAGCTCACATTGAAGTTGCCTTGCGTGGTGAAGCCGTTGTTGCGAATGGTCATCGTGACCGGCAGGCCATTGTCGCAATCATGGAATATCCCGGGAGCAGGTGCATGGGCCGCGCGCACGCCCACATTGTTGTTCGTCGGAAGGTCGAAGGCCTCCACTTGGTCGAAACGCCAGTAGGGATTGCCCTGACTTGCGCTGAAGCCGAGGCCGCGGGCGGCGAACGCTGCCCAGAGCAGGTCCTGGTTCGCACCACCGTAAAGCACCTGGTCAGCCACCAGGATGCCATCGCGCGCATCCACGAAGCCGGGACTGCCGGGCGTGTAGCGCATGCCTTCGATCACGAGGTGCAGCGCGATGTTGTTGCCGGCGGTGCCATTGTACAGGTCGGCGCTGAAGCCGTATTGCGCGATCAGGTCCCAGGTGATGTCCCAGAGCACGCTGCACCACATGGTGCCGATGCCGTGCGCATTGGGCAGCATGGCGCTGCTGTTCGTATTGGCGTACGTGAGGCTGTTCACCGCCGGGTTGGTGGTGTAGGGGAATGGACGGATGCCTGTCCCGGTCGTGGGCTGGCCGAGCAGGTAGGTATCAAGGCCGCGCACATCCGTGCCTTGGTCACCGGGCTCCATCGTCATCATCAGCGCGATCCAATCGCTCCAGCCCTCGCCGGGTTGATCCTGGTTGGCCAGTGTGTTCGCGTTGCCCGGTCCGCCCACCAGCCGGTTGCTGATGCCATGCGCGTACTCGTGCGTCACCAGCCCGTTGTCCAGGCAGCCGTCGCGGTTGGGCGAGGTGAAGGTCCAGTTCATGATCGTCATGCGCGGGTTCTGGCCATCAGGCGGCGTGCCGAAGCTGCCGTTGTTCGTCCCCATGCCATCCTGCCCATCGGCATACACGAAGTCGTTGCCCACGCCGCCGTTGCCGTAGTTGTTCTGCTGGAAATTCCCGCTCACCTCGTCGAAGCCGTACTGGTAGAACACGTCGTGCATCACGTTGCAGACGTAGAAGAGATTGGTGATGGAAGCGCTCTGGTAGGTGCTCGGCGCGTTCGCAAGGTTCAGCGGGAAATCAAAGTCGAGCGTCGCGCTGCTGGGACTGGTGCCAGGCAGGTTGTCCGCATTGACGTCCTCGCACGCGTAAGCATTGTTGCCACGCGTGATATTGAAGTCCGCACCGACCACCCCGTCTGCATCGAACCAGCCATAGGGCGAAGCGTTCGGCGCAAGCGTCCACGGTGCGTTCCGGAGAGCCCGTGCGCCGTGGTTCGGGCTTTCCACCGGCAATGACAGCACACGCAGGTCGTTCGGCGCGGCGGGCATGGGCAGCGGATGCTCCGGCGCATCAGGTCGGTCGTGATGCCCGCAGGAAGCCACCCAGTCGTTCCGCTCCAGCTCCTTGCCGCTCATCGCATCGATGCGCACGTTCCACCAGTGCGACCCGTCGGGCACCAGGTGGTTCACGTTCCATGCGAGCAGCAGCCGGTCGCCCACGGCAAGCCACACGAGCTCTGCGAACGGTCCGGCCCCTTGCGATGCGGAGCTTGTGAACTCCCAGCGATGCCGTTCAGGGATGCACCGCGCCAGCACCGGTTCGGCGGACAACACCCCGTCGTTCCGAAGCACTTGGCGAAGCGCATCCTCGGCGCTGATCGCGGGTGTGGCGTTCTTCGCTTTGCCGGCCAGGTCGCTCACCAAGCGGTGGGTCAGGTGCACCACCTCGCCGTTCGCCCGGGTGTGGACCGCCACTTCGCTGTTGAAGATGTCGATGCCGAGGTGCTGCTGCCTGAACCAGGTGTGTTGGATGCCCGTACGGGGGTCGGTATAGCTGTCGGTGACCCGCAAATCCTGCAGGTCCCCCGCCGCCAGGCCCAACGCTTGTAAACGGTTCCGTGCCGTTTCCAAGGCCGATCGTTGCGCCATCAACACCGTGGAACACAGGAGCAAGGTGCAGAGAAGGCGCATCCGCATGAAGAGGAGACGGGCCGCGGAAAGTTCGGTTGCCGCGCACGGAGCCATTGTGCCGAACTTTGCCCCCATGACCATGCGCTACCGCCGCCTCGGCCACGCCGGCCTCCAGCTCTCCGAAGTCTCCCTGGGCTCCTGGCTCACCTTCGGCAAACAGATCACCGACGACACCGCCGAGGCGTTGATGAAGCTCGCCTACGACAACGGCGTCAACTTCTTCGACAACGCCGAGATCTACGCACGCGGCGAGAGCGAGCGCGTAATGGGCCGCATCCTGAAGAAGATGGAGTGGCCGCGCGACACCTGGACGGTGAGCAGCAAGGTGTTCTTCGGCGCCGGCGGCAAGCTGCCCACGCAGCTGGGCCTGCACCGCAAGCACGTGGTGGAGGCCTGCCACGATGCGCTCAAGCGGCTGCAGGTGGAGTACCTGGACCTCTACTTCTGCCACCGCCCCGATCCCGCCACGCCCATCGGCGAAACGGTGTGGACCATGCACCAGCTGATCATGCAGGGCAAGGTGATGTACTGGGGCACCAGCGAGTGGACCGCGGAGCAGATCAAGGAGGCCCATGCCTTCGCGCAGGCGCACCACCTCATTGGGCCCACCATGGAGCAGCCGCAGTACAACCTGTTCCATCGCGCCAAGGTGGAGGAGGAGTTCGCTTCGCTCTACGACACCGTGGGCCTGGGCACCACCATCTGGAGCCCGCTGGCCAGCGGCATCCTCAGCGGCAAGCACACCATGGAGGGTGACGCTTCGTCGCGCCTGCGCATGGCCGGGCTGGAGTGGCTGAAGGAGCGCGAACTGAACGAGGCGCGGCTGAAGAAGGTGAACGAGCTGAAGGCCATCGCACAGGAGCTGGGTCTTTCGCTGCCGGTGTTCGCCATCGCCTGGTGCCTGAAGAACCCGCGCGTGAGCACGGTGATGCTGGGCGCGAGCAAGGTGCCGCAGCTGGAGGAGAACCTGAAGGCCGTGGATGCGCAGGACCTGCTGACGCCCGAGGTGCTGGCCCGGGTGCAGGGCGTGCTGGCCGGGGAGAAGCTCAGCACGTGGTGATCACCCCCGAAGCATCGCCCGCAGGCGCTGGGCATAGCTGTCGCTGACGGGCAGGGAGCTGCCTTCCACGATGACCGCATCGCGGAGCGCTTTCTGCACGGCCCCGATGCGCACGATGTGCGAGCGGTGGATGCGGCAATAGTGCTCCGCCGGAAGGCGGGCCTCCAGGTCGCGCAGGTGCTCAAGGCTCAGGAAGCGTCCGCGATGGCGCGTGTGCACGGCCACATAGTCGCGCATGGCGGAAATGAAGAGCACCTCCGCATGGTCGAAGCGCACGAGCTCATGGCCGCATTTCAGGAAGAAGTGGTCACTGACGGGCGGGGCAGGCGTGGGCACGTGCCGCGCACGCACCTTGTCGATGGCCGTCAGGAAGCGCTCGTACTTCACGGGCTTCAGCAGGTAGTCGGCCACGTCCAGTTCGAAGCCGTCCACCGCATGTTCGGTATGCGCTGAGACGATGATGAACGCACAGCGGTCGCCGACGAGCTTGATCAGTTGTACGCCGCTCAGTTCCGGCATGCGGATGTCGGTGATCACCAGGTCCACCTCGGCACTTTGCAGATGCCGGCAGGCGGCGATGGGCTCGGTGAAGCTGCCCTCCAGCACCAGTCCCGGTGTACGCTGCACGTAGCTGCAGAGCAGTTCCACCGCCAGCGGCTCATCGTCCACAACAATGCAGTTGAGCGGTCGCATGGGTTCAGGTCAGTGGCTCCTGCGGTATGGACAGGTCGGCGGTGAAGCGGCCATCCGCTCGTGCGAACCGCGCGGTCGCACGCCCATCATACAACAAGTGCAAGCGCCGTGCGAGCTGGCGATCGCCCGTGGATGATCCATCGGCAGTTCCAGTTGCCGCCGCATTGCTGCAATGGATGCGGAGCCGGTCCCCGTGCAGATCCAAGCGCAGCAGGAGCGGGATGGAGGCATGGCACGGGTCGCCGTGCTTGAAGGCGTTCTCCACCAGGGGAAGCAACACCATGGGCGGGACCAAGGCGGCCTGCACGTTGGTCGGGATGTCGAGCACCAGGTTCAGCGGCCGCGCGTAGCGCAGGCGTTGGAGTTCCACGTAGCGCATCACCTGTTCGTGTTCTTCCGACACGGGGACCAGCGGCCGATCGTTCTTCACCGCATAGCGCATCAACTCGGACAGGTCGTGGATGGGGTTGCTCAGGTCGGCTCCGGGGCGTTGCGCCAGTGCATACAGATTGTTCAGTGTGTTGAAGAGGAAGTGCGGGGCGATGTGCGCACGCAGCATGGTGAGCTCGGAGAGCCGCTGCTGATGGGCGAGCTCCAGTTGTCGGCGCAGTGCTGCGAACTGAGCCTCCACCGCGTACACGAGGGCGCCGAAGCCGATCGGTACCAGCCCGTAGCTGAGGTTGTCCAAGGCGAACGAACGGAAGCTTGTCTGGTGTGGATAGTTGGGGGCATCGCCCCACAGCGGAAGCAGGTGCTGGTCGCCGATCCACCGCGCCACGATGAAGAGCGCCAGGCAGGCCATGACCAGAAGTGGCACCGTCCATCCGCTCCAACCGTGCTTGGTGCGTTGCCAAAGTGCACTGCGCGCGGCCATGGCGACGATCACGTGGTAGGCGCCGAACAACAGACCGTAGCGCACCTCCGACAGGGTGATCGGCGTGTCGTACCGGAGCCACCAGATGACGTTGCGGAAGTATCCCATGATGGCGCCCCACAAGGCGAGCAGTACCACCAGGTGCCATGTGCGGAAGCGCCCATGGCTGTTCGTCCACAGGAGCGCAGGGGAAGGCTCGGGTCCGGTGCTCAAGACCTCCCGAAACTAAGGCTGTGGGCGGGGATGCCCGGTGCGGATCTGCGAATGGCCTGTTCGGATCGGCGGATGGACCGCCGAAGGTTGAAGGCATTTCGCCGATCGGTCGCGCGCCTGCCGATCGTGCGCAGCACCCGGCAGTGATCCCGGACTACCGTTGTACCCACAACACCGACCGCCATGAAAATGCGCCTCCTCGCGCTGACCTGTTCGATCATCCTGGGTCCGCTGGTCCACGCACAGCCCTTCGACCCCGACCGCATCCTCGTGGGCGATCGTCCGCAGCCGCACGTGCTGCTGCTGGGCACCTTCCACTTCAACTATCCCGGCCTCGACGCGCACGTCACCGACAAGGCGAAGCAAGTTGACGTGCTGGACGCACAACGCCAGCGCGAGCTGGACGAACTGCTGGAGGTGATCCTGCGCTTCAAGCCCACGAAGCTTTGCGTGGAAACGCAGGGCGCATGGCTCTGGCACGAGTACCAGGAACACAAGGCCGGCAAGCCGCTCGGGCGCAACGAGTACTACCAGCTCGGTTTCAACATCATGGACCGCGCCGGGCTCGACACACTCTATGCGGTGGATGCAGCGCCCCTGGTGATGGACCTGCGCTACGGAACCGATAGTGCGCGGCACATCCCCTGGATCGATCCGCTGTACGAGGGGTGGGACTGGGGAGGAGCCGACGCCATCTCCCAACTGTACGATTCGCTGTACAGATCGCAGGACACGTACGAGGCCTCACACACCCTGCTGCAAAGCTTCCTTGCCCTCAACGATGGGCATGCGCTGGACCGCGACTTCGGCGCCTACCTCAACGGCGGCTTCATGCTGGGCGAGCACGGCGGCGCCGACATCCTCAGCATCCATTGGTACAACCGCAACCTGCGGATCTTCCGCAACATCAAGCGCATCACCACCGGACCCGAAGACCGCATCCTGGTGATCTTCGGCGCCGGTCACATGGGCATCCTGAAGCACCTGTTCGCGTGCGACCCGACCTACAAGGTGGTGGAGCTCAAGGCGCTGCTCGGAGCGCGGTAGCCCGTCCGTAGCGGCTACACCCCGAACTGCCGCAGGTGGTGCTCCAGGTGTTTCGCGAAGAGGTTGTTCCACTCCTGCGCGGTCATCACGCCGAAGCTGTGGTTGTCCTTGCCGTCGAAGTGCTTCGTACCCCACGCTTGCACCTGGTCGATGTAGCCGATGAGGCGCTTGCGTTCCGCCTCGAGCTCGCGCTCATCCGCCACCACGAAGGAGGGCGCCGTGCGGGAGTTCTTCGCATAGGGCTTCGGCCCCACCACGATGGGCTTCAGGAAACGCTTCAGGAGGAAACGGGCGAAGGCGTTGGGCCGTTTGTGCGTGGCACCGTAGTTCGGGTCGCACACCATCTCATACGGCTTGCTCACGTGCGCCAGCATCTGCGCGGCGTTCATCTTGCCCCATTGCGGGCGAGTTTCCTTGGTGAGCTTGTTGATACGGGCGATGTGCGCGTTGCACACGGTGCGGTCGAAGATGTTATCCATGCGGCGCGAAGGTGCGGGATCGGACGTATCAGCGTGGCGGAGGGATGATCCGCGACCGGTCCGTGGGCACGGCGGGGGTGGTGCGCAGCAGGAAGACCAGGCCATCGAAGTCGTCGGCGGGCACCATCGGCATCAGTTGTGCGGCATCGCGGGTGCGCTCATCGCAGTCATCCGGAACCTGGTAGCCGCCCCACCACCGGTGGCCATGCCCGGTGTGCAACCACCGCTGCAAGCTGCTGTCCGCCGGTGCGGAACGCAGGTCCACGAAAAGGTCGCCCAGGCCGGTGGCGGCAAGCTCCGCTTCCAACGAGCCGGTGGCCGGTGCGCTGTGGTGGTAACGCTTGAAGCCCCAGCGTCCGGTGCTGTCGGGCGCGTTCGCCTGGAAGCCACCGGACCCGAAGGCGAAGCCCAGCGCGTAGTAGTCCTGCTTCAGCGCGGTGGCCAGGTGGCCGCCCATGGCCGGGTCTTCAACGCCGAGGTAGCCGAGGGCGGATCGTTGCACATGCGCGTTGTGCGCCCAGGCCACGCAGCGTTCGTCGGGGCCCAGCTGGGCCAACAGGAGTTCGGCCATCTCCCGGTCGCGTCCGCCGGGTGTGCCGTACATGGTGATGAACGCGCGCAGTTCCTGTCCGCGCAGCCGCAGTTCGTGCCGGTCGGCACCGGGTGTGATGGACGCCTGCGCGAGGTCGCGTTCCACGGCATCGATCTCAGCACTGAGCGCATCGAACGCGGCGCGATCGCCCTGGAAGAGCTGTTGCGTGGCCATGCCGTGGCGCTCCACCAGCGCGTGCACGCGGCCCGCCAACGCCGTATCCGCCACCAGTTCGCCGATGCGCGCGGCCACCGTACCGCCATCCTGCGCGTCGAAACCGATGAAGCGCACGCGGTCGGCCGCGGCGGCGGTCGCGTTCCACGCGCGCAGGTCGTCCAGCAGCGCGGCGTTCTCCTCAATGTCCCAAATAAGCATGCCGAAGCCGCGCATGGCCGCCGCGCGGTCGGCGCTGCGCCCCTGGATGTAGTCGTTGCACGCACGGGCCTGCGATGCGCTCGCTTCATAAGCGACGGTGCGGAAACCGTGCTCCCGTATCAGGGCCATGGTGAGCCGGCGTTTCAGGTCGAAGGCCTCGTGCTGGCCGTGCGTGGCCTCGCCCAAGCCCACCACGCGGGCATCGGCGAGCTGCGCGGCGATGCGCCCGGCATCCAAGGTGCCCGTGGGCGCATGCACGGCCGCTGCGCGCAGCCAGGTGTTCAACGCCGGCGTGTGCGGTTGTGCGGCGCAGAGGTGCGTTCCCGGAAGGAGGATCCAGAGCAGGCAGCGGGTGATGCGCATGGGGTGGATGGAAGGATGACGTGCATACCGGGCAACGCTGTTGCTTCCCGCCGAAAGGTCGATCTTGCCGCCATGCGGTGGCTTCTTTTGTTCTGCGTGGCCCTGATCTCGGGCAAGGCCCCTGCGCAGGCGGACAGCCTGCTGGCCGTGTTGCACGGGCTCCCTGATGACACCACCCGGCTACCGGTGCTCACGGAGCTGATCCGCGCCACGGTGTTCTCCGCGCCGGAGGATGCGCTGGCCCACGCACAGGCGTACACGCGCATCGCCACCGCGGCCGGTAGCGACTTCCACGTGGGCAAGGGCGAGAACTTCCAGGGCATGTGCCACGCCACGCAGAGCCACTACGACGAGGCCATGGTGCATTACACCAAGGCGCTGGAGCGGTTCGAGCGCGTCAAGGACGGTTGGTACACCGCCATGGCGCACAACAACATCGGTGGGGTCCTCATCGAACAGGGCCGGTTGGACAAGGCCTTGGAGCGCTTCAACCTGGCGCGTGCGGGGTTCCAGGCGGCGCACGACACCATCTGGACGGCCAACGTGCTGAACAACCTGGGCAACATCCACCAGGAGCGCGGGGAACACGACCGTGCGGCGGTGATCTATGCGGAGGCCGCCGCCGCCCTGGACGCCATCGGCCAGACCGCCCATGCGGCCAGCGCGTGGCTCAACCTTGGAAGTTCGCACGCCATGCTCGGCGACCACGCCACCGCCCTGCTGGACTATCGGGCCGCCCTGGACCGAACGACGCACAACGAGGACGACCATACGCGGACCATGGCGTTCCTGGGCAAGGGCCGCATGTTGATGAAGCTGGGGCATTGGGTGGAAGCCCGCACGGCCTTGGACAGCGGGCTGGTCACCGCCCGGGCCATGGGCATCGCGCAGCAGATCGCCCGGGCCCACGAGGACCTTTCCACATGGTTCGAAACGAACGGCCGCCTGGACAGTGCCCTGCACCACCACCGGCTGTTCAGCCAGTGGCGGGACAGTGTGTTCACCGCGGAGCGCATGGCCGGGATCAGTGAGCTTCAAGAGAAGTACGAGAGCGGGAAGAAGGATGCGCTGATCGCGGAGAACAGGGCCCAGCTGGAGCAGCGTTCGCTCACCATCAAGGCCATCGCGGCAGGGTCCGTGCTGCTGTTGCTCGCGGCGCTCTTCGCCTTCCGGGCCTACCGCGTGAAGCGCAGGGGTGAGGCCGAACTGGCGCGGAAGAACGCCATCATCGAAGCGCAATTGAAGGAGAAGGAACTGCTGGTGCGCGAGATCCATCACCGGGTGAAGAACAACCTGCAGACCGTGAGCAGCCTGCTCAGCATCCAGGGCCGGGGCATCACCGACGAGAAGGCGAAGGAGGCCGTGAACGACAGCCGGCTGCGCGTGAAGAGCATGGCCCTGATCCACCAGGACCTCTACCGCGAAGGCGACCTCACGGGCGTACGCATGCGGGAGTACGTGGAGAAGCTCGTGACCGGTCTCGTTACCAGCTATGCGATGAGCGAGCGGGTGCGCGTGGAACTGGCGGTGGAAGACCTTTCGTTGGACGTCGACACGGCGGTGCCGATCGGGCTGGTGTTGAACGAGCTGGTGACGAACGCGCTGAAGTACGCATGGCCTGATGGCAGGAAAGGAACGCTCGGCGTGCGCTTGGTGCGCGAGGCCGATCGATTGTTCCTGACCGTAACGGATGATGGCGTTGGCATGGCTCAGGAGAGCCCTGAGAAGGATGAGGGCTCCGGTTTCGGACTGAACATGGTACGCACTTTCGCCTCGAAGCTGAAGGCCGAATGGAGCGTTGAGAACGATGGAGAAGGCACCATCGTGCAGTTGACGATCCTGAATTTCAAACTTGCCCGCTGAAATGAGCAACGTACGGATCCTGATCGTGGAGGACGAGCCGCTGATCGCGGAGGACCTGCGTGCGCACCTGGAGGAGCTCGGCTATGAGTTGTGCGCGGTCTGCGACAATGCGCTCGATGCCATGGCCGAGGTGGTTGCACGGAAGCCCGACCTCCTGCTGCTCGACATCAACATGGGCGATGGACCGGATGGCGTTCAGCTGGCGGAGAAGGTCAGGGCGAAGCACGCCACGCCGTTCATCTTCGTCACCAGCCACAGCGACAAGGCCACGCTGGAGCGGGTGAAACCCCTGCGGCCGGCCGGCTTCATCATCAAACCGTTCGACGAGAACGACCTGCGCACGCAGATCGAACTGGCCCTGGCGCGCTACGCCAACGATGTGGAGGCCAGCGCTGCACCCACCGAGGCCCAGCGGCACGACTTCGTGATCGCCGACAGCATCTTCATCCGCGAGAAGGGCAGGCTGGTGAAGGTGGCGATCGACGACATCCACTACGCCGAGGCCGATGACAACTACGTCACGCTCTTCACGCCGGCCAGGAAGTTCGTCATCACCAGCACCCTCGCGGCGGTGGAGGAGAAGTTGAAAAGCCCGAACCACCTGCGCATCCACCGGAGCTACCTGGTGGATACGCGCCGCATCACCGCGATGGAGGAGGGCTACGTGCGCATCGGCACCCAGAGCCTGCCCGTGGGCAAGACGCACCGGGATGCATTGATGGCGCGGATCAGGACCTTGTGACCTTCACCCGATCGGGGAGGTCGTTCACCCGATCGCGCGGTCGTTCACGCGTCCGCTTGCGCACGTTCGTGGCATCGAATCCATCCTACCCATGCGTTCCCGCCTCCTGCTCCTACTCGCAGCGCTCAGCCTCACCGTTCTCGCAGCTTACGCCCAACCCAGCGATGCCCAGATCATCAAGGACCTCACCAAGCCGGGTCTCATCAAGTTGGTGCTTGACCCCGGACCCACCAAGAAGGTGTGGAGCAGCACGTATACCCAATGGTTCTGGGAGCGCGGCTATACCAGTTGGTACAACGCGAACATCCCGGAGTACCCCGATGCACAGGTGGAAGCGGGGTGCACTGTGCGCTACCACACAGGGAGTCCTGCCAGCTATCGCGAGAGCTTGGTGAGCTACAACGAGTACCATGGGATACCCACGCCGAGCAATGAGGAGATCATGGCCATCGTGAACGGCAACATGCAGAGCTTCCTCGGGCAGCGGTACTACCGCATCATCGGCGACCTGCACTACGTGCGCATGAAGCCCGGTGCCAAAGCCACATGGCACAACCCGAACTCGTTCAGCATGCCTTTCGAGATCAGCTATGACGAGGCCACGGACTACACCACCGTCACCACCATCAACGAGACGGTGGAGACGCGCTTCTACCGCGATGCCATCACCAGCCCGCTGAAGAGCACCATGGTGACCCAGGACGTGGAACGTACCACGGGCGCCACCAAGACGTACAGCGCCGAGGACCTGCGCGCGCTACCCACCTTCAACATCGTGGACGAGGAGAAGAAGACCCGTAGCGTGAACGCCACGTTGCCGACCGTGGAGATCCCGGCCTTCGCCAGCGACCGGGAAGCGTTGGACTACACGGTGAACATCCTGCGCAACGGCGATGAAGGCCGCATCCGTGCTTACCTGGCGAAGATGCTCGTCAGGGACTACTACGAGGCCAGCAGTAGCACCGTGTTGAATGGGCAGGGCAAGCAGCTGGTGGAGGACGTGGTACGCATCTGCTGCAAGGAGAAGATGCCGTGGGGCGAGCAGTACTGCGCCCGCCCGGCGATCAAGGAGAGCCAGGCCAACAGCTTCACCGTTTGGAACAAGGTGAAGGAGCAGTTCAGCCGCATCGAGTTCATGCCCGGTGAAGCACAATGGAAGAACGGCCAGCAGGTGGGCGGGCGCCTGATGATCCGGAACATCGAGCTCTACATCAAGACAAGCAACGATGACATCGCCCGCCTGCGCAGCTACGAGCCCGGATACCTGTGCAAGGAGGAGGGCGGCGAAGCTGGGCCCTCTGCCCCCGCCGCGAAGGGCGGCGCCGGCAACGACCTGTTGAACAAGGGCAAGGGCCTCCTGAACAAGCTGACCGCGCCATGAGCGAGGCCGTTTTCGTCCGCGACGGGTCGCAGCATGTGCGGCTGCCGATGAGCGAGATCCTCTACATCGAGGCGGACGACAACAGCACGCATGTGCATGCGCTGCACCGGAGCTACACCGTGCCGCGCATGCTGAAGGAGGTGTTGGACCAGCTGCCGGCCGGCCGCCTGGAACGGGTGCACCGCAGCTATGCCGTGAACCTGGACCGGGTAAAGGCCATCAGTGACAATGGGCTGCATGTGGGGGAGCGGTGGCTGCCCATCGGGAGGAGCTTCCGCGAAGGCGTCCTGGGCAAGTTGCGGCTCCTCTGACGTTCACCCGTCCGAAGGGTGCGTTCACCCGATCCGGGTGGACCCCGGGTGGGCGATCCGGGCACCTTGCGCCCTGATGTTCAGGACCGTATCCCGCTCGATCCGTGCGCTCGCCTTCGTGCTGGTGGTGATGCGCGGGTACCTGTTGCTGGCGCAGCCGCTCAATGGCACCTATACCGTGGGCCCCACCGGGACCTATACGACGCTGACGGCCGCCATCACCGCGTTGCAGACCAACGGGGTGAGCGGGCCGGTGTTCATGGACATCCAAAGCGGTACGTACGCGGGCAACTGGACCATCTTCGGCATTGCCGGTACGAGCACCGTGAACCGGGTGACCTTCCGCAGCCAGGCCTCGGACAGCCTGGCGGTGGTGCTGAACGCTGCCGTGCCGACCAACCCTGTGCTCACCCTCAATGGATGTTCCTTCGTCACCTGGTCCGAGGTCACCTTCGGTGGCTCCAGTTACGGCGTCCGTATCACCGGGACCACCGCGGACTGCCGCATCGCGAACTGTGTGGTGAACGCCACCGGTGCGTTCGGCTCGGGCATCGCCACCTACCTCAGCGCGAACGATCGGATCACGTTGGACCGGAACCGGATCACGGCCAACTACACCGGCATCTACTTCGCGGCCGTCATCGCCCAGTACCACGATGATGTGGTCATCACGGGCAACGTGGTCAGCGCCGTCACGCAGGCGGGCATCCATGTGGGCCGGGCGGACAACCTGACGGTGGAGGGGAACACGGTCACCAGCAACGGCACCAACACGGCCACCTACGTGAACGGCATCGACCTGCGCACACCGGTGGGGGTCATCCGTGCAGCGAAGAACACGGTGAACTGGGGCATCGGATCATGGGCCTTCTATCTGGAGAATGCCGTTGGTGACCCGGGTGTTCCGATCGTGGTGGAGAACAACCTGTTCGCGCAATACGGCGTGGCCACCTCGAGCACGGTGAACGTGATCGGCTCGGACAACCTGCGCTTCGTGCACAACAGTGTGCGCAGCGGGCTTACGCAGCATGCCGTGCAGTTCCAGTTCGCCGACCTGCTGGTGGTGGAGGGGAACATCCTGCAGACCATGAACGAGGAGGTGGTGATGACGCAGTCCGCCACCTTCACCAGCATCGATCACAACGTGTACCACTGCACACAGACGAACGTGGTCCGCTGGAACGTGTCCACCTACTACACCTGGACCGCCTGGCGCGCCCTGGGCTGGGATGCCAACAGCGTGTTCGCCGATCCGCTCTTCGTCGGCCCCACGGACCTGCACATCCAGGCGGGATCACCGGCCATCGGCGTGGGCCCCATGCCTTTGCTGGTGTCCACGGACGGGGAGGGTGATGTGCGTGGAACGGCCTCGACGCACCTGCCCGAGGCGGGCGCCGATGAGCGCACGGATGCCTGCACCGCCGGGCTCGCGGGCACCTACCTGCTGGGCCCATCGGCCGCGGCCTATTTCCACAGCTTCACCGAGGCGGTGAACACGTTGGTGTCGTGCGGCATCAGTGCGCCGGTGGTCTTCCGCGTGGAATCCGGTACGTATGCCGAACAGGTCAGCATCGGCGCGGTGGCGGGCACATCGGCCGTCAACACCATCACCTTCGAGAGCCTGGCGCTGGACAGCACGGCGGTGACGCTGGTTCACCCATCGGCCACGGGCAATGTGAACGACTATGCGCTTGCCTTCAATGGCGTGGACCACATCACGGTGCGCAAGATCACTGTCCAGCGCAGCGGTGCGCTCAACTACGGGCAGTGCGTGCAGGTGAACGGCGGGTCGACACACTGCCAGGTGCGCAATTGCCGGCTGCTGCCTTCCGCTTCCACTTCGGGTGTGTCCTACTGCTTCGCCGTCAATGTGCCCACGTCCTCGGATGTCGGTGACCTGGTGGTGGCGGACAACGCCGTGGTGGGTGGGAGCGGTGTCGTGCTGGGGGCGCTTACAGGAGGTACGGTGGGCATCGCGGGCAATACCTTCAACAGTGTCCTGGTGGGCGTTTCGATGAACGCGACCAGCATTGCCACCACCATCGATCGCAATACCATCAACACGCGGGTGGGCGCGGGCGGTACCCGGGGTCTCTTGCTCAACAATGTGAGCGGAGCGCTGGTCGCTGCGCGCAATGCGATCACCGGCACGTCCACGACTTTCTACGGCATGGTCCTGAGCTCCGTCAGTGGGACGGCCGCAACGCCCATCCGGTTCGAGAACAACAGCATCATCGGCATCAACAGCGGCCTGGGTGCCTTCAATGTGCTGGCAGGTACCTGCAACTATCTCGAAATTCTGCACAACAGCATCAGCATGACCGGTGGTACCACCGGCCAGGGCGTGACCATGGTATCGGGTTCCGGTATCGGTTGCCGTATCCTGAACAATGCCATCCGGTCGGTGGGTCCTGGTCTGCGGGTGGAGCCAGCCTCGCGCGTGTCGGCAGCGGACAACAACGTCATCTATGCCACCAACACCAATGCGATCTGGTGGGGCACCGCTTGGTACTACGACATTCCTTCCCTCGCCGCCGGATCGGGCATGAACGGCAACTCGCTGATGATGGACCCGATGTTCGTGAGCAACACCGCGGATCTTCATCTGCAACCCGGAAGCCCGTGCGCCGGCCGTGGCCAGGTGATCGCCACGATCATCGTGGACCAGGAAGGGGAAGTTCGGCCGCAACCGGCCTTGACCACACCCGATGCCGGGGCCGACGAGACCATTGAATACTGCGGCTTGTTGAGCGGTACCTACACCATCGGTCCTGTTGTCGGCAACGACTTCCTCACGTTCAGCGCGGCCATCCAGAAGATGACCCTCTGTGGGATCGGTGGGCCGGTGACCTTCCTTGTACAGAGCGGCACCTACACCGAGCAGCTGGACCTGGGCACCATTCCCGGGAACAGCGCGGCCAACACCATCACCTTCCGGAGCCAGGCGGCCGACAGCGCGGCCGTGGTGCTTACCTGGCCCTCGCAGACCGCGACCGCGAACAACTGGGTGGTGCGCATGAACGGCGCCGACTTCGTGACCTGGGACCGCATCACCATTGCGCGCTCGGGCACCAATGCCAATGCACAGGGTATCGTGTTCAACAGCGCAAGCAACGCGGCGGGCAGCCAGGGCACGCGCATCACGCACTGCCGGTTGCAGGGCACCACCACTGCGGGCACGTCCGAGCTGGTCTTTGCAGCGAGCAACGGCCACGAGGACAGCGTGGTGGTGGAGCATACGCGCTTCGAGAACGGCACGTACGGCGTGCGCTGGACCGCCGTGGCGGACAATGATCTGTTGCTGTTGATGGACAACATCTTCACAGGCCAGTCGGTCGCCGGCGTTGCGCTGAACATCCGTGACCGCATGTTCGCCGTGCGGCGCAACCACCTTGCACCGGGCGCCGGCCAGGGGGTGGTGATCGGGGGTTCACGACAGGGCTTCGACATGCACAGCAACCGCGTGCTGGCCACGGCCACCGGCGTGTCGTTCACCGCCGTCTATGACCTGGGCACCACCCCTCCGCGTTTTTACAACAACACCATCGTCTCCGCCGGTGTGGGCGTCCTGGTGGCCTCGCCGGTCAGCGCGCTGCACATGGACAACAATTCCATCAGCGCCGGCTCGTACGGGGTGCATTTCGCAGGTGGAGCGAACGGCCTGGCCAGCTTGCGCAACAACGCCATCGCCAGCGGCAATTACACGGTGTATCGACAGACCACCACCGCCATCCCCTTGACGACCAACAATGCCTTGTGGCGCACCACGGCCGGGCCACTGGCCTACTGGACCGCAGCGCAGAACACGTTGGCCGCGTTGCAAGGTGCGTCCGGCGGCTTCGCGGCCAGTGTGGCCGCTGATCCGCGCTACTTCAATGCCGCCACCGGCGACCTGCATGCCTATGCCATGGAGCTGGATGCGGCGGGCACGCCCATCGCCCACGTGATGCGGGATATCGACGGGGCCGTGCGCAACGCCGTAGCACCTGACATCGGTGCGGATGAGTTCCAGCCCCAGCTCTGGACCGATGCCTTGAACACCTGCGCCGCCGCCGACCCCATCACCAGCACGGGCAGCGGCCTGGACCAATGGATCTACAAGGACCGCAAGGTGGTGGCACGCTTCAACGACAACGGCCAGAACCTCGGCACGGTGCAGCTCAACGTGTTCCTCCACAACGGCCCGGTGCGCACCAGCGACCTGGGCCAGCACTACCTGGACCGCAACTGGCACCTGGTCACGCAGAACACCATCACCTCCTCGGTGGGGGTGCGCCTGTTCTTCTCCGGGGCCGAGTTCGCTCCTTTCGCCGCCGCCGATCCCTTGGTGAGCGTGCTGGGGGATGCGGGTGTTGCGCACTACATGGGCACGAACGAGAATTGCCTGGAAACGGACAATCCCGCAGGCCAGACATGGACAGGGATGTTCCCGGTGACCAGTGGCACCGAAGCCCGCATCGCATCATCCGGTGGAACGAGCTTCGTGAGCGTGAGCATCGGCGATGATGGCGAGCTCTACGTGACCGGTCAGGGCCAGGTGCTCCCCGTGGAATTGCTCAGCTTCACCGGGGAACGCCTCAACGCACGCGAAGTCCGGCTGGACTGGTCGACGGCGACGGAGCACAACAACGCGGGCTTCGAGGTGTGGCGCCTGATCGAGGGTGAAGCGGACTTCACCGAAGTGGGCTGGGTGGACGGTGCGGGCGACAGCCAGCAACGCACGGACTACAGCCATGTGGATGCGAACGATGCGGACCGCACGAGCTACTACAAGCTGAAGCAGGTGGACCACGACGGGCGCAGCGAATGGACGCCGGTGGTGGCCGTGGCGGGTGCGCGCCGTGGCGCGGAACTGCTGGCCTACCCCAACCCGGCGCATGGCCAGGTGATGCTCACAGGCCTGCCCGCCGGCACCACAGCGGTGACCCTGCACGATGCGAGCGGCCGTGTGGTGCGCAGCTGGGGGGCGTTGGCCCTGCTCGATGGTCTGGAAGCGCTGCAGCGCGGGGTGTACACCGTGCAGGTGCTCGGTACGGACGGCCCGCGCGCGGTGCGCGTGGTGCTAGAGTGAGGCCGCGCCCTTACGGCAACTGCTGCTGCCGCACACTGTTGGGCGTGGTGCCCCCCACGGTCTGCAGCACGATGTCCCGGTCGTTCCCGCTGCCCGTATACTTCACGGCGCCGTCCAGGTTCAGGTCGCGCACGTCGTATACCGGTAGCAGCACCGCGTTCGGGGTGGTGCTGCCCACGGCCACCAGCAGCGGATCGCGGTCGTTGGTGCTGCCGGTGTATTGGATGGTGCCGTTGCGCGTGGCATCGCCGGCCCACAGGGCCATGCGCGTGCCCACCTGCACTTGTGCGTTGGTGCCGTAGGTGGAGGTGTTCGTCAACGACAGGTCCAGCTGCACCGGCAGGGTGCCCAGGCCGTAGCCCATGCCGGACATCACGCCCAGGTGGTTGCGATGCCGCACCGCTATCCGGTAGGTGCCGGCCGGTGCGTTGAAGCCCACCACCAACGAACCGTTGGTGCCCACCACATCGCCATCGCGTTGCAGCAGCGCCGGCCGCGAGGCCACCACCGTGTGGGGCGCTCCGGGTGTGCGCAGTTCCACCACCACCCAGTCCACCACCGCATCCACGCTGGTGGCGTTCAGCACCGCGGGGTCCTGCACGCCGGGCCAGCCGGTGCCCGCGTAGGTGACGCCCAGCGCGGGATAGGGATCGGCGGCGGGCAGCAGCCCTTGTGCGCGCAGGTCGTCGCGCATCAGCTGGGTGTTCGCATCGTAAGGTCCCTGCAACAGCATACGCAGGTCCACCGAGGTGGGGGCCACGTAGCACGGTGACGTGGCGCCGCACACCACCGCCGTGAAGCCGAGGTTGGCCGCGCTCGTGTTCAGGTTCGCGGGCTGGTTGGGCAGGCATTTGATCGGGCTGTTCGTGCAGTACAGCGTTTGAAGCCCGCTGTTCAGGTAGGGCAGGCAGGGCAGCTGCGTATCGCTCACCCGCAGGCTGCGCAGCTGTGTCCCGAGCCGTGCGATGCCCTGCGTGAGCGGATTGAAGCTGAGGTCCACGGTATGCGCGGTGCCCGTGGTGGCCACGGACTGGATGGCGTTGTGGCGCAGGTCCACCACCAGGCTGTTCGTGCCGCTCAGTTGCGCCACGCTCGTGATCTGGTTCCAGC
>ERZ724521.420-NODE-420-length-19140-cov-4.729211_pt1 | contig 19140 bp, 15 predicted proteins | sample MGYA00376054_ERZ724521 | MGnify/ENA primary metagenome ERZ724521 (study PRJEB28724, sample SAMN07190883) | activated sludge metagenome | isolation source: activated sludge of sewage treatment plant in Hong Hong | place: Hong Kong | collected 2016-03-17 ... | reverse complement strand
CGATTCAGGTCGACATTCCGACAACGGTGGCGCCGGAGGTTTATACAGTGCCTGCACTTTGTCCGGGCGAGAGCATAACATCTGCTGTGATCAACGCCCAGGATTTTGTACAGTTTAACTGGAATACCGGGGAAACGACGTCGTCCATCGATGGTGTGACAGGCGGCCAGGCTTATTCCGTTACCGTAACGGATGCAAACGGCTGCACCCAGTCTGCCGGATTTACCATCCCGCTTGCGCCCAGCCCGACTCCGGTTGTGGTATCGCTACCCTACGCTTGCGATGGCCAGATCACCCTGGATGCCGGCACAGGTTTTGACACGTATACATGGTCCGGGCCGAACGGGTTTACATTCGGGAATCAACAGCCGATTGTCAGTACACCGGGCACTTATTCCGTAACGGTGACAAACAGTTTTTCCTGCACCGGCACCGGCACGGCACAAGTAGTCATCCCTGTGAATCCGGTTGTGACCATCAGCGGCGCCACCGCGTTTTGCCCGGGTAGCGGTATAACATTGACGGCCAATGCCGGTTTCACAGTCTACTCGTGGAGTAATGGTAGCAACCTACCTGCCACAGACATTAGTGCAGCAGGAACTTATAGTGTCACCGTGACGGACGCGGCAGGTTGTACCGCTGCAGCCAGCACCGAGGTACAAACCCTTCCACCTGCCACAGTGAGTATAGCGGGCAGCGGAACACTTTGCGGAGGTAGCAGCATTACCTTGACCACTTCGGGAAGTGATGGCATATTTGCCTGGTCGAATGGTACAACCGGAACACCTCTCACGGTTACGCAGGCCGGAACATACACCGTCACGGTTACCGATACAAACGGCTGTACGGCAGCAGACTCCGAAACAGTGCTCTCGGCCAATCCGGTGGGCACAACCATCAATCTAACATCCTGCAGGCCGCAGGAAGCCGGAACCCAAACCCTTACGCTAGTTGCCGCGAACGGCTGCGACAGCATAGTGACGATCATTACGACCTATCAGCCGACAATTCCGGGGCTTGCGCTGGTCATGGATGAAACCATAGAGGCCAGTATCGGACAGGAAATTACGCTGAACGTGGTCGGCAACTTTGTCATTGATTCGGTGTCGTTCCTGTCGCCGTTTACATTGTCCTGCATGAATTGTGTCGACCCTGTGTTGACTGTCACAGCCTCCGGCTTTATTCAGGTGACGGCCTTCGATGCAGGTGGATGCAGCGCCTCGGAGGCATTGCAAATTCTGGTGCGCAAAACACTGAACGTCTATGTGCCCAATGCCTTCCGCCCGGGGTCCGGGCTGAACGGTTATTTTTCAGTGTTCTCCGGGCCTGAAATCAGTAGCGTCCGCAACTTCAATGTATTCGATCGCTGGGGGAACGCGCTGTTCAGCCGCGACGATATGCCTACCAATGACCCGACTGTGGGCTGGGACGGTAGTTTCCGCAACAAACAGATGCAGCCAGGGGTGTACGTATATTATTTCGAAGTGTTGCTGGCAGATGGATCGAAAGAGGTGTACAGCGGAGAAGTGACGATAGTGGAATAATGGATCGAATTTGTTACCATCATTATTAAATACCTGAACGTGAAACATAACAAATTGAAAACCTGCATATTGGCTGTATTGCTGTTCATACAGGGTACAACATTCGCACAACTCATAACTTTCAACGGAACGGGCAATTTGCTGTTCCCGCCGGGCGCTCCGGCACAAACGGTCGGGGTTACAACATCGCCCTGTACAGTTACCGGGATTGGCCTTATCACAGGCTGTGTGGTCATCGACAATGTCGAGATCAACCTGACCCACTCCTGGGTAGGCGATATCGGCATCCTGCTGATCGGCCCGGGCGGGCAGGTGCTGGAACTGTCGACCGGCAATGGCGGCTCTGGTGATAATTATATCAATACCGTGTTTACCGACATGGCAGCTGATTTTATCACTGCTGGATCGCCTCCGTACACCGGGACGTTCAGGCCGGAAGGGCGTGTGACCAATCTAAACAACCCCTACAGCAACGGGCCTGCGCTTGGTACGCATACGTTTGCCAGTACTTATAACGGCACGAATGCCGACGGCACCTGGACGTTATATTTGAATGACTATGTGCCCCTGGATATCGGAGAACTGATCAGTTGGTCGATCACGTTTAACCTTGGCGGCGCACCCCCGGTGGCCGAGGCCGGCCCCGATGTGACGATTTGTGCGGGGCAGACAACCACCCTCTCTGCCAGCGGCGGCGGCCTGTACCAATGGAGCAATGGCGCCGCCACGGCAAATATCAATGTCATGCCGACCGTAACGACGACCTACACCGTGACTGTAACTACGCCGGGTTGCGGGTCAGACACCGATGATGTAACCGTCCAGGTGGACAACTTCACGCCGCCCACCATCACCGGCGGGGGAGTACTTTGTCCGGGCGCCTCTCTCACACTCACCGCAGAAGGGCCAGGCTACACCGGCTATGCCTGGTCTAACGGGCAAACTACACAGAGTATAAATATCAATACCTCAGGCATTTATACGGTTACCGTTACCAGTTCAGGCGGTTGCACCGGTACGGCTTCGGTTACTATCAATCCGGCTTCCTCTACCACCACCAATATCCTTGGGCCGGGCGCCCTTTGTGCAGGCGCCAATGCGACATTGATCGCGACAGGCAGTTTTTTATCCTACAACTGGTCCAACGGCGCTTCAGGCTCGATCATACAGGTTGATCAACCAGGCACCTATACCGTTACTGTCACCAACAGCGCAGGTTGTACAGGCACTGCCACCAAAACCCTTGCAGCGGCGCCTTTGCCCGCTGTAACCTTCTCGGTAGCCAATCCCAATGTTTGTGCAGGCGCGTGTACCACCGTCACGGCAAGTTTCACCGGCACGCCGCCATTCACACTCACCTACAGTACGCCTACGGCAGGAACTGTAACACAGACCTTCCCGGGCAACAGTGGTACGTTTCAGATATGTGTACCTGCATTGGCACAACCCGGAAGCCTGCAGGTTAGTGCAACCGGATTGACAGACGCAAATTGTACGTGTAATTGACGGGTTTTGGGAATACCGGGCCGTCATATTGTTTAAATACGCCTGAACACATGCCCCATTAACTTAAGGCGTTTGACCAGAGGGTACCCTTCAGAATCCGTATTCTTAAAAATGACGTCGATGTCTTTGGACAGATCGCCGGTTCTTCCTGTCGTATCGAAGACGACCTTTACCATTCCATGTTCACCGGGCCCGATGGGAGTACGGGTCCAGTCTACCTCCATACACGCACAGGCGCTGACGATCTCAATCGTCAGCGCCTGTTTGCCGGTATTTGTAAATTCGTATATGGCTTCTATCTGATCGCCGTCGGTAGCATTTTCAAACACGAGCACTTCGTGCTGGAACTGCAATTCTGTATCGACGGAATTGATCCATTCGGCGGTGGGCCGGATGGTATCGCCCAAATGACGTGGCGTTTGTTTTAATTTTTCAAAAAAAAATTGTCGGGCCGTACCGATTGCTTGCCTCCGGGCGGCTGCCCTTTGTTCGATGTTTCGCGCTTTTCAATGCGTTCAATAACAATGTTCGTAGGCCCGGAAATGATCTTGAACTCCGTGCGGCGGTTGACCTGGTGCTGTTCTTCCGTACATTCCACACCGTTGGCGCATTCGTTCAGGAGTTGCTTTTCGCCATACCCTTTTGCCACAATGCGGTCTGCGGAAATACCCTTGGCGACGATCCAGGTTTTTGCACTTTCGGCGCGCTTTTGCGAAAGCGACTCGTTGTAGTCGTCGCGGCCACGTGCGTCGGTGTGTGAAGAGAGCTCGATCTTCATGTCGGGGTATTTGTTGAGCAGGTCGGTCAGGCGTTGCAGGTCAGGCTCGGCATCCGTACGGATGTTCCACTTGTCGTAGTCGTAGTAAATATTTGTCAGCCTGATCGGTTCATTGATCCGGATGGTATCGTATTCAGGCTCTTTGCGGAGCAACCTGAGGGTCAGTTTTTTATCCAGGCTGAGGCTTTTTTTCACCCCCACGGTGTTGAAAGTAAGCGAGTCTGTAACGTATCCGTCGCGCGAGGCGATCACCAGGTACGACTTGTCGGGCTGTAGCGTGAATCCAAAATCGTTGGCGCCGGCGTTGGTTTTTTCATCCACGCGAGCCGGGTTCTTGTCCGTCACATCCTGCACCTGTACCGTGGCGCCGGTGAGTCCAGGGTTCTCTTTTTCGCCCTTGCGCTTGAAGCGGAAGGTTTTTACGGTTAGATCGACTTTTACGCGTTCGATTTCCCAGTAGTAGATATCGTCGCAGCAGGTCTTGCTTTTAAGGTTGTTAGGACCCGGGCGGTTGCTGACCAGATAGCCGCTCATGCCGTCGGCGGTACGCGTATAATACTGATCGTCGACACTGGAATTGATGCCAAGGGGCAACATTTTCGGCTCACTCCATACAGAGCCGTTCCACTGGCTCTCAAACACGTCGAGGCCGCCGATATTTGGGAGTCCGTTGCTGCTGAAATAGAGTTTGCCGTCCTGGTAAAAAGGGCTGGCCTCGTCACCAATCGTATTGATCACTTCGCCGAGGTTGACGGGCAAACCGAACACACCGTCGGTTTTTTTAGGTGCGTAGTATATATCGAAGCCGCCTTTACCGCCTGGCATGTTGGCAACAAAAAACAGTACCTTTTCTCCAAACAGTTCGCCCTCGCAGGGGTGTTTGGCGACATAATCGCCATTCACGCCAACCACTTCATTGGCCGCACCCCAGCCATCGGAGCCTTTGGTAGCGTAAAATATCTTGCTTTCGGCGATGCTCTGTCCCTCTTCGGCCAGTTGAACGCGGGTAAAGTACATGGTACGGCCGTCGGGCGTAACGCTAACGTTGCCCTGGTGCCAGCCTTCCCGATTGATCTGCTGGCCGAGCGGCGTCGGTTCGCCGAATTCTGCTCCGCTTTTCGCTGCCGTGTATACTTTGGAATACCAGTCCCCCTGCTTGCCGTCTACCACAATCACTTCTTTTGATTGAAGGGAAGTGTAGTACAACTCGCCGCCACTGTAAGACGGAGATGATTCCGTTTGCGGGCTGTTTGCTTTTTTGCCGATGTTGCTGACCAACAGGTTTTCGGGTTGTTTGGCTTTTTTGCCGAGTTCGCAGCCTGCAATCTCGCGTTTGGAAGCCTGCACCAATCCGGGATCTGCGGCCATGTCATTGATATACTGGTTGAACATATCGATGGCTTCGGCGTATTTGCCATTGTGCTTCATGCTCATGGCGTACCAGTATTTGAGTTCCGTCAGTTCATTTTTCCGGTCGCGAATCACCAGGCGCCCGAACGCACGCTCGGCCTGGTTGTAATCGCGCAGTTCGTATTCCAGTTTGGCGATTTTAACAGCAATAGCCCTGTCTTTGGACTCGTCATACACTTTTTCGTACAATTCGAGTGCCTCGTACGGATTGGTTGCCGCTTCGGCAGTTTCCGCCGACTTCAGGTTTGCTTCCGGTGTGGAGCGATTGATCGGCTGGGCAGATGTAATGCCTGTGGTTAGCGCGCCGATGGTTATGAGGAAAATGAGTTTTTTCATACTATGAAATGATTGTATTCGCTGTATGGGTGGATGTATGAGCCGGGCAGATCAAAGGATCAGAAACGCGGGCACAACACTTTGGGCCTGATGATAGATGGTTTGTAAATCCGGATGATATAGTTGGCTGCGAGTTCGAAGCCGCCGCGGTAGTTACTGGCCGTATTCAGGCTGGATGTATTGATATCATAGGCCAGGCCGACGCGAAGGTCTTTGTACTTGACCCCTGCTATGGCCTGCAGGGCATCGCGCATGCGGTAGCCCAGGCCAAAGTTGATGGTAATATCTTTTTGCTTGTCAAAGAGGTAGCCCAGCATTCCCTGCAATTGAATTTCGTCGGCGCCGCTCATGCTCTGGAACTGGAAAGCGGGGTTCAGGGTCCATTTGTCGTTCAGTTCTGCGTTGAACTGACCGTGGATCGCCATCCTGCGCGGAATTTTCGCATCGCCGGGTGTGGGGTTGGTCGGGGCGGGACCATTGGGGTTTGAAGGGCCTACAAGGCTGTATTTCCCTTCGTTGATATGGAACATGCCGAACCCGATGTTCATGTCCATGCGCTTGTTGAGTTTGGCGGTCAGTATTATGCCGGCATCGATGTCGGTATAACCGGCGTCATCTGCCACGTTTCCTTCCTTGCTGTTGCTTTGGCTATATTGACCCGAATTGTCGTATCCGTCTTCATAACGGCGGTCATCACCCAGTTTGCGGCTCCCTTTGCCGTACTGGCCACCAATCGAAAGCACGTTGTTACCTTTTTTGTCGAGTGCGAGGTGGTAGGTAGCGCCGAGTTTTGTAGCGCTGTGTTTCAGGCCCACCTGACCGGCTTTATCGGTAAAAAACATGAGACCGACACCAATCCAGTCCCGCTTGCGGAAACCGCGGATAACCGGGGCATCCGCCCACACGGAGGGTGTTTTAAAACTGTTGGAACCCGACACCACACTGGCCCATTGTCCGCGGTAAATACCGCCGATACGCACCGTACCTTCGAATTTGCCGCTCATGGCGGGATTCATGGTCAACGGCGACATATAGAACTGGGTGAAATGGATATCCTGCGCAGCGAGGCTGTTCAGGGTAAGGATGGTTACAGTGAGACAGAGTAGTTTTCTAACGTGCATATTCAGATTGTTTAGCAAAAAAGGTATTTATCGTGTAACACCGGCGCAAATTAGCGGAAAATCGGGAAATCAAACCCCAGCCCGCCGGCGGATTTTGTTAAAAACGGGAAATTGGTAGTTTACTGTCATTTAGGTATGTTCAATGCATCGCGTATTTGTCCGACCGGCAGGTCGTTCATGCAGCGAAAATGTCGTTTGGGGCATACGTCGAAGCCAATTTTTGAACAGGGCCGGCAGCGCAATCCCGTCACCTCAACAGACGTGTTCATATCCACACCGGTTGGGTAAAGCGGGTACATCCCGAATTTTGGTACCGTATTGCCCCAAAGCGATACGATTTGTTTACTGAAGGCCGCCGCAATATGCATCAAACCGGTGTCGTGCGTCAGAACCTTGGCTGACTGCCGCAAAACAGATGCAGATTGATGCAGGGTGAGCTGACCACACAGGTTTACAAGATTTGAGCCAACTAGCGCTGCAGCCGCAGCCTGCTCCGATTTACCGCCGAGTAATACCACCGGAAGGTCAATTTCCCGACAAATTTCCTGCGCTTTTTGAAGCGGCAGCCGTTTGGTGGCATGGGTAGCGCCCAGCACAAATGCGATATAACGGCCGGCCATCAGTCCCGGTGACAGGTCCTCCGGCGTCACCTCTTCCCCTGGCGGAATAAAATAATCCAGTCCGGCGCCGTCATAGTGGACATCCAGCCCTCGCAGGGTATCCATATAGCGGTCGACGATGTGTACCGCCGGCAGCAGGTCGATCCCTGTATTGACAAGCAGCCATTTTTCGAGGTTCAACTTGTTGAAAGACCGGGCCGGGCAACCCAGCGTCAGTTTTACCCGCAGGCTGCGCAGGTTTCGGTGGAGATCGATTACCAGGTCATAATGCGCGGATTGCAGATCGGGCAAAACTTCATCGACATCTTTATCAAAGGAAATGACTTTGTCGATGTAGGGGTTTGGGGTAAGGATACTGGAAAAACCGCTTTTGGTCAAAAAATGCACCTCGGCGCCGGTTTGTTTTTTCAGGCAGCGGACGACGGGCGTAGTCAGCACGATGTCGCCGATAGATGAAAACCGGAGCACAAGGATTTTCATACGGCGGTTATTGTATCCGCCGCAAGCGGAAGTTTTTGACCGGTCGAAGCACAAGCGGCACTTTTTCGATTTCCACCGAGTCGCTGTCGAGGCCAAACCAGTTCTGCGGCGATGCCGTCACGCCTTTTACGGCAAGGTAAACGTTCATGATGATCTGTTCCAGCACCGGAAGGTCGTTCTCGTGCGACAAAAACTCCTGGATGATGACAAACTTGAAATCGCCGGTCGGCAGCTCTCCCCTGCTGATGTGGTAGCGCGACTCGATGTTCACCTCGTCGTTCTCCAGCAGGTCTTCCACGACCTTTTTAAGGAAGAGGTTCATGCGTTGTTCCACCCTGAACCCGAGCCGGAAGGTGATTTTGTAAACGTCGTCGGAGGCCAGTACGTTGACCTTGTATTCCATGGTATAGGGTTCGTCGGTCACCTCGATGTGCACAAACCAGTAAATGTCGGCGCGTTTGGGTTGTGTCTGAAGAATAGAATACAGGATCTTTTCCTCAACTTTTTTGGGCGACTTGGCGCTACTCAGGAATACAAGATTTGTAGCGTATTTGGGTATGTTTTCGTCGTTGCTCAGAGAGATCAACTGATCGATATAGTCGTTTATCTTGACGTTCTCGATAAAGCGGTCTTTAATTTGTTTGGCCCTGACCCAAATGAACATAAGGGCAAACAGGACGGATGCAATCACAATGGTGATAAAACCGCCGTCCTTGAATTTCAGGAGGTTGGCCGTGAAAAAGGCCCCTTCGAAGCACAGATACCAGGCCAGGAAAGCCCAGATCAGGAGAGGGTTCACCCTGTTCATAACAAAGAAATTGGACAACAGGATGGTCGACATGAGCATGGTGATCGTCACGGACAGGCCGTATGCTGCCTCCATGTACTTGCTTTCCTTGAAATAGAGGGTGACAAATACACAACCTGCCCAGAGAAGAAAATTGACTGCCGGCACATATAACTGGCCTTTCAGGTTGCTGGGAAAAATGACGGTCAGTTTGGGCAGCAATCCCAGCCGGATCGCTTCGCTGACCAGTGTAAAAGAACCGGAGATCATGGCCTGACTGGCAATGATGGCTGCCATGGCTGCAATGGCGATACCAAACGGCAAAAACCAGGCAGGCATCACCCCGTAAAAAGGATTTACCGCTTCGTCGCCTATCATAGGCAGCGGCTGTCCTTCAAACTGAAGGCACCAGGCCGCCTGACCGAGGTAGTTCAAAACCAGGCTGGTTTTGACAAACACCCAACTCACACGGATATTCTGTTTCCCGCAATGACCCAGGTCGGCATACAGCGCTTCTGCACCGGTTGTACACAAAAAGACAGCACCCATGAGCACCAGGGCATGCTGGTGGTGCATGAGCATTTTAACGGCATATACCGGATTTAGCGCGTGTAAAACAGAGAGATGACCATAAACCTCAATGGAGCCGAAAATAGCGAGCATGGAGAACCAGATCAACATGATAGGTCCGAAAAAGCGCCCGACTGTTGCCGTACCGAACTGCTGGAAAATAAACAGACCTGAAATGATACCGATGGTGATCTGTACGGTAGGAATATGGACATCGTGCAGACTTTCAATGGATTGCAGACCCTCAATTGCGGACGAAACCGAGATGGGCGGGGTGATCATACCCTCCGACAATACGGCGCTGCCGCCGATCATCGCCGGAAACAGCAGCCACCTTTGCCGCCGTCTGACCAGCGTATACAGTGAAAATATCCCGCCTTCGCCGTTATTGTCGGCGCGCAGGACGAGGGTGACGTACTTGAATGTCGTCTGAATGGTGAGCGTCCAAAAAACCAGCGATACCGCACCGAGTATTGTTTCCCGGTCGACTATACCTGAGCCGGCAATTGCTCGCATCACGTACAACGGCGATGTGCCAATATCGCCGTAGATGATGCCAAGAGTAATAATCAGACCGGCCAGGGTTAGCCGGTGATGGTGTCCGTGTTGTTCGCCGTTAGAGGGCATTTTCGGGTAAATTGCGTCCAGTCAATTACTTGTTTGTTAGTACAAGATATTCCCAGGGTTTTAGAGTCAGTGTCATATCTCTGGTTACCTGTACGGTACTCGTGCCAAACAGGTTGGTATAAGCGCCGGGTATGTCGCTATCGGGGTTCAGCGTGGCAGTGCGGTTTTGTTTGCTCAGGTTGAGCACCACAATCACCTTGTCTCCGTTTTTTTCCCGGGCGAAGGCGTATACGTACTCATCCATATTTGTCGGAATTTTGACCAATTCGCCCCCGTACTTACCCGACCAGATGGCCTGATTGTCACGGCGAAGGTTGCAAAGTTTTTGGAAAAACTCCTTTTTGGCGTATTTTTTCCAGCGAACAGGATCTTTTTCAAAAAAATTCAATCGCTGGGAGAGGCCGTCTTCCTGTCCGTTGTAAAGCATCGGCATACCCTGCCAGGTGAACATGAGCACATTGAACGCATCGGCCGAGGCGCCGTACAACTGGCTTTCCGTACCGCTCCACCAGTTCTCGTCGTGGTTTTGGGTAAAATACACCTGACAATAGTTGTCCGGATAAAAATCATCGAGATATTCCAGCAAGGTATCCAGCGATTGCGCATCCTGTGCGCCTGAGCCGATGTCTTTGGTCACGTCTTTCCATTTCCACCCATAGTTGGCATTGAAGCAGGACCGAAAATGCGCGGGTTCATCCTGCCATTCGGCCAGCATAAACACTTGTTTCACAGAATCCAGGGCAAGTCTTGCCTCCGCCCAGAAATCGTTCGGCACCAGACCTGCCATATCGACCCTGAATCCGTCGATGTTGCAGGTTTTGAGCCAGTATTGCATGACTTCGATCATGGCGCGGCGGGTTGCCGGGTTGCCGTAATCAAGGTCGCATACATCAGACCAGTCGGTAATAGGCTCACCGTGTTCATTGAGGGGCACAGTAAAGTCGCCGTTGTATTTCGTAAAGTATTCCGGATGGTATTTTTTCCACTCGGAATCCCACGATGTGTGGTTAGGCACCCAATCGAGGATAACTTTCAGATCGAGTCCGTGTGCGTCCCGGACCAGGTTTTTAAGGTCGGTGATCGTCCCGAAGTCCGGATTGATCGAGTAATAGTCCTGAACCGAATAAGGGCTCCCCAGCTTGCCTTTCCTGTTTTCCTTTCCAATGGGGTGAATGGGCATCAGCCACAGGACACCTATACCGAGTTCCTTAAGCCGGGGCAGCTGTTTCCGTACACCTTCAAATGTTCCCTCAGGTGAGAACTGTCGTGTGTTACATTCGTATAAAACAGCATTTTTTGCCCATTCCGGCTCGGATGGGTCGTGTATTCGGGGTGGTGTGGGAGGAGCTGTTTGCACCGTGGGTTGAGATTGATTCCGGCAGGAAAACATTGCCACCGCAACAATGAAGAATAGCAGATTTCTCATGTTCATACATTTGATTTAGGGTGCGCCTAATCGCCGGAAGGCTCCGTACCAGATCCGACAACCCTGACCTGGATGCCGGTTACATTCAGGTCTGTATTTCCCTTCCATATCATCACATAACCTTTTTCTGTGACGTGCCAGGTGTTGTTGATATAAGGATCCTTGCAAGACAGGTAAATCTCGTTTTTGGTTTCGTCCCAGTTCCAGCGCCCGGTGTCGACTACCTTGTTTTTGATCAGAATGTCAAAACTCTGATCCTGCCGGAAACGAAGCCATTTGGACTGGTATTGCTTATGGACAGTCGTGTCGCTGGGTTGATATGCCATATTCATATGCCACCAACCGGAACAGAGATAGGCTTTGTGGCTGGCAGTGGCCGGTGGAAGCGCGTCGATCGGGACGTTGACCATAGCAGGAGGTTTGCTTACCTGCATCGTAGGCGCCGTGTCCGGGTTTTCTCCCTTGATGACGTGCGAAGCCTTGACGTTGTAGCCCTCAGCCGGGTCAGGTACAGTTGTTACAGGCGTATCCGAAGGCGTTTCGGGCGCTGGTTTTTGCAGGCTTTTGCAGGTTAAGTAGCCGGTGCAAATGACAATTATGGCGAGGATGAAGTTGATTTTCATTGCTTTACGTAAATGGATATGGTATTACCAACATTATGAGTGAGAGAATATTGCTTCAGAAACCCTGCCAAGCAGACTTGAGTAGGAAAGGTCCTCAAAACCCGGAATAACAAGGTGCGCATTGGGCAGGTAACCGGGGTCGCCGATCCCTACGATAGTAAACCTTCCTGCCAGAGCCGCCATTACACCCAATGCCGAATCTTCAAAAACCAGGCACTCGGAAGGGTTAAGATCAATGGCGCGGGCGGCCAGCAAGAAACACTCCGGGTCAGGAATGGCCTTTCGTGTGATATTTCCATCTATCACTGCATCAAAATAGGATTCCAGTCTTGTGGAATGGAGTACCTGTCGGGCGCTTTTTGAAGCGGAAGCCAGAGCGATCTTGAGGCCTGCTTCGCGGGCCTGTCGGATGAACAACAAAGCGCCGGGCAAGACGTCGCCGGGTCGCAGGCTGGATATCAGTTCCACGTACCAGTTGTTTTTGACATCGGACCAATGCAGCTTTTCCGCCTCCGTCATATATATTTCACCCCATTCAAGTATTTTTTCCAGACTGGCCATTCTGCTCAGTCCGCGCAATGATTCGTGCTGTCCGGCAGAGAAATCAAAGCCAAGCTGGTTCGCCAGCCTTTTCCAGGCGACGTAGTGGTACTTCGCTGTGTCGACAATGACGCCGTCCAGGTTGAAAATTATACCTTTTATATGCTCCGGGGAGCCTGTCATATTGCAACTCCGTTTCGCGGCGAAGGTACCGCAAATTCGAGTAATGACACCAAATTCTATCTGTGAAGGAATTCAATTACATTTGCCTCGACAGGCTGGCAGCCTGATGTTCATTATGGAAGAACACAAAAAGGAAGATTCGACCGGAGCAAGAATTGACGTATTGTCGCGAACCATCATTGCCCTCGTTATCGGCATTCTGCTGGGCGCTATTATCGGTCAGATGGGGCTCAATGCCCTGCAGGAGAAACTCAGTTCGCTGATTCGCGGGTTCATTTGGCTGATTATTCTTTTCGCTTTACTGGCCTTCTGGGTTGTACAAAACAAGGAGGCCATCCTGAAAAGACTGTTTCGGGTGTCGGACACCGACCTGGGTGAACTGAACAATGTCGCCCAGTCGCTGGTGTTCCATACCATTGAGAAAGATTACACCGCCGCCAGGCGCGATCTGACGATCCTGTTTCGGCGGGCGTCGGCATGGGTGGCCTGGATGAATTTCAGGCGATGGATCGTAGTGGTTTTTCAATCGCTGTTCGTTGGACTTGGCGGCCTGCTCGGCACAGTCATGTTGTACAACCAGAATAAACTGCTTGTGCAACAAAACCAGTTGCTTAACCAGCAGAACATCCGCCTCGATCAGCAAACCTATCTGCAGGAGGCCGAGCGGCGCAGTTCGCTCGTCTTTTTAATGGGGAATATCCTCGATGCAGTCAATCAGGAACTCAAAGAGGATGTGGGAATTAAAGGGGTTCGCGATATCACGCCGCAGCTCATCGGGCGTATCATCGCGCTCAGCAATTCGTTGCGCCCCTACCGGTATCTGGGCAACGATTCGCTTGTTTTGCGTGAACTGAGTCCGGAACGCGGCTTTTTGCTTTTTTCCATAGCCAGTAGTGAGATTGACCAGCGAAGCCTGCGCAAAATATATCGATCAGCAGATTTCTCCTTTTCCGACCTGAAGGGCGCGGTATTATCGGGAGAGTTTCTAGCCGGTATCAACCTGACCGGCGCCGATCTGAACCATGCCCAACTCGACGAAGCCGATCTGAGCGGGGCCCGGCTGAGTGAGGCCGAATTGACGGAAGCGGTGCTTGCGCGTGCCAACCTGAGGGAGGCTCGGCTGCGAAACGCCAACCTGTACAAGGCCTATTTTGAATCGGCCGATCTGCGGCATGCCAATCTGAGCGGCGCCAATATGCAATATGCCAATCTTGCCGGCGCCAATCTGGAAAACACCCACCTGAGTTATACGGATATGTTTCGCGCCAACCTTAGCGGCGCGACGCTGGTCAATACTACCCTCAACCAGAGTATTCTCGACAGCGCAGTCGTCAGTGAATTCGGTTGGCTGGACTCGCTGAAGACCAATCCCGATACCAGTCTTGGTATCCGGTACCTGACAAACCGGTACCATATTGATTCGGTGGAGACAAAATTCGGGTGGTTTTACCTCGTTCTACCTAAGACGGCGCCAGAAAGCAATAAATAAGGTTGTTTTTATACCTGCACGGTTCTCAAAAAATGAATGGTTGCCTCGATGTCGTTGTGCAAAATCCTGTCGCCTTCGAGCCGGGGTACGGTTTCCCTGTATCGGTGTAACAAGGCTTCAATGTTTTCCGAGGAGCGCCCGGGGCGGCGGTATTCCAGGGCCTGCATGGCTACCATGAATTCAATGGCCAGTAGGCGTTCCAGGTTGAGTACAATGCGCCTGGCCTTGGTAGCGGCATTGGCGGCCATGCTTACGTGGTCTTCCTGTCCATTGCAACTGATGATGCTATCCACCGATGCAGGCGTGCACAATCCCTTGTTCTGACTGACAATGGCAGCTGCCGTGTACTGAGCGATCATCATGCCCGAATGTAACCCCGGGTTATCGGTCAGAAATGCCGGCAGTCCCCTGTTCCCGCCAATCAACTGGTAAACCCTGCGTTCGGAAATACTTCCCAGTTCGGCGAGTGCAATACCGAGGTAATCGAGCGGCAGCGCCAGCGCCTGTGCGTGAAAGTTTCCGCCGGACAGGATCAGGTCGTCGTCAGGAAAAATATTCGGATTGTCGGTTACGGAATTGATCTCGGTCGTCAGTACCTGCTCTACATGTGCAAGGGCATTCCGGCTGGCGCCATGTACCTGTGGCACACAGCGAAATGCATAGGGGTCCTGCACATCGGTTTTTTCGGAACCGGCTATTTCGCTGCCTTTGAGCAGGTTTAATACCGTTTCGGCTACGCGGACCTGTCCCGCTTGCGGCCGAATGCGGTGGATATGCTCGTCGAGTGGCGAAAGCCGGCAATTGAACGCATCGAATCCGATCGCTGCATTCAGATCGGCCAGCGCTGCCAGGCGTCTGCCTTCCAGCACACACCAGACGGCGTATGCTGCAGAGAATTGTGTGCCGTTGAGCAGGGCCAGCGCCTCTTTGGCTTTGAAGGTCAGCGGCGACCAGCCCCGGAGTTGCAATACCACGTCTGCGCGTTGCCGGCGCCCTTCATACCAGACTTCACCCAGACCCGCCAGTGGCAGACTCAGATGTGCCAGTGGCGCCAGATCGCCCGACGCGCCCAGCGAACCGAGTTCAAATACGACAGGCAGAATACCTGCATTGTAAAAATCGACGAGGCGTTGCACCACCTTTTCCCGGACGGCCGAATAGCCATAGGAAAGACTTTGCGCCTTGAGCAGCAGCATGATCCGCACAATCTCCGGAGGCGTCTCATCGCCTGTCCCGGCGGCATGGCTGACTACCAGGTTGTACTGTAGTTGCTCGATGTCGCTTTCAGAAATCCGGATATTGCACAACGAACCAAAGCCGGTGTTGATGCCGTAAAAGAGGTCTTTGGAGTGTGCCAGTTTGGCGTCCAGGTAGTGGCGGCAATGGTTAATTTGCTGCCGGGATTTGTCGGAGATCGCCAGTTGGTGTTGTGCGGAGAGTATGTTTTGCAGGCTATCGAGCGTGAGTGGATCGGGGCCGATGTGGTGAACAGGGCTGGTGTTCATAATTGGTCAAGTATTCGGTTAGCACAAAGTAACATCATCAGGAAGGATTCGGGCGCGCAAAGGTATTGCTTCGCGTTAAATTCAATTAAGACCTGGTTAAACGAAGGTTAAGGTTGGTTTCAAAATGATGGCGACACCCGTTGTTGGATGTTGAAAACGAGCAGGTTAGATTTTGTTTGCAAAAAAAAATTAAAACGGTTAAGCAACTTTACCCCGACATACGACGTCACAATTGCCGCGCTTCGCAGGGAAAACACCTAATTTTGCCCCTGACCGGGGGCCTTGAGTTCCCGAACCTCGAAGACGCACTATTCAACAAATCAACATTCAACCAATCATGATGAAGAAGATTATTTCGACCGCGGTTTTCGCCTTTTTGCTTACCGCGCTTGCTACCGCACAACGCATTGCATATGTAGATGTAACGGACATCCTGGAAAGCCTGCCCGAATACCAGAAAGCACAGGAACAACTCGATAAAGTCGCTACACAGTGGCGCCAGGAAATTGCCCAGGAGCAGGATAAGGTGAAAGGGCTTTACAGCAAGTACCAGGCAGAGCAGGTGTTGCTGAGCGAGGAGATGAAAAAACAACGCGAAGAAGAGATCATGAACAAGGAGAAGGAAGTGCGCGATATGCAGCGCGTAAAATTCGGGCCGGAAGGCGCCCTGTTTAAAAAGCGCGAAGAGCTGGTTAAACCCATCCAGGATCGGGTCTATGCCGCCATTCAGAAGTTTGCAGAGGATAAAGGCTACGAATTTGTATTCGACAAGGGTAGCGCTTCGGGTATGTTGTATGCCGACAAACGCAACGATAAGACGGAAGACGTTAAAACTATGCTGAAGAAGGGCTAATTTTGCGCCGCCAAAATAGTTCTGCCGTCAAAACGGCCACCATTCATTACTAACACACTGAAAATGAACAAGTATTTCGTACCGGTACTCCTATTTGTATTGTTCCTGGCCACTCCTGGTCAGGCTCAAAAGTTTGGGTACTGCAACTCCGTCGCTTTGCTTTCCCTCATGCCTGATGTCAAGGCGGCCGACAGCGACCTGACCGCCTTCCAAACCCAGCTGACCAAAAAAGGACAGGAACGGGTGAAAGCGCTGCAGGACAATGCGGCTGAACTGGAACGCAAAAAGGAACAGGGTAATATTTCACCCAAAGATTACGAAGCCCAATCGGCAAAACTGACTGAAGAACAGGCCAGTATCGCCAAATACCAGGAGGAGGTATACCAGAAACTCGCGCAAAAACGCAAGGAACTGTATGAGCCGTTGCTCGACAAAGTAAACAAGGCTATGGAGGATGTAGCCAAGGAAAATGGATACATGCTCGTTTTTGACCTCAGTACCCAGGTATTGATCTATGCCGAGGAATCGCTCGACGTAACTCCATTGGTGAAAGCCAAACTGGGTCTAAACTGATTTCCCGGCATTTGCGGATTTTTTGGAATGGGATTGCCCTTTGGGGTTATCCCATTCTTATTTTTGTGCAACTTTTCATCCATGAAGAAAGATCAGCCCATTGGTTTTTTCGATTCCGGCATTGGCGGACTCTCCGTGCTACACGAAGCGCTGAAACTGCTGCCCCGGGAGCATTATATCTATTTTTCCGACGGCGACAATGCTCCCTACGGTGTGCGCACCAAGGAAAACGTCCGCGAACTGGTGTTTGCAGCCATCGATTTTGTCGCGAAACGCGGCGTAAAAGCTATCGTGGTCGCATGCAACACCGCCACCAGCGTTGCCATCGAGGACCTGCGGATGCGGTACGAGTTCCCGATCATCGGTATGGAACCCGCGGTCAAACCGGCCGTCGAGGCGGGCCACCGGAAGCGCGTTCTGGTATTCGCCACCGAACTCACCCTTAAGGAAGAAAAGTTCAGAAACCTTGTTGCCCGTGTCGATACCGAACAATTGGTGGACTACCTGCCCCTTCAGGAACTGGTACTGCTGGCTGAACACTTTGATTTCGACGAAAAAAAGGTCATGCCCTACCTGCAGAACAAATTGCGGGACATTGATTTTTCAAAATACGGCGCCGTGGTGCTGGGCTGCACCCATTTCCTGTTTTTCAAAAACTTTATGGAACAGGTGGTACCACCGGAAGTCAAGATCATTGACGGGAATTTGGGCACTGTCAAAAACCTGATCAAACAACTGGGCGATAATCTGAACGAGGGGCCGGGACATGTTGATTTCTTCCTTTCGGGCAAGGCAATGCCACCGGCCCATTTTGAGCGCTACCTGCATTACCTGGAGGCGATCAATGCGCCGTCCGTTCCGCTATAGTCATCAGAATTTCGGACAAAGAATCTCTTCGTTCTCGTATTCGCCGAGGTAGGTGATCGATATCTCGAATGCCCCCTGGCGTTGTTTGGCCTGTAAAGCATTGAGGTTCAGATCATAACTCAATCCGATCAATACATTACTGAACTCTACGCCGAGTAGCGCCACTACTGCATCAAGACCGAAACCGTCGTCGTTGCGTACCGGACGCACCCAACTGCCCACGTGCAGGGCGCTGCCGCCATATTGACCCAGCGCAAACCTGAAATTGGTGCCGGTATTGACTTCCATATGCGGTCCCTGCTTCGACACCAGGAAACGCGGGAGCAATGATACCCGGTTGTCGCGCGTGAGCGGAATACTGGCTGCCAATTGTCCCGAAACCTTCATATACAGCTTGTCGCCTTCGGTGCTGTTGCCGTAGAATGAAATTTGAGGCTGCAGAAAATGGTGCAGCGACAGTCCGGCAAATACGTTGCCCGAACGCCCCACCACGGCGGTGTAGTTGAGCCCGGCATTGAAGTCGGAAAAGGAAAAATTATTGGCAGGAAGATCTTCGCCTGTCTGAAAATTATACCCGGAGGAGCCGTCGAATTCATCGTGAAAGTCGAGCGACTCGTAGTTCACATTTCGTTGGGTAAGTCCACCCTGCAATCCAAGGGTAAGAAACTGGCGGTTGTCGGAACCCAGCGATTTGTGGTATGCCAGCGAAACGGCAATCTGAGTGGTGCTGAAATCCACCACACTTACCTTGTCGGTGAAGAACATGAGCCCAAGCCCTATCGCATCTTCTTTCACGCGTTTGCCCGGTGCGTCGAAACGCAGATCAGCCGCGATGGCGAAGGTCCGGATCGGGTTTTCCAGTACTTTGCGCCACTGGTCGCGGTAAATTGTACCGACCCTGTAACGCCCCTCCATCGCTCCCGTCAACGCCGGGTTAAGGGTAAGCGGTGCAGCATAGAACTGAGTAAAATGTTTGTCCTGAGAAAATGCTTTTGGTAGAATGGAACAAAAAAGCAGGGAATAAAGGAGAAGTTTTTTCATGCTGTTGGGAAAAATTTCGGCAAAGGTAGACGATTTGAGAATGAGGACTAGGATTTCCGATTTTTTGCTGCGCCAAAACGTTAATTACCTGCAAAAACGGGCGACACATCCAAAGTTTAACACTGATACGTGCAGATGAGACGAAATTGGTTTAATTCCAAAATTATATACCTTTCGCCGTGATGATATTGCCGAGTGCGCCGAGTGCGCCGGCTGAAGCCGGCGGTACGGTACCGCGCCGAGTGCGCCGGCTGAAGCCGG
>ERZ724521.417-NODE-417-length-19277-cov-5.356154_pt1 | contig 19277 bp, 14 predicted proteins | sample MGYA00376054_ERZ724521 | MGnify/ENA primary metagenome ERZ724521 (study PRJEB28724, sample SAMN07190883) | activated sludge metagenome | isolation source: activated sludge of sewage treatment plant in Hong Hong | place: Hong Kong | collected 2016-03-17 ... | reverse complement strand
GGCATTAGCGCCCTGTTTTCTGCGCGCCGGACTGACCGTCATGTCTGATGCCCTGGGACTTGCAATGACGATGGCGTCGCTGGCACACGGGTTGCGGGTACTGGAGACCGGCAAAATCGGGACAGCAGCCGGTGCGGCCTTTTTCGCCGGCCTCGCCCTGATTACCCGTTTCTCAATGGCTGCCCTGATCCTGCCCGTCATGCTTGCAGTCGGGGTGTATCTGCTCAACAACAGGCGCTGGGTGTTTGCCCTGGTATGTACAGGTGCAGCCGGGCTGGCCGTTATGCCGCACTTTTGGTTCAGAGCAGGCCTGCCGGGCACGGTGCTGGATCATTCGCTTTTGCAGGACTGGTCGGTACTCAACCTGTTTCGCAGCACCTTCAGCAATTCGAACGGCGCGGCGGCATATACGCTACCCAATGGCCTGTATATGCTGTTTCCGCTGGCGCATCCCGCCTTTTGCCTGGCATTGCCCGGGTTGTTACTGTTATCAAAAAAAACAGACCTGCACCTGAGCTCCAAAAAGATACTGGCCGGGAGTCTGGGGCTATATCTGTTGTTTCTGGGGGGTATTCCACACCAGAACCTGCGCTACCTGCTTCCGGCTTATGCCGTTCTGCTGCTGCTGTTTTTCCCTGCCTGGGATCGCCTGTTTGCCTATGGCTCCTATTTTTTCAAACGCCTGACTTACAGCATCATCGGCGCAACCATCGCCTTGCAAATCCTGTCCGGCATCTGGTTTATCCGCCCCGTCATCGCCCGAAACCATCTGGAGACCCAAATCGCAACAACCCTGCAGCGGCGGCTTCCGTCCGGCGCCGTTTTGTTTGCCTTCGATCTGGACATAGCCCTGCACAGTTACCTGAAAGACGTTCGGATCATCAGCCTTTGGGAAAAGCAGTATACCGCTTTTCCGCCGGGCAGTTTTATCCTTTTCAACGAAGCCGGGATGCAACAGCAATGGGCAGGGCGGCCGCCTATGCTCAACTGGGAACTGGCCAAAAGCAATTATGTATTGTCCGAATCGGACACTTTTGACGGTGGCTGGAGCCTGTATGAGATAAAAGGCCCGTTAAAATAAGGTTTTACCCTGCCACCCTTTTTTATCTTTGCCTCGATTTTATTCGCAAAAAACTGGTTTTCAAATATTTAAGCACCCATATTACGATCACATCCTGCACTCATGTATCCCGATTTCTCTTATATCGCACATGCCATTTTCGGAACCCAGCCGGACAACTGGCTTTCGATGATCAAAACCTTCGGTTTTACCCTGGCCATCGCTTTTATCGTCAGTGCAGTGGTGTATTACCGCGAACTCAAACGCAAGTCGAAGGAAGGGTTCTTCCAATCGGCCAAGGTGACGATGACGGAAGGTGAACCTGCTTCGATGTCCGATATTTTGTCGAATGCCCTCGTCGGTCTGCTGTTGTTTGGCAAAGGCGTGTATGCGGTCCAGCATTTTGATGTCTTCAAACACGATCCGGCGCCGATCATTCTTTCGACAAAACTGCATTGGCAGGCCGGGCTGTTCGGTGCGGTGTTTTTCGCCGTGCTGACCTGGTGGGATGCCCATCGCAAGCGCAAAAACCCGCCCGTTTCGAAGGAAGTAACGGTGTGGCCGCACGACCGGATCAGCGAAATAACGATCTGGGCCGCTGTCGGGGGGATCGTCGGCGCCAAAGTGTTCGACCTGTTCGACAACTGGCAGGCTTTTTTGCGGGATCCCATCGGAGCGCTCACTTCCGGTGGCGGACTGGCTTTTTTCGGCGGACTGCTGCTCGGCTTTGTCGCAGTGGTCGCCTATCTCAGACACCACAAAATACCGTTCTGGCCATCGGCCGATGCCGTAGCGCCTGCCCTGACGGCGGGCTATGGGGTGGGACGCATCGGTTGCCAAATGGCCGGCGACGGTGATTGGGGCATCGTCAACAACAACCCCAAACCGGACATATTATCTTTCCTGCCCGACTGGATGTGGGCGTACCGGTACCCGCACAACGTACTGGATATCACCTACACGGAGCCGCCCAATCCCAACGTCCCCATGCCCGATTGCAGCTGGGAGTATTGCATGCAACTGGCCCAGCCGGTATATCCCACTCCGTTTTACGAAACGCTCATGATGGCGGTTGTATTCGCCATTCTGTGGTCGCTGCGCAAACGCATCACCATCCCGGGTATGCTTTTTTTCATTTACCTGGCCCTTATTGCGATCGAGCGGTTTCTGATCGAAAAAATCCGCGTCAACGTCGTGCACAAGGTGATGGGTGTGCAACTGACCCAGGCGGAGATCATATCGATCGTCCTGTTCCTGATCAGCGTTGCCGGGGGAATTTATGTGTGGAAAACGAATAAAGCAGTGGGCAGTAGCAGTGGGCAATAGCAGCGCTAACTGCCTACCGCCCACCGTCCGTTTCCCGTACGCCTTTTGCAATCAGGAATTGTCCGGCGATATAGGTGATCATAATAGCCAGGCCTGCGCCTTGCAGGGAATTGCTGAATTTTTGTGCGGCGATGAGGCTGTCGGATAGAATAAACAACAGGCCGCCGAAGAGCATTTGTGCAAATACCTGTTGTTTTACCCGACCCTTCAGGTTAACGATGCTCAGCACCATAGTTGAGATGACGGCGGCGTATATGCCCACTGGCGTGCGCATGCCCACGGGAATGCCCGGCCAGAGCCACCAGACAAAGGAGCACAGAAAGACAAGAAATGGCAGCACCCAAACCGGATTGCTTTGCAGAAACCCTTTGGTAAATCCTGCCACAGACGTAAATCCGCCGATGTAGGACAGATGGGTGAACAGAAATGCGCCCAATCCCAGCAGGAAAAACAGCGCGCCGTGCGATCCGTCGGCAAACATCATAAACACATCGCCGACCGTGGAGAACCCCAGTCCGGCCAAAACCGAGCGCCAGAGAAAGCGCGCGGAAGATTGCGCTATGCCATCCACCATCCACCATGCCAGGGCCGGCATCAACAGCGGTTTGGTTATCAGCACCATGGTTCGTTGCTCGATCACACTGCTGGTCAGGTAGGCGACGGCAACAAGCAGAAAAAGGTATAAGCGGTACGACTTCATAAAACGTCAGTGGGTTGCAGGTAAACTACCGGCAAACGACGCAATTTTTATCCAGTTTTTCAGCATTTGCAACCCATAATCCGTCAGGATCGACTCGGGATGGAACTGAACGCCTGTAAGCGGCAGGTCGCGGTGCGCCAGTGCCATGATCTCGCCGGCGGCGGTCCGGGCAATACAGTCCAGCGGCGTTCCGTCGAGTGATTCAAGCAACAGGGAATGGTAGCGCATGGCTGTGAATTGCTCCGGTATGCCTTCGAACAAGGGATGGCCGGTGTGTTGAACCGGCGTGGTCTTTCCGTGCATCGGCAATTCGGCCCTGATGAGCCGGGCTCCGAAAAACTCGCCCAGCGCCTGGTGGCCCAGGCAAACCCCCAGGATCGGGATGTCGCGGTGGTAACGGCGGATCAGATCCGGCATCACCCCTGCATCGGAGGGGCGTTTGGGGCCGGGCGATAACACAACGGCATCGACATCCAGTTCGCCAAAGGTATCGAGGGTCAGGGCGTCGTTGCGGACCACCCGGCAGTCGGCGCCGGTTTGCAACAGGTAATCGTACAAGTTGTAGGTAAAGGAATCGTAGTTGTCCAGCAGGAGGATTTTCATAGCAGCATCCTCCGTCCGGAGGACAGGAGTGGGGTTATTCTTCGATGCCCCCGTTGTCGGCTGCAGAGGGTTGTCGCGGATTGGTATTCTGTTCGGGCTCCGTTTCGATGCCGGTTTTGCCGTCTTCTGGCACCTGGTACATTTTGGGTTCGGTCTCTGTCTTTTTGAGGCCGTACTGATCGAGTTCATCCATCCATTTCAGGGAAGAGTCCCACAGTTCTGTGGCAAAGGGCTTAAACCGGATGGCCACATCCTTTGCCTGGCCCGGCATGTCTTTCAGAATAGGGTAGGTGCGCGATTGGGCAATGGTGGCGTCATTGATGAAACCGACCTTTACCGTAAACCACAACAAAATACTGTAGATCAGGATAGACAGTGCTGCCATGATCGCGCCGCCCAATACGCGGTTGAAAAAGCCCAGGTACACCGCCTGCAGTGTTTTTTCGATGGCACTTGCCGCGGCGCGCAGCATAAACATGATAAGCCCCATGTTGACCAGAAAAGCAACGATGAACATGCCCGGGCTTTTCGAGTTGAAGAGGCTCTCCAATATGTTGGTCGTGGTGGGCGTGATCTTAAAGGCCAGGACAATGCCGAACAGGTAGGCCAGCATGTTGAACACCGTGTTGATAATGCCCTGTGTGTATCCGTGCCGGAAGCCAAGACCAAATGCAGCAATAAAAAGCAGATCAATGGGCATGGAATATTGTGTTTATGCCGCTGCAAAAATAAGGAAATTAATAGCAAACAACACGTTTTTTCCTGAAAATGAACGGGTTACTGTTTTAGCCGGAAGACCCGAACGGATCCCCTTTCCAGGATAAGGCTGTCGAGCAGCGGCACGATGTCCTTGTTTTCGTCAATCGTACGGCTGTCGGAATATAAATAACCGGCGCCTTCACGGATCATTTGGCTGAGCTGTTCGGCATTGAGTCTGTCATCGCCGAATGGCCAGCCTTTCTTATCAATATAATAGAAATAGATACAATAAGAAAGGTCGTTGCCCACTACACACAGTGCGTTTTTGGGTGCGGCCGCACGCAGAGCGGCTTTGTTATCCAGCCAGTCTTTGTTAAACCCCGGATTTTCCACGTCCCAGCGCACCTGCATTCTCAGGAATGCTGTCAGCGGCAGCGCTACAAGAAGCAATTTGGCAAGACCGGACCACCATGAACTCCTGCTTCGCAAGATGCGCCATGCCCCGAAGCCTGTCAGTATAAACAAAAAAGGCAGGAAGGGGAATAAGTAGTAATCGTGCACATTGGCGATCATGTTTATTTCGAAAATAAAATAGGCGATCACTGCCATTCCACACGCCGCCATCGGGATGACCCGCCTGTCCCGGTACTTTTGCTCCCTGAACAACAAATACAACCCTGCAATAAAAAACGGAACAGCAGCATAATTGAGCAACATTTCCGGCAAAACAGAGACCAAATTATCGAGCATATATCCGAATATCAGTCTCATCGATACCCCTTCCGCCGATATCCCCTCCACAATACCGTTGCCGCTCCAGCCAGGTATTACCCAGGCATACCAGGCGGCCGGCGGGATCAGGAATAATAGGACAGTCCATATGCGCCGGCGGCCGACAGCAACTTTGCCGTCTTGCCAAAAATCAAGCAGGGCATGAACGACCGGGATAATAAAATAAAGTACAAAAGGCAATTTGGCCAACGCGGCAAGGCTCAAAAACAGCCCGGTAAGCAGCAGGTAACGTGTGGCCGGATTTTCATACCACCGGAAAAAAAACGCCATTCCCCAGATGCCGCAACACAGGGCAAAGTTGTCGGGCAGCGGATTAACGGTATAGTAAAAAAACGCCGGTGAAAAGTTGAACGCCCATGCAGTGGCCAACGCCGCCGTTTTTTCCCTGATTAAAGCCCGTGCAAGCACGTACATTCCCCAAACGGAACACAGCCCCAGCAAAAAGGTCAGGATACGGCTGATGACAAGATGGTTGCCAAATAACTTGTAAAAACAGGCGAAGCCCCACTGCATAATGGGGAATTCCATGCGGAATATGCCGTCATTGCCTCCCCGCGCATTTTGACGCGGATTCAGTATGTTAAAATCCTCTTCGTAAAAGGAAATGATCGTAGACTGCGTTTGGGCCTGGCGCCATACATGCGTACTCACCAAATCGACGTCAAACGCCCGCCAATGCATGAATACGCTTAATGCCGGGATAAATACCAGCACAACGATCAACGGCTTGCCGTTCAATACGTGCCAAAGGTTGGATAATCGCATAGGCAGTGTGTACTGCGGCAAACATACACAATAACGCAGGTCCCTTATCTTTCCCCGGAATTACAAAACCTAAAAATATGCCGGTCAGAATCCTTCTACCATGCCTGTGCCTGCTTTTTATCGGTATGCAGGCCTGCCAAAAAGAATCCCTCTCGCTGAAAGTGTTCCGGGAGGTCGGCAGCCCGGTTGCCGACGACCTGACATCCGTCTGGATGACAGATTCGCTGCACGGGTCGATAACCGGCGGCAGAGCCTGGGAGCGCGGGGTCATTTTATCCACGTCGGACGGCGGCAACACCTGGCAAACCGACACCCTGCTCAACCGAAAGATGGAGTGCATCATGTTCGACAACGACGGCCAGGGTTATGCCTGCGGCCAGGACGGCATTTATTTCAAATCCCCCGGAAGCAGCCATTGGGAGAGTTTCCGCATCAACTATTTCTGGAACAGAGCCTGCCATTTTCCCGACAGCAGCCACGGCGTCATGACGGGCGGCGGCGGCTTTCAGGGCGGACAGATTTCGACCTTCGGCAGCGACGCTTTCTGGAAACTGGACACTTTGCTGGAACTGCCCAATGCACTGGCGGGGGTGTGCTTTTCCGATGCCGTCACTGTACATGCTGTGGGCCTGGGCTGGATAATGCGCTCCGACAATGCCGGGCGACACTGGCAGCGGCTCGAACATACGGGCGATTTTTTCCAGGATGTGCAGTTTCCGACGCCCGACGTGGGCTATATCTGCGGCTCCTCCGGAACGATCCTGAAAACGACCGACGGCGGACAGTCCTGGCAGACCATCAGAAAAGGTGGCAGCACCGGTAAACGAAACCGGCCATTCCGTTCGTTGTGGTTCACCAGCCCGGACGAAGGCTATATAGCGGGTGACGGCGGACTGCTCTGGTATACCGGCAACGGCGGCGCCGACTGGCTGCCTGTGGAGGAAGCGCCTGCCGATGCGGACTTTACCGGCATCTTCGTGCTGGGGAACAAAGGCTGGGCCGTCGCAAAAAAAGGCAGGGTGTTTTGTTTGGAGCGGTAGACGGCTTGTCCGCCGAAGGTTTGCCGAAGACGGATCGATGGTTAATGGATTGAAAAAGAAGGCAATACGGTTCTTAATAAGCCGTGATAAAATTTGGCCGGGCGTGAGGAGTGCAAAAAATATTTTGCCATTCCGTCGCCTTGCGGCATTTCATAAAAAACTGTGGTCCGTTTTTAGGTGTTGTTATGTTTAAAAATCCTATTTTTGAAACAAATTGCCGATAATATGCTGCGAACGCTCTCCTGCCTGTCGTTTATCGCGTGCCTGGCCATCAGCGGATGGTCGCAGGGCGTTAAACCTCCCGTTACCGGCGTAGGTGTAATCTACAACCGTGAAACGTCATTTAATTTCAAACTGACCACCAACCGGGGATTTGCACCCGGCATGGAGTTCGGGCGGCTGCGCACTTATTATAAAACGACCTATTACCATATCAGCCTGGGAGAGTTGAAACACGCCAAAGAGCAGCGCCAAAGCGCAGACCCGGCGGCAAGCCGTTCTTTTCGGCCCTATGTATTCGGCAAGCAGAATAACCTCTTTATGCTGCGCGGCGGCTGGGGCGTGAAACGCTACTATTCGGAAAAGGCCAAACAAAAAGGCGTGGCCATCGGCATGAGTTACGCATTCGGACCAACGATTGGCCTGCTGAAGCCCTATTATCTCGCCCTGCGCAGGGTGGGCAGCAATCCCGGTGAAAGCCGTGTGACGCACGAAAAATACTCGGAAGAAAACGCCAGCATCTTTCTCGACAATACCCGTATCCTGGGCGCCTCTCCATTTACCAGAGGCTTCAGTGAAATATCCTTTCTGCCCGGCGGCAACGCATCCGTCGCGCTGCACATGGACTGGGGCGCTTTCGATGAGTTCGTCAAAGCCCTGGAAATCGGTCTCATGGTAGACGTTTTTACCAAAAAAGCGCCAATCCTGGTTACAGAGGAGAACTCCCCCCTGTTCTTTAACTTTTTCATCAACCTGCAACTGGGCAAGCGGAGGTAAACGCAACCGGTGGAAGGCTGCCTGTTTTTATACCGGCCATTATGGCCATCCCGTTTCCCTTTGTACCTTTACGGCGGCTCAATTATTTTAAACCCGGATGCAAATCTGTTGTTTCTTCCAGTAAAAAATGCTCGAACTTCCCATAGTCGAAAATAAGACCGGCAACCGGCCAAAACGCCCGGACTGGCTCAAAGTGCGGCTGCCGATGGGCGAAAACTACCGCAACGTCCGCAGCATCGTCGACGATTTCGGCCTGCATACCATCTGCCAGAGCGGCAACTGCCCCAACATGGGCGAGTGCTGGGGCGCCGGCACCGCAACATTTATGATCCTCGGCAACGTATGCACCCGTTCCTGTTCCTTTTGCGCCGTAAAGACCGGGCGCCCGAATGAATACGACGAAGACGAGCCGCGCCGCGTTGCCGAAGCCATCTGGCTGATGAAGGTGAAACACGCCGTGATCACTTCCGTCAACCGCGACGAACTCAAGGACAGGGGCGCCGAAATATGGTACCAGACCGTCCGCGCCGTGAAAGAACGCAGCCCGGAAACGACCATTGAAACGCTCATTCCCGATACCAAGGCCAACTGGGAAGCGCTCGAGCGCATGATCTCCGCCGGCCAGGAGGTGGTGAGCCATAATATGGAGACTGTCCCGCGCCTCTACCGGAAAGTACGGCCACAGGCCAGGTATGAGCGCAGCCTCGAGCAGATACAGCGCATCAAGAACTACGGCAAACGCACCAAGACCGGCATTATGGTCGGACTGGGCGAAACCAAAGCCGAAGTCCTGGAAACCATGGACGATCTGGTGGCGCACGGCTGCGACATCCTCACCATCGGACAATACTTGCAACCCACTAAAATGCACCTCGAAGTAGCAGAATATATCCATCCCGACCTGTTTGCCGAATACCAAGAGATCGGCATGGCCAAAGGGCTTAAATACGTGGAAAGCGGCCCGCTGGTGCGCTCCAGTTATCACGCCGAACGACATGTGTTCTAATTTGTTCCGCACCGTTCACAGTCTACCGTCTACTGTCAAATGAAAATATTCTGTATTGGCCGCAACTACGTCGACCACGCAAAAGAACTCAACAATCCCGTGCCGTCGGAACCGCTCATTTTTATGAAGCCTCCTACGGCCCTGCTCATCAGCAACCGGCCGTTCTATTATCCGGATTTTACCCGCGACCTCCACTATGAAGGCGAGATCGTTCTCCGGGTGTGTAAAAACGGCCGCTCGGTACAACCTGAATTTGCCTCGCGCTACTACGATGCCGTGGCTTTCGGCATCGACTTTACCGCACGCGACCTGCAGGATAAACTGAAGTCCAAAGGGCATCCATGGGAAATCGCCAAAGGTTTCGACCGCTCGGCGCCGATCAGTTCGTTTCTGCCCCTGCACGAATTGAACAACGCCGGCGATATCCATTTTCAACTGAAAAAGAACGGAACAGTGGTTCAGGATGGCCATACCCGCGACCTGATCTTCTCTTTCGATACGCTCATCTGCCACATTTCCCGCTACTTTACGCTGCACAAGGGCGACTATATCTTCACAGGCACCCCGGCAGGCGTCGGTCCTGTGCAGCCCGGCGATATACTGGAAGGCTCCATTGAAGGCAGAGAGTTGTTGAAGTGCGCGGTGAAGTAATTGCCCGTGGCAGGATGCTTATTTGCGTTTTGCCATTTTTGTCAGCAATAACAGTCGGCTCCTGTCGCTTATGATGTGCATTAGATATTTGTCTTTCACAAAAAAGCGAACATGAACCTTACCTTCAGTAAAAGTATCCCTATCCCGGCCGTTGTCATCTTTGTTATGGTTGTTACCCTGTGGTCCGGTTGTAAAAAAGACAGCAGCACCGACGGACCGGCGTGCAACATATCCGGCGTAACGCTTACCTACACCGCCAATATCAAGGGCATTATCGACCGGCATTGCCTTTCCTGCCACAGCGGCGCCGGACCGGGCCCCGACGACTACCGCACCTATGAAGGCATTAAACCGCATCTGGACGAAGGCCATGTTCGGCTACGGGTGGTCATCGACAAAGACATGCCACAAAACGGCGGCATGACCCAGGCCGAACGCGACAGCATCAACTGCTGGATTCTTTCGGGATATCCCAAACAATAAGGGTTACGGGTTTCTGGTTGCGGGGTTGCGGGAACGGGCAGGCGCATGAGCGATCAGGGTCAAACAGACCTGCGGTGTTTCCCTGACATGTTGTAAACAACCGTCCTACCTAGGCACGGGTGAACCTGTGACCTTCGAAACCTTTATTTTTTCCTTCATTATTCGATAATCTCGCTACTTTTGCACAACTGGTTTCCCCATGAGCCTGCCTGACCCCCGCGCAAACGCGCAACAAACGCTTTTTGAGGAATAATGAAGGTTTCGCTAAACTGGCTTCGGGATTATCTCGACTTAAATAAATCAACCTCCGAAATCGCCGAAATACTGACATCGCTGGGACTTGAAGTGGAAGGTTGGGACGACGTAAAACCCTCACCCGTTGATCTGGACAAAGTAGTTACAGGACGTGTTATAGAGTGTGAACGTATACCTGAAACCGATCACCTTTCGGCTACCAAAGTGGATGTCGGCGACGGCGTAATTCGCTCCATCGTATGCGGCGCGCCTAACGTCGCAGCCGGGCAAAAGGTCTATGTAGCCTTGCCCGGAGCCAATGTTTTCAGCAAAGACGGTCAACTCTTTACCATTGCCGAGCGCAAAGTGCGCGGCGTCCCGTCGCAGGGTATGATCTGTGCGGAAGATGAACTCGGCATCGGCCACGACCATGCGGGCATCATGGTGCTGCCCCCCGATACGCCGCTGGGGGTTACGGCCGCCGAACGCCTCAGCCTGAATGCCGATACCGTCATCGAAATAGGCCTCACGCCCAACCGCGCCGATGCGACCAACCACCTCGGCATTGCCCGCGACCTGCTGGCCTGGTTGCGTTTTCACGAAAAAAGCAGTGCCCGTATTCGCACGCCGGATACCGGCAGGTTCGCCGCCGCAAACAGCGCCTCGCCAGCACTTCAGGTCTCCGTGGAAAACACCGAGGCCTGCCCCCGTTATACCGGCGTCGAAATCAGCGGAATTACGGTTGGCGAAAGTCCCGAATGGCTGAAAAACAGGCTGCTCGCCGTAGGTCAGCGCCCCATTAACAACGTGGTGGATGTGACCAACTACGTCCGCATCGCAATCGGCCAGCCGCTCCACGCCTTCGATCTCGCAGCCATAAAAGGCCATAAAATACTGGTAAAAACCCTGCCGGAGGGCACCCCGTTCAAGACCCTGGACGAAGCGGAACGCAAACTGTTTGCCGAAGACCTGATGATCTGCGACGGCGCATCCACCCCGATGTGTATGGGTGGCGTATTCGGCGGCGCAGACAGCGGCGTTACGGACGGCACCACCTCGATTTTCCTCGAAAGTGCCTTTTTTCATCCTTCCTGGATCCGGCGTTCCATGCTGCGTCATGGCCTGCGCACCGATTCGGCATGGTCTTTTGAAAAAGGCGTCGACCCCAACGGCTGCATGGAAGCCTTGCGGTACGCAGCCTTGCTGATCTGCGAACTGACCGGGGGACAGATTTCCTCTGCGGTTACAGACATTTATCCCCGGCCCGTTGCGCCCGCCCGCGTACCTGTCGCGTATGCACGGATTAACGCCCTGATCGGCGAAAACCTGTCGAAGGAAACGATCGGAAGCATCTTATCAGCCCTCGAAATCAAACAGGAGGAGAATTCTGCTGCCGGTTTTACGGCCCTCGTCCCCACCAACAAACCCGATGTGACGCGCGAAGCCGATATCGTGGAGGAAATCCTGCGTGTGTACGGACTGGACAATGTACCCATTCCCGCGCAGATACGCTCCAGCATGGAGATACAGCAGCGCCCCAACCCGGACGCTATTCGAAATATGGCCGCCGATTTTCTGGCTGCCAACGGCTATAACGAGTGTATGGGAATGTCTTTGTCCAACTCGGCATATTACACCGGGAACAATGCGGCATGGCCCCTGGACAAAGACCACCTTGTATTTATCCACAACTCTGCAAACCAGGGGCTGGATTGCATGCGTCCTACACTGCTGTTCAGCGGACTGGAGGTCGTTTCGCGCAATCAGAACCGCCAAAATCCCGACCTCCGGCTGTTCGAGTTTGGCAAAACGTATCAGCGGCTCCCGGCGCCGGAAGGCAGCAACCACACGGATTCGGCCACCGGAAACTTTGTGGAAACAATACGGCTGTCTATCATCCTTACCGGAGCACATTCCGGCGAGAGCTGGCAGCCGTCCGCCAAGGCTACGGTAGATTTTTATACGCTCAAGGCTTGCGTGAACAACCTCCTCGCCCGCCTCGGCGTAAGCGGGTACCAGGAAACGACGCTGCAGGAAACCCCGTTCCAGTATGCCCTGAAATACCACAGGGGTACGCAGGAAATAGTCACCTTCGGCGCCGTTCAACCGGCCATTCTAAAAAAAGCAGACATCAAAAACCCCGTGTTTTTTGCCGATTTTCACTTCGAAAACGTGCTAAAGGCATTGGAGGCCAATAAAGTACAATTCACGGAACTGAACAGGTTCCCTACTGTGCGCCGCGACCTTGCGCTGGTCATTGACCAGGAGGTCAAGTTTGGTGAAATACGCCAGCTCGCCGGCAGAACCGCAAAAAAGATATTGAAAGACGTCAACCTTTTTGATGTTTTTCAGGACGAACAAAAACTCGGACAGGGCAAAAAATCCTATGCCGTAAGCTTTACTTTTGAAGACCCTGAAAAAACCCTTCAGGATAAAGAAATCGACCACCTGATGCAGCAGTTGCAACAGGCATTTGAAACAAAACTGAAAGCAACCATACGTAAAGGTTGAACAGGCCTAAACCCTGCTCAACCCTTATCAACCTTTAGCAGTTCGAACGAATAGTGGAAAGGAGTGGATGGAAATAATAAAAAAGAGGCTCGGTTTTTGGAATGACAGAAATCCGGATACGTTAATCCCCTCTTTTGAGTAATTTTTCATCCCAGCGTGTGTAAGATATGACTAACGAACAGCAACCGAACCAAATCGTCCAGGTAACCATCCTGATCGCCGGCCGACCTTATTTGTTGAAGGTCAATGCAGCAGATGAAGCCCTCATCCATCGGCTCGCAAAGGAGATCAACGATAAAGCGACCGCTTTTAAAGCCGCCCAACCGTCGAAGGATACCCAGGATTGTCTTGCTTTGACTTTGCTGACTTACGCAGTTGAATTACACCGCTCCTCCCGTCCGCCTGTGCCGGAACCTGCCTCCCAGCAGTTACACCCGGTCTGACATCTTTCCGTTCGATTTTAAGGGTTAGTGCATATATAAGTTAACCACTTAAATGACAATGTTTTATGGAGTTCATAATAGGCATTATAGGGCTGGTTATAGGCGGAGTAGTCGCTTATTTCTTCGCTTCCCAATCCAACAAGAAACAGGTAGAAGAGAGCAACCGGCAGGCTGATCTCGCTATTCAGGAAGCCCGGCTGACGGCCAAGCGCATCGAAGACGAAGCGACGATCAAGGCGGAAAAGATCACCAGCAAAGCGGAAGCAGAGAACGAACGCATCAAACAACAAAAGATTCAGGAGGCCAAAGAGCGTTACGCGCAAATGCGCCAGGAACTGGAGACGGAAAAGAACCAGCACCAGTTGAAGATGAAGGAACTGGAAATGGAAGTTGTGTCGAAGCAAAAAGACCTCAAGGCAGAAATGGATGCCTTCCAGAGTAAAGTCGACGAAATCAACTCCCGCAAATCCGAACTGGAAAACCGCGAGATCGAACTGGGTACGCTTCGGGAAAATCTGGACAAACAATTGAAGATCGTCGCGAAGAAAAAAGAAGAACTCGACGCGGCGAACGAAGAGCGCATCAAGGCGCTGGAGAACATCGCCAAACTATCGCAACTCGACGCCAAAGACCAGTTGCTAGAAGCCGTGCGCGCCAAGAGCGAAACGGAAGTGATGGCCATCGTGAAAGATGCCGTCACGCAGGCAAAACTCAACGCCTCCAAAGAAGCCAAGAAGATCGTTATCCAGACGATCCAGCGTATGGCTGCCGAGTTTACGATCGAGAATACGGTATCGGTGTTCAACCTCGAGAACGACGACATGAAAGGCCAGATCATCGGTCGCGAGGGCCGCAATATCCGCGCCCTGGAATCGGCCACAGGTGTCGAGATCATTGTCGACGACACACCGGAGGCCATCGTCATTTCTTCCTTCGATCCTATCCGCCGCGAAGTGGCGCGTCTTTCGCTCCAGCGCCTCGTCGCCGACGGCCGCATACACCCGCAACGTATCGAAGAAGTGGTGGCCAAGGTGACCAAACAACTCGAAGAACAGATCATCGAAATCGGCGAACGCACGGTCATCGAACTCGGCATACACGGCCTCAACGCCGCATTGGTGCGGATGGTCGGCCGCATGCGTTTCCGCTCCTCCTACGGTCAGAACCTGCTCAAACACTCCATCGAAACGGCCGAACTCTGCTCCATCATGGCTGCCGAACTCGGACTCAATCCCAAGCAGATCAAAATGGCCAAACGCGCCGGCCTGCTCCACGATATCGGCAAGGTAGCGGAAGAGGAAACGGAACTCTCCCACGCGCTGGTGGGCATGAAACTGTGCGAACAATACGGCGAACACCCCGTCATCATCAACGCCGTCGGCGCCCACCACGACGAGGTCGAGATGAACAATATCATCTCGCCGATCATACAGGCCTGCGACGCAATCTCCGGCGCACGCCCCGGCGCACGCCGCGAAATACTGGAAAACTACCTCAAGCGCATCGGCGAACTCGAAGACCTCGCCATGAGCTACGACGGCGTTGCCAAAGCCTTCGCCATGCAGGCCGGCCGCGAACTGCGCGTCATTGTGGAGGCCGACAAGGTAACCGACCAATATGCCGACGACCTGTCGTTCATGATCTCGCAAAAGATTCAGGATGAAATGCAATACCCCGGACAGATCCGTGTGACGGTGATCCGGGAGAAGCGCGCAGTGGCGTTTGCGCGGTGATTCGGGAAATTGGAAATTAAGAAATTGCGGGTCGTTCGGTTTGGAAACCGGGCGACCCGTTGTGTTTTTAAAAAAGCCATGTTATGCTTCCCTGCGCGCTGAATGACACTCGAAGGGAATTTTTTACCTTCACCCGTTGAAATCAAACCTTTCCTCCATACATGGCTAACCCGGAGCACTTGAAGATACTGAAACAAGGCGTGCAGGTGTGGAATACGTGGAGGGAAGAGCATCCGGGAGAGGCGCCAGATCTCAGTGGTGCATATATTGCCGATATGAACCTGGAAAAAATTAATTTTTCCGGAGCAGATTTGCGGGGAGCCGCACTTACAAATTGCAACCTGAATGAGTCCAGGTTCAATGATTCATTTCTGAATGAGACGTTGCTAATGGAGAACAGGCTTCAGCGCGCAGTATTCACAAACGCAATAATTGATTCGACAAATTTTTCCCTCTCCAACCTGACCGATGCTGATTTTCAGAAAGTACGAATAAATAAATCTACTTTTTCAAGCTCCAACCTGAGCAGGTCTAACTTTGAGGAGTCCTATATGCTGGATTGCGATATTGAAGGGTCGTCCCTGATAAAAACCAACTTTACCAAATCCATGCTGTATAAAGTGAGAATATACGGTGTTGGTGCATGGGATATAGCTAAAGACGAATGCCGCCACGATGATCTTACTATTACTCCCGATGGCGAAGCAGAAATTATTGTGGACGACATAGAGGTAGCCCAATTCATTTACCTAATACTGAACAATAAAAAAATACGAAAGGTAATTGATACAATTACTTCAAAAGCAGTGCTTATTCTCGGGCGTTTTTCTGCAGAGCGGAAACAGGTGCTTGACAAAATCAAAGATGAACTTCGGGAGCGAAAATACTTGCCTATTCTTTTCGATTTTGAAAAGCCCGGCAGCCGTGACCTTGATGAAACCATTAACTTGCTCGCCCGTATGTCGCGCTTTGTTATTGCCGACGTAACCGACGCCAAATCCATTCCTCAGGAACTTAAAGGATTTGTAGAGGAAAATCCTTCGATCCCGGTCGCGCCTATCATTCTGAAAGAACAAAACGAATATGCCTTGTTTGAGCATTTTCGGCGCTATCCCTGGGTGCTTCCCGTTTACCAATATGATACTCCTGAATCGTTGCTTTTAAATATCAACTCAGGAATAATTGATCCTGCCGAGGCTAAAGTTGCGGAACAGCACCCTGGTTAGTAGCGTGAAACCCGCAGCCCCGTCGACTTTTCCGCAGATTTTACATTTCCTGGAATACAGTATTCCGGCAATTATCCCAGCAACATCTCCACATCCTCCCTGTCCAGCGACGGATACGCTGCTGACGCAGTGAACAACTCGCGTCCCAGCGCGCGCTTGCGCTCCTGCATCTGAACGATCTTTTCCTCAATGGTGTCGCGGGCGATAAACCGGACAGCCGTCACCGGGTGCATGCGGCCTATCCGGTGGGCCCGGGCAATGGCCTGGTCTTCCTTTGCGGGGTTCCACCAGGGATCGAGCATAAAAACGTAGTCGGCGGCCGTGAGATTTAGTCCTACCCCGCCGGCGCCGAGGGTCATCAGAAATGCCTGCACGGATGCGTCGTTTTGAAACCGCTCCACTTCCCGCGCGCGGTCGGGCACCGCTACGTCGCCGGTGAGCCAGGCAAAAGATTGTTTGTCCCTTTCCAACACCATCCGAAACAACTGCAAATGCTGCTCAAACGAACTGAAAAACAACACCTTGTGCCCCGCTCGCCGGATAACATCCCACTGTGCCAGCACATCGTCCATCTTGCCGCTGGCGCCCTCGTATGTCGCATCGGTGAGGAAAGGGTGGTTGGCCAACTGGCGCAGGCGGGTGAGTGCCTGCAATGCCATGAGCCTTGTTTTGGGGTCATCGAACAGGGAGAGTATCTCGTTGCGTACGGCCGACTTGACCTGCTCGTAACGCTTGCGCTGATCCGGCGCCATTTCGGAATAAAAAATCTGCTGCGTCAGTTCCGGAAGGTCGGGCGCCACCTCCTCCTTTGTGCGCCGCAGGAAAAAGGGTTTGACCCGGCTGAACAGCCGTTCCCTGGCGCGTTCGTCCTGCCGTTTCTCAATCGGCACCTGAAACTGCTCCCGGAATGCCTTGTAACTGCCCAGCGTATCGGGGTTGATGAATTCCATTTGTGTCCACAAATCGGCGAGTGAATTCTCGATAGGCGTGCCAGACAGCGATATTTTATGCCGGGCACGGAGACTGCGCACTACTTTCGACACCTCTGAATCGCGATTTTTGATCTGCTGGCTTTCATCGAGTATGATGAAACGCCAGTCCACCTTTTCCAGCAAGTCCAGGTCCTGGCGGGCAGTGTGATAGGTGGTCAGCACCACGTCGTGACCGGCGAGCGCACGGGCATCCTTCAGGCGTTTGGGACCTGTATGTATGTAGACAAACAACGTGGGTGCAAATTTCGACAACTCGCGCTGCCAGTTGAACACCAGCGATGCCGGGAGGATGATGAGCGCTTTCAGCGGACGCAGCTCGGCCTGATAGGTTTGAAACAGGTCGAGTTGGGCCCCCGAACCGTCTTGCTTCGATTGGGCAGGGTCCGTAGCAGTATCTTCTTTCGCGTGGAGCAGTACCGCGATGGTTTGCAGCGTTTTGCCCAGTCCCATATCATCGGCAAGGCAGGCGCCGAAGCCCTGCCTGTAGTGTCCGATTAACCATTTAATACCGGTCAACTGGTAAGGCCGGAGCGATGCGTGAAGGTGTTCCGAGGGTTGATATTCAATGTTTTCGGGGTCGATATCGGGGAAGCCCGTGTCATCTGCATGGGCCCCGGTTTCCTGCAACACCGTGTACAGGGCCTTGGGCAAGCGCAGGCTGTCATCCTGCGTTTGTATGGCGCCGGCCAGATCGGCATACCGGGTAAACCACTCCTCCGGGATGTGGAAGAAGGTGCCGTCCGGCAGTGGAAAGAACGGGTCGTGCCGGCGCAGATTGGGCAGCAGTTTCCGGAACGGGAAGGTGTATTCTCCGACGCGTACGCTACCCTGCACATCAAACCAGTCGCCCGCCGCTTCGGAGCGCACGCTGATGTCGTGCGCAGCAAGCGCCAGCGTTTTACCGTCAATCTGGGGAGCGGCGATGCGAAAACCCGCTGCCTCTAGTGTCGCACGGTGCTGTACTAAAAATTCCAGGATGGCCTGCAGTCCACGGGCATCCGGCAAAAACATCCTGCCATCGCTGTGCAAACCCATCGCCAGCAAAACCGAGGCCTGGTTGTCTTCTGCGGCCGTATTGCGGCTGACGAGCCGCACCGCGATCTCGGCCGCGTCATCGTCCGGAATATCCAGGGAGGTGACGCGGTCGCGCCGCTCGCCGTATTGAAACTCCGCCCCGTCGTATTCAAACACGGGTCTCAGCATCCAGCGGTTTTCCAGCACATTTTCAACGGTTTCCAGGCGCGTGGCCAGCAGGTCGCCGGCCTTTTCCACCCGAAACCCCTCGGCCTCCACGTTGATCCGTCGGATACTTTTTGCGATAAATTGCCGGAAGTACACACGTTCCTTCTCCGGCGGAATGTGCACCGCATCTTTCTGCCGGAAAGGGTTGACCATGTTGCCATTGATGCCCGGCACCCGGTACAGGGCATAGTCGACCAGCAGCCAGGCCGGTTCGGTATTGGTGAGTGCGACAACATTGCGATCCCGAATATCCCAGACTGATCTGTCGGAACCCAGCCGAAGCCGGTATTCGACGCCCGTCGCGTCTTTTTTGAAAAAGAGGTGCGGCAAAAGTTCTTCCCGGGGAAACACCACGAGCACATCCTTTGCCAGTGTTTTCCGCTCCGCATCCAGGGTAAGGGGCAGGCGATGCCGCGTTATTTCAGATAAAAAGGTATCCAGGTTGTTGAAAATGAAGCGCTCGACGACCGGCCTGACCTCCTTGTCAGCCAGCAACTGAGCCAGTGGCTGGGGCGCCCTGGCTTTTGGGGGCTTGTATTTTGCCTCCAGCGATTTTGGCGCCAGGGCATCGACGATGCCCAGCAAACGCTCCAGGACAGGGGTCATCTCAATGCCATAGGGCCCCATCGTGGCAGGAGTAGCGCGCTGGACGAAGTGGGTGAGTACGCCGTTCCGGTCGGCATCCACAATATTGGCCGTTGGAAGAAACAACGACGTGCTGAAAGGGTAAAGATTGAAAACAACCTGACAAGGCATGGGGTAAAGATATTTTCCG
>ERZ724521.416-NODE-416-length-19292-cov-4.557415_pt1 | contig 19292 bp, 17 predicted proteins | sample MGYA00376054_ERZ724521 | MGnify/ENA primary metagenome ERZ724521 (study PRJEB28724, sample SAMN07190883) | activated sludge metagenome | isolation source: activated sludge of sewage treatment plant in Hong Hong | place: Hong Kong | collected 2016-03-17 ... | reverse complement strand
CACCGAACTGGCACAGGACGCCGCCGCGCTGTACGACAGTGCCCGCCGCTTCGCCGAGAAGGAAATCGCGCCCTTCGTGCATGACTGGGACGAAGCCGGCACGTTTCCGCGCGCCCTGTACGGCAAGGCGGCGGCAGCCGGCCTGCTGGGCTTGGGCTACCCCGAGGCGCTGGGCGGCACCCCGGCACCGTTTGCGCTGCGCAATGCGGTGTCGCTGGCGCTGTCGCGCCACGGCGGTAGCGGCGGTGTGCTGGCCAGCCTGTTCAGCCACAACATCGGCCTGCCGCCCGTGTTGCGCCATGGCTCGGCTGCGCTGCAGCAGGAAGTGATTCCGCCGGTGCTGCGTGGCGAACAGATCGCCGCGCTGGCCATCACGGAACCCGGGGGTGGCTCGGACGTGGCGAGCCTGCGCACCACCGCGCGGCGCGACGGCGGCGACTGGGTGCTGAACGGCGAAAAGGTGTTCATCACCTCCGGCATGCGGGCCGACTGGATCACCGTCGCCGTGCGCACCGGCGAGCCCGGCAGCAAGGGCGCCGCCGGCATCTCCATGATCGTGGTGCCCGGCGATGCGCCCGGCCTGCATCGCACGGAGCTGAAGAAAATGGGCTGGTGGTGTTCCGACACCGCACAGCTGCGCTTTGACAACGTGCGGGTGCCGGCGGGCCACCTGCTGGGCGAAGAAGGCGGTGGCTTCCGGATCATCATGACCAACTTCAATGGCGAGCGGCTCGCCATGTCGGCCATGGCGCTGGGCTTTGCCCAGGCATGCCTGGACGAGGCACTGGACTGGGCGCGCCAGCGCAAGACCTTTGGCGCCGCGCTGATCGAGCGCCAGGTAATCCGCCACAAGCTGGTGGACATGCAGATGCGCATCCATGCCACCCAGGCCTGGGTCGACGCCGTCACCGCCCATGCAGATGCCGGTGACGAGGGGCCCGAATGGGTGGCCCAGGTCTGCATGCTCAAGAACCAGGCCACCCAGACCATGCAGTTCTGTGCCGATCAGGCGGTGCAGATTCTGGGCGGCATGGGCTTCATGCGCGGGACGCGCTGCGAGCGCATTTACCGGGAAGTCAAGGTCATGATGATCGGCGGCGGTGCCGAGGAAATCATGAAGGAGTTGGCTGCGCGTCAGCTCGGCCTGTAATCATTGCATCATGCCGAAGACACCGACAACCGCTACCGAGTTCGACGCCGAATTTGTGGAAGGCCTGACCCGCATTTTTGAAGAGCGCATCGTCTTCAACCAGGTGCTGGGCCTGAAGATCACGCGCCTGCAGCCCGACCGGGTGACAGGCCGCATCCAGATGCGGCACGAGCTGATCGGCCACTACAGCCACAACCGTGTGCACGGCGGCGTGATCAGCGCCACACTGGACGCCATGGGCGGGCTGGCCTGCATGGCCGCCATTGGCGCGCGCCACATGGACGAGCCCGCGCCGCAGCGGCTGCAGCGCTTCAGCAAGCTCGGCACCATCGACCTGCGCATCGACTACCTGCGCCCCGGCATTGGCGACTACTTTGACCTGCACGCCGAGGTGCTGCGCCTGGGCTCGCGCGTGGCCAGCACACGCATGGAGTTTCGCGGCCCCGACGGCAAGCTGCTATCCACCGGGGCGGGTGCTTACATCGTGTCGTGATGTAGAAGGCCGCCCCGGAGGCGGCCTTTTCATGGGGGTGCGGCTGCGGCTTACTTCACGTAGTCCGACACCACTTTCCACTTGCCGTCCGTGATCTGGGACATGCGGGAGTTTTCGTTGCCCAGCCGCTTCTTGGGGCCGAAGGTGGCTTCGGGGCTGCCGAAGATGTCCTTGGGGATCACCATTGTGTCCATGGCCTTGATGAAGCTGTCGGTGGTGAGGTTCGGGCCAGCCTTGCGGGCCGCGGCGGCGAACGCATCGATCGCGTTGTAGCCATAGACCGAGAACACCGTCGGGTCTTCGTTGAACTTGGTCTTGTACTTGTTGGCCCAGAAGCGGATCGGCTGGTCGGCCTCATCCAGGTAGGGGTGCTGCGACGTGTGCGTCGCATACAGGCCGTTCATCGCCGGGCCACCGAGCTTGTGGATCAGGTCGGTGTAGGCCGCGCTCGAACCCAGGAAGGTCGGGCTGTAGCCCAGCTTGCGCGCGGTGCCGATGGCGCCAATGGTTTCACGGATGATGGTGCCCAGCACCACGAAGTCGCAGCCCGAAGCCTGCAGTTTCTGGATCTGGGAGCTGAAGTCGGTGGCGCCGCGCTTGTAGCTGGTTTTTTCGGCCAGCGCCATGCCGGCGGCTTTCAGGCCATCCTCGGCGCCACGCATGACTTCCAGGCCGAATTCGTCGTCCTGGTACATGGTGCAGATTTTCTTGGCGCCCTTTTCCTTGGCGAGCTTCGGCGCCACAGTGCGCATCTGGTCGTAGTAGGTGGCGGCAAACGAGTACTTGAGCCGGTGGAAGGGCTCGTACATCTCGCGCGCTGCGGTTACCGGGAAGAAATTGATGACGTTCTTCTCGAACTGCACCGGCATGGCGGCCAGGTTCTGTGCCGTGCCGATGGTGCCGACCATGGCGAAGATCTTGTCCTGGTTGACCAGCTTCTGGGCCGCCAGCACGGCCTTCTTCGGGTCGTAGGCGGAATCTTCCACAAACAGCTTGATCTTGCGGCCGTTCACGCCACCCTGTTCGTTGATTTCATCCACGCGCAGCATCATGCCGAGGCGGACCTGCTTGCCGAAGCCGGCAATCGGCCCCGACAGATCCTGGATGGATCCGAGCGTAATCTCGGTCTTGCTCACACCCTGGTTGGAATTCTGGGCCAGGGCCAGCCCGGCAGCCCCCGCGAGGGCCGCCAGCACGGCAACGGATCTCAACTTCATCATGCGTCTCCTTGTTAAACGGCCATGACCTGGGCCGGAAGATGCATTCTTGCCCGTTGCACAAGGGTGTCAAGCTGGCGTATTCACTTAGAACACGCCAGGCCTGGCGCTTCACTGGTCCTTGAAAAACTCCGACTCGATCACGAACTTGCCATCTTTTTGCAGGGTGGACTTCAGGCCGCTGAAGGCCACGTAGTCCGACACCACCTTCCAGCGACCGTCCTGGATTTGTGACAGGCGGGAGAAGCGGTTGCCCAGCCGCTTGGTCGGGCTGAAGCTCAGCTCGGCAGTGCCGAACATGTCGCGCGGGAAGGTCATGGTGTCCATGGTGCGGATGAAACTGTCCGTGCTCAGGTTGGGGCCTGTCTTGAACGCCACCTTCACAAAGCTGTCGATGTTGCCGTAGCCATAGACCGAGAACACGGTAGGGTCTTCATTGAACCGCGTCTTGTACTTGTTGGCCCAGAAGCGCACCTGCTGGGTCGCGTCGTCCAGGTACGGGTGCTGCGATGTCATGGTGGCGTACAGCCCGTCCATGGCCTTGCCGCCCAGCTTGGGAATCAGGTCGGTGTAGACCGCGCTGGAGCCCACGAAGACCGGGCTGAAGCCGGTCTTGCGCGCCTCGGCCATGGTGCCGACGGTCTCGCGGATGATGGTGCCCAGCACCACCAGTTCGCAGCCGGCGGCTTTCATTTTCGCGACCTGCGACGAGAAGTCGGTGGCGCCGCGCTTGTAGCTCGTCTTTTCCGTGAACTCCATGCCAATGACCTTCAGGCCGGCTTCCGCGCCGCGCAGCACTTCGAGGCCGAAGTCGTCGTCCTGGTAGATCACGCAGGCCCGCTTCAGGTTGCGGTCCTTCATCAGGCGCGGCGCGGCAATGCGCATCTGGTCAAAGTAGGTGGCGGCGTTGGCGTACTTGAGCCGGTGGAAGGGCTCGTACATCTCCCGCGCTGCGGTGATGGGGAAGAAGTTGATGACGTTCTTCTCGAACTGCACCGGCATGGACGCCATGTTCTGGGCCGTGCCCAGGTGGCCGACCATGGCGAAGATGCCGTCGCTGTTGACCAGCTTCTGCGCGCCCAGCACGGCCTTCTTCGGGTCGTAGCCGTCGTCTTCCACCAGCAGCCGGATCTTGCGGCCATACACGCCGCCCATTTCGTTGGCTTCCTCCACGCGCATCAGCATGCCGTTGCGGATCTGCTTGCCATACCCCGCCAGCGGACCGGACAGGTCCTGCAGCGTGCCCAGGGTGATTTCAGTCTTGCTGACCCCGGTGGCGTTCTGGGCCAGTGCGGCGCCGGCACCCAGTGCCAGCAGACCCGCCAGTGCGATCTTCAGTTTCATGGTGTCTCCGTCCTTGGTTGGTGGCGTAGTGCCGGACGGATTCTTTCTGGCGCGGGGCTGCGGCGCTTTCATCTGGGCGACTGCGGGTCACGTCGGTGACCCGGTGCGGGCGCTGATTCCGCCTAGCGGTACATCGCCTCGATCTGCGGCGCGTATTTTTTCTCGACCAGCTTGCGCTTGAGCTTCATCGTGGGAGTGAGCTCTTCGTCTTCGGCGGTCAGCTGCGTTTCCAGCAGGAAGAACTTCTTGATCTGCTCCACCCGCGCAAACTTCTTGTTGACGCGGTCGAGTTCGCCCTGGATCAGCTCCTGTACCTCGGTCGCACGGGTCAGGGAGGCATAGTTGCTGAACGGCACGTCGTGGTCCTGGGCGTATTTCTCGACGTTTTCCTGGTCGATCATGATGATGACCGTCAGGTAGGGCCGCTTGTCGCCAATGACCACTGCGTCGGTGATGTACGGGCTGAACTTGAGCTCGTTTTCCAGCTCGCTGGGCGTGATGTTCTTGCCGCCCGCCGTGATGATGATGTCCTTCATCCGGTCGGTGATCCGGAAATAGCCATCGGCGTCCACTTCGCCCACATCGCCGGTGTGCAGCCAGCCATCGGCGTCGATCGTCTCGGCGGTCTTTTCGGGCTGGTTCAGATAGCCCATGAAGACGTTGGGGCCGCGCACGCGGATCTCGCCGGTGTCCGCATCGATGCGCACCTCGTTGTAGCCCGCCGCCGGGCCGATGGAGCCGGGCTTGATGCGCGTGGCCGGCACACCGGTGGCGGCGCCACAGGTCTCCGTCATGCCCCAGACTTCCAGCATGGGCACGCCCAGCGCCAGATACCACTTGACGAGGTCCGGCGCAATTGGCGCCGCACCGGTGACGCAAAAGCGCGCGCGGTGGATGCCGATCAGCTTGCGCGCATTGTTCAGTGCCACCCAGCGCGCCAGCGTGAACTTGAACTTCAGCCAGCCGTCCACCGGCTCGCCCGCCAGCACCTTGTCGGCAATCCGGGTGCCCACGCCAATGGCCCAGGCATAGGCTGCCTGCTGCAGCGGGCTGGCTTCCTTGAGCGCGATCATCACGCCGGAATAGAACTTCTCCCAGACCCGCGGCACCGCCGTGAACACGGTGGGCGCGATCTCGCGCACGTTTTCCGGCACCGTTTCGGGGTTCTCGACAAAGTTGAGTTTGGAACCGGTGTACATCGCGAAGTACTCGCCCCCCAGGCGCTCGGCCACATGGCACAGCGGCAGGAAGCACATGCGCTCATCGCTGGCGTCCTGGGCAATCAGCGTGTTGTAGCCGCGCACCGTGTACACCAGCCCCTTGTGGCTGTGCATGGCGCCCTTGGGCTTGCCAGTGGTGCCGGAGGTGTAGATCAGGATGGCCAGGTCGTCCGGGCGACATTGCCGCACACGGTGCATCAGCTCGTCCGGCTGGCGCTGGTTGTACTCACGGCCCAGTGCACGCAGGGCGTCCAGGCTGATCACGCCCGGGTCGTTCAGGTCGCGCAGGCCTTCCATGTCGAACACCACGATCTTCTGCAGGCCGGGCAGCTGCAGCCGCACTTCGAGCGCCTTGTCGAGCTGTTCGTCGTCTTCCACAAACAGGATGGTGGTGCGCGAGTCTTCGCACAGGTAGTGCACCTGCGATGCGGCGTCGGTCGGGTAGATGCCGTTGGCCACGCCGCCGCAGCTGAGGATGGCCAGGTCGGCCAGCACCCATTCCACCACGGTGTTCGACAGGATGGACGCGGTGTCGCCCGCCTTGAAGCCGAGACTCATCAGCCCGCCCGCGATCTCGCGCACGGCATCGCCCGTCTGTTGCCAGCTCCAGCTGCGCCAGATGCCCAGCTGTTTCTGGCGCATCCAGACCTGCGCGCCGCGCTGCTGCACGCCGTTCCAGAACATGGCGGGAATGGTGTCGCCTTCAAGGACGACGGCGGTGTTGGGTTGGATGTGGGAAAGGTCCCAGAGATTCGACATCTGGCTATCTCCAGTTCTTCTTTTTCTTCCAGCGACGCTCACCGCGCACGCCTTCTTCCTTCATGCCGAGGTAGAACTCCTTGATGTCTTCCTTCTCGCGCAGGCGGGCACAGGTGTCTTCCATCACGATGCGGCCGTTTTCCAGCACATAGCCATAGTCCGATGCATTGAGTGCCATGTTGGCGTTCTGTTCGACCAGCAGGATGGTGGTGCCGCGCTCGCGGTTGATGCGCACCACGATCTCGAAGATCTCCTTGGTGAGCTTGGGGCTCAGGCCCAGGCTCGGCTCGTCCAGCAGCATCAGGTCGGGTGAGGCCATCAGCGCCCGGCTGATGGCCAGCATCTGCTGCTGGCCGCCAGACAGCAGGCCCGCATCCTGGGCGGCGCGCTCGCGCAGGATGGGGAAATAGCCGTACACCGCCTCGATGTCGCGCGCCACGCCGTCGCGGTCCTTGCGGGTGTAGGCGCCCATCAGCAGGTTGTCGCGCACCGACAGCAGCGGGAACACTTCGCGCCCTTCGGGTACGTGGCTCAGGCCCTGCTGGACGATGAAGGCCGGGTCGCGTGCGGTGATGCTCTCGCCCTTGAATTCGATACTGCCCTTGCGCGGGTCAATGATGCCGCTGATGGTCTTGAGGATGGTCGTCTTGCCCGCGCCGTTGGAGCCCAGCACGGTGGCGATCTCGCCGCGGCGCACCTGCAGGCTGACACCCCGGATGGCGCGGATGGGCCCGTAGGCCGACTCGACGTTCAACAGCTTCAGCACGGGCTGATCGCTCACGGCGGGCGGATGTTGGCTCATGCCGCCTCCCTGCGCAATGAAGAGACGTCGTCCACCGAGCCGAGGTAGGCCTCGATCACGCCCGGGTTGGTCTGCACCTCGCGCGGCGTGCCCATGGCCAGCACCTCACCCTGGTTCATGGCCAGCACCCGGTCGGACACCTTGGACACCAGCGACATGTCGTGCTCCACCATCAGCACGGTGATGCCCAGCTCGTGCTTGATGTCCTGGATCCAGAAGGCCATGTCGTCGGTTTCTTCCACGTTCAGCCCGGACGAGGGCTCGTCCAGCAGCAGCAGCTTGGGTTCGGTGCACAGGGCGCGGGCCAGCTCCACCACCTTGCGCACGCCGTAGGGCAGGCCGGCCACCATGGCGTCACGGTGGTGCTGCAGGTCCAGGAAATCAATGACCTTTTCGACCTTCTCGCGGGCCTCGATCTCGGCTGCGCGCACCTTGCCGGTGAAGAACATTTCGCTGAACAGGCCGTTGATGCTGTGCGTGTGGCGGCCAATCAGCAGGTTGTGCAACACGGTGGCGTGTTCAAACAGCTCGATGTTCTGGAACGTGCGGGCAATGCCAAGCGATGCAATCTTGTGGGGCGGCTGGTCGGTCAGGGGCACACCCATGTAGTCGATGCTGCCCGAGGTGGGCGTGTAGATGCGGCTGATCAGGTTGAACACCGTGGTCTTGCCGGCACCGTTGGGGCCGATCAGCGTGAACACTTCGCCGGGCTTGACGTCAAAGCTCACGTTGTTGACGGCCAGCACGCCGCCAAAGCGCACGCTGAGGTTTTTGGCTGATAGGAGGACGTCGCTCATTTACTTCAGCCTGTCTGATTTCTGGAAGGACTTCTGCCGCTTGAACAGGCCCTTGCGGTAGAACGGGAACAGCTGGAACCAGGTCCGGATCTTGAGCCAGCGGCCGTACAGGCCCAGGGGCTCGAACAGCACAAAGGCGATCAGCACCGCGCCGTAGATCACGGACTTCAGCCCCGGTGCCTGGCCGATGGCGTCCGGCAGAAAGTCTTTCATGGCGCTGATGGCCTGTGGCAACCCGATCAGGAACATGGCGCCCAGGAACGCGCCGTGGATGGACCCCAGGCCGCCGATCACCACCATCAGCAGCAGGTCAATCGACTGGATGATGTTGAACTGGTCGGGCGACAGGAAGCGGATCTGGTGCGCGTACAGCGCGCCGCCGATGCCGGCCAGCGCCGCCGAGATCGCAAAGCTCATGGTCTTGTAGTAGGCCAGGTGGATGCCCATGCTTTGTGCGGAAATCTCGGAGTCGCGAATGGCGACGAACGCGCGGCCCGTGTGCGAGCGCAGCAGGTTCACCACCCCCAGCGTGACAATGACCGTGATGACCAGACACACGAAGTAGAACGACGCACCGGTATCGGCTGTCCAGCCAAACATCTTGATCTGGCCCACGGTCTTGCCGGCATTGCCGCCCGTCACGCTTTCCCAGCGGGCGAAGACTTCTTCCACGATGAAGCCAAACGACAGCGTGGCAATGCCCAGGTAGATGCCCTTGACGCGCAAGGCGGGCAGGCCCACCACCACGCCCACCGTGGCCGACAGTGCCGCACCGGCGGCCAGTGCCAGCGGGAACGGCCAGCCCATGCCGGTGAGCACGGCCTGTGTGTAGGCGCCCACGCCAAAGAACGCCGCATGTCCGATGGAGAACTGCCCGGTAAACCCCGCCAACAGCATCAGCCCCACGCCCACAATGCCGTAGATCAGGATGAACGTCAGTTGCGCCAGCAAATACTCGCTGAACAGCCAGGGTGCGGCCACCAGCAGCACGCCGAGCACGCTGTACCAGAACACGTGGCCACCATGCTTGGCCAGGTTGATGTCCTGGCCATAGTCGGTCTTGAAGATGAATCGCATGGTGGCTTAAACCTTCTTGCGGAGCTTTTCGCCGAACAGGCCGTTGGGCTTGACCATCAGCATGATGAGCACCACGATGTACGCGGCCGTGTCCTTGAAGCCGTCCGGCAGGTAGAAGCCCGACAGCGACTCAACAATGCCGATGATCAGCCCGCCGACGATGGCGCCGGGCAGGCTGCCGAAGCCGCCCACCACGGCGGCGGGAAACGCCTTCAGGCCGATGAAGCCCATGTTGGCGTGCACAAAGGTGATGGGCGCGAGCAGCAGGCCGGCGATGGCGGCCACCGCGGCGGCCAGGCCCCAGACCAGGCCGTTGAGGCTCTTGACCGGAATGCCCATGTAATAGGCCGCCAGCTGGTTTTGCGACGACGCCTGCATCGCGATGCCGACCTTGCTGTAGCGGAACACCGCGAACAGCAGCGCGCACAGCACGCCGGTCGAGGCGATCACCACCACCTGCTCGACGTTGATGACCAGCGCGCCGATGCCGTTGGCGTCACCGCCCATCTTCCAGATCATGTCCTTGTAGGGCACGGGCAGGGTGTGGGTTTCGGTCCCGATGTTGGGAATCATGGTGATCGGCCCGCGCGCCACATAGCCAATGCCGATGGTCAGCATGACGATCGAAAACGCGGGCTGGCCCAGGATGGGGCGGATGACCACGCGCTCGAGCACCACGCCGAAGATGGCCATGGCCACAATCGCGCTGATGACCGACAGCCAGAACGGAAAGCCCAGCATGGTCATGCAGGCCAACCCGCCAAACGCACCCAGCATCATCAGCTCGCCCTGGGCAAAGCTGACGGTTTCGGTCGCCTTGTAAATGAGCACGAAGCCCAGCGCGATCAGCCCGTAGATGCAGCCTTGCGAGATGCCGCTGATCAGCAGTTGAAGAACTTGCACCGTCTTTCCTGGCGTCGCGCCCTGTGTGTAGTGCCACGGTTATAACGGGGGCCTCTGGGTGGGACTACAGGGTTGTTCCGAATACGGTGTCGCCTGTGCATCACGGCTAATCGGCTGATGACTGACGCCATTCAAACCGAGAAGCTCAACGATGTCACCGTGGTGACCCTTTGCCGACCCGAGGTGCGCAACGCGGTGGACGCGGTCACGGCCCGTGCGCTGCATCAGGCGTTTCTGGCGTTTGAGGCCGACCCGCACGCCCGTGTGGCGGTGTTTCATGGTGCCAACGGCCACTTCTGCGCGGGCTGGGACTTGCAGGCCGGTGCGCGCATGGCCCGTCATGAAGGCGGCCCCGGCGTTCTGACCGATCTGGAATTCGATCCGGGTGAGGCCCAGCCTCTGGGCCCCATGGGCCCGTCACGGTTGCAGCTGTCCAAGCCGGTGATTGCGGCGGTCAGTGGCGCCGCGGTGGCCGGCGGCATGGAGCTGGCGCTGTGGTGTGACCTGCGGGTGATGGAGGAGGACGCCTACTTCGGCGTGTACTGCCGCCGCTTCGGTGTGCCGCTGATCGACGGCGGCACGGTACGGCTGCCGCGGCTGGTGGGCATGGGCCACGCCATGGACCTGATCCTGACCGGCCGCAAGGTCGAGGCACCCGAGGCCCTGGCCATGGGCCTGGCCAATCGCGTGGTGCCCAGCGGCAGTGCGCGCGATGCGGCCATCGCGCTGGCCCGCACGCTGGCCCGGTTCCCCCAGAAGACCATGAACGCCGACCGGATGAGTGCCTACACCCAGTGGGACATGCCCCTGCCCCAGGCGCTGCACCAGGAGTGGGAGCGTGGCAAACACTGCATTGCCGACGGGCTGGACGGCGCTGGGCGCTTTGCCGCCGGCGAGGGCCGGCATGGCAAATTCTGAATTTGCGGGGCTCAGCGCTTTGGAATCGGCCGGGGCTTGCCCTGGTCGTCAATCGCCACATAGGTGAGCGACGCTTCCGTCACCTTCACGTAGCGCCCCTGGGCGCGGAAGCGTTCGGCATACACCTCCACCTGCACCGTGATGGAGGTGTTGCCGATGCGCGTGACCTCGGCAAAAAAGCTCAGGATGTCACCCACCCGCACCGGCTGCTTGAAAATGAACTGGTTGACGGCCACCGTGGCCATGCGGCCGTCCACATGGCGGGCCGGCACCACCGAGCCGGCCAGGTCGACCTGGGCCATGACCCAGCCGCCGAAGATGTCGCCATTGGCGTTGCAGTCGGCCGGCATGGGGATCACCTTGAGTACCAGCTCCTTGTCAGTGGGCAAGGCCACCCCGGGCGCGCTTGAATTGGCAGACATGGGCACAATCTCCGAGTCGTAAACACCCGAGATTGTCCCCCATGCGCCGCTCTGGCGACCTCTCTGCCACCGTCCCCACCCCGTCCGTCACGCCTGGCAGTGCCCCTGCGGCGCCCGTCGCCAAGTCCGACTGCGCCACGCTGCGCCGGCTGTTCCCTTACCTGTGGCAGTACAAGTGGCGGGTGGTGGCGGCACTGGCGTTCATGGTGGGCGCCAAGCTGGCCAACGTGAGCGTGCCGCTGCTGCTGAAGAACCTGGTCGACACCATGAGCTTCAAGCCGGGCGAGCCGGCTGCCATCCTGGTGGTGCCGGTGGGCCTGCTGGTGGCCTACGGGCTGCTGCGGCTGAGCACGTCGCTGTTCACCGAGCTGCGCGAGCTGGTGTTTGCCAAGGCCACCCATGGCGCGGCGCGCAGCATTGCGCTCGAGACCTTCCAGCACCTGCACGCGCTGAGCCTGCGCTTTCATCTGGAGCGGCAGACCGGTGGCATGACGCGCGACATCGAACGCGGCGTGCGCGGCATCGAGTCGCTCATTTCGTATTCGCTGTACAGCATCGTGCCCACGCTGATCGAGGTGACGCTGGTGCTGACCATCCTCGCGGTGAAGTTCGATGTGTGGTTTGCCGGCATCACCATCGCCGCGCTGGTGGTGTACATCATCTTCACCGTGACCGTGACCGAGTGGCGCACCAAGTTCCGCAAGGAAGCCAACGAGTTCGACTCCGCCGCCCACACCCGCGCCGTGGACTCGCTGCTGAACTACGAAACCGTCAAGTACTTCAACAATGAAGGCTTCGAGGCCCGGCGTTACGACGAGAGCCTGGAGAAGCTGCGCCGCTCGCGCCTGAAGAGCCAGACCACACTGAGCATGCTCAATACCGGCCAGCAGCTCATCATCGCCATCGGCCTGGTGGCCATGCTCTGGCGCGCCACCCAGGGGGTGGTGGAAGGCCGCATGACGCTGGGCGATCTGGTCATGGTCAACGCCTTCATGATCCAGCTGTACATCCCGCTGAACTTTCTCGGCGTGATCTACCGCGAGATCAAGCAGAGCCTGACCGACCTGGACAAGATGTTCGTGTTGATGGAAAAGGAGCGCGAGGTCGCCGATGCGCCGGGCGCGCAGCCGCTGGCCGGGCTGGACCGGCCCGCCGTGCGGTTTGAGGGCGTGCACTTTGCGTACGAGCCGGCGCGGCCCATCCTGCGCGACATCAGCTTCGAGATTCCGGCCGGCAAGACGGTGGCGGTCGTCGGGCCTTCCGGTTCGGGCAAGTCCACGCTGGCACGGCTGCTGTTCCGCTTTTATGACGTGCAGCAGGGGCGCATCACCATCGCCGGGCAGGACATCAAGGCCGTGACGCAGGCCAGCGTGCGCCAGGCGGTGGGCATCGTCCCGCAGGACACGGTGCTGTTCAACGACACGGTGGAATACAACATTGCCTATGGTCGCCCCGGCGCCACCCGGGCCGAGGTGGAAGAGGCCGCGCGGGCGGCCCGCATCCACGGCTTCATCGAGTCCACGCCCAAGGGGTACCAGACCATGGTGGGCGAGCGCGGGCTCAAGCTCAGTGGCGGCGAAAAACAGCGCGTGGCGATTGCCCGCACGCTGCTCAAGAACCCGCCCATCATCATTTTTGACGAGGCCACCTCAGCCCTGGACAGCGCGAATGAGCGGGCCATCCAGGGCGAGCTGCAGGCCACTGCCAGCGGCCGGACCACACTGGTGATTGCGCACCGGCTGTCCACCGTGGTGGACGCCCATGAGATCCTGGTGATGGAAGCCGGCCGCATCATCGAGCGCGGCACCCATGCCGAGCTGCTGGCGCAGGGCGGGCGCTATGCCGAGATGTGGGCCTTGCAGCAGTCCAGCGACGTGGTTGAGGGCGAAATCGGGCTGCAGCCCGCGTAAATATTGCGTGAGGCGCTATAAAAATAATAGCAACTGGCGGCTGGCCGAAGGGCCGCTGATAATCGCCCCATGGAAACCAAATGGCTCGAAGATTTCGTGAGCCTGGCTGAAACCCGCAGTTTCAGCCGCTCGGCGCAGCTGCGTCACGTCACCCAGCCCGCGTTCTCGCGCCGCATCCAGGCGCTGGAGGCCTGGGCCGGCACCGACCTGGTGGACCGCAGCTCCTACCCCACGCGGCTCACCCCCGCGGGCGAGACGCTGTACGCCCAGTCGCTGGAGATGCTGCAGGCGCTGCAGAGCACGCGCGCCATGCTGCGCGGCCATTCGGCGGCCGGGCAGGACGTGATCGAGTTTGCGGTGCCGCACACGCTGGCCTTCACCTTCTTCCCGGTCTGGGTGTCCAGCCTGCGCGAGAAATTTGGCCCCATCAAGAGCCGGCTGATCGCGCTGAACGTCCATGACGCGGTGATGCGCCTTGTGGAAGGCGGCTGCGACCTGCTGATCGCCTACCACCACGCGTCGCAGCCGTTCCAGCTGGACGCCGACCGTTACGAAATGGTCACGCTGGGCCAGGAGGTGCTGTCGCCCTATGTGAAGCCGGGGCCCGACGGCGAGCCCATGTTCAAGCTGCCGGGGCGCGCCGGCCAGCCGCTGCCCTACCTGGGTTATGCACCTGGCGCCTACCTCGGGCGCGTGACCGACCTGATCCTCAAGCAATCGAGCACCGCCATTCATCTGGACCGTGTGTACGAGACCGACATGGCCGAGGGCCTGAAAGTCATGGCACTGGAAGGCCATGGCGTGGCCTTCCTGCCGTACAGCGCTGTCAAGAAAGAGCTGCGCGCGCGTCGTCTCGTCAGCGCCGTCCCGGCGGGAATGGCCGGTCTGGAGATGACCATGGAGGTGCGGGCTTATCGGGAAAAACCCGTAGGCCGGGAGGCGCCCAAGGGCACGGCACAGGCGCTTTGGGCCTACCTGGCGACCCAAAATGCACCAAAATGAGACGCGCTGATCATCTATAAGTTTTATGCATAATGCTGCGCGGATTCAGCATTGGCTTTTAAAACGGCAGACATCTACAGTTCGCGCCATTGCAAAAACGGCTGTAACCAAATGTCTTCAGGCTTCCGCGCAGAGCACGACTTCCTGGGTGAAAAGCAGATTCCTGCCGACGCCTACTGGGGTGTCCACACGGCCCGCGCGGTAGAGAACTTTCCCATCTCCGGCACCCAGGTGTCGGCCATGCCGGACCTGATCCGCGCCTTCGGCTTCGTCAAGAAGGCAGCCGCCCGGGCCAACGCCGAGCTGGGCGCGATTGACCGCAAACGCGCCGCGGCCATCATGAGCGCCTGCGAGAAGCTCATTGCCGGCAAATACCACGAGCAGTTTGTCGTGGACGTGATCCAGGGCGGCGCCGGTACCTCCACCAACATGAATGCCAACGAGGTGATTGCCAACCTCGCCCTGGAGAAGCTGGGTGTGGAAAAGGGGCGCTATGACGTGCTGCACCCGAACGACCATGTCAACGCCTCGCAGAGCACCAACGACGTGTATCCCACGGCCGTGCGGCTGGCGCTGTGGTCGGCCATCGACCGGCTGCTGGGCGCCATGGCCACGTTACGCCGCGGATTTGAAGACAAGGCCGAGGAGTTCAAAGGCATCCTGAAGATTGGCCGCACGCAGCTGCAGGACGCCGTGCCCATGACGCTGGGGCAGGAATTTTCCACCTACGCGGTGATGATTGAAGAGGACGAAGCCCGCCTGCGCGAGGCCCGTGCCCTGATCCAGGAGATCAACCTGGGCGCCACGGCCATCGGCACCGGCATCAATGCGCCGCACGGCTACGCCGAGCTGGCCTGCCGCTACCTGGCCGAGGAAAGCCGCATTCCGGTGGTGAAGGCCACCAACCTGATTGAGGCCACCCAGGATACCGGCGCGTTTGTGCAGTTGTCGGGTGTGCTCAAGCGGGTGGCCACCAAGCTCAGCAAGACCTGCAACGACCTGCGCCTGCTGTCCAGCGGTCCGCAAGCCGGCTTTGGCGACATCAAGCTGCCGCCGCGCCAGGCGGGCTCCAGCATCATGCCGGGCAAGGTCAATCCGGTGATTCCGGAAGTCATGAACCAGGTGGCGTTTGAGGTCATCGGCAACGACGTGACCGTCACCATGGCGTCCGAGGCTGGCCAACTGCAGCTCAACGCCTTCGAGCCCATCATGGGCTGGAGCCTGTTCAAGAGCATCGAGCACCTCAGCCGCGCCTGCATCACGCTGCAGGTCAATTGCGTGGCCGGCATCGAGGCCAACCGCGAGCTGTTGGCGAAGCGGGTGCGCGAGTCCATCACGCTGGTCACGGCGCTGAACCCGATCATCGGCTACGAGAAGGCGGCCCTGATCGCCAAGACCGCCATGGCCAGTGGCCTGCCAATCGACCAGGTGGCCCAGGACCTGGGAATCCTCAGCAAGGCCGAACTCGAAGCCCTGCTGGTGCCCGAGAAGTTGACGCAACCCTTGCGGCCCTGAGACCGGCACAGGCGCCGGGCACAAAGACTGCTTAACCGTTCACTGCTGTACAGGATGAAAATGAACGCACCACGTTGGGGAATCGTTTTGGCGGTCACTGCCGCTTGCTGGTCGTCGGCGGCGCTGGCGCAGGGCGTGATCGAGCGCGTCAAGGCCGGCGGCAAGATTGTCATCGCGCACCGGGAATCGTCTGTGCCGTTTTCCTATGTCGATCCGGCCACCAAGAAGCCGGTGGGGTATGCACTGGACCTGTGCCTCAAGCTGGCCGACGCCGTAGGCAAGAAGGCCGGTGTCCGCAACGTGCCGGTGGAGTTCATGCAGGTCACGCCGGCCAACCGCATTGCGATGGTGGAGCAGGGCAAGGCCGACATGGAATGTGGCTCCACCACCAACAACGCCGAGCGGCGCGAGAAGGTGGCGTTCACCATTCCGCACTTCATCACCGGCGCACGCCTGCTGGTCAAGGCTGACAGCCCGATCGACCGGATTGAAGACCTGATGGGCAAAAAGCTGGTGTCCACCAAGGGCACCACGCCGCTGAAGGCGGCCGACCAGGCCAACCGCGAACGCCTGATGGGCATCACCATCGTGGAAGCGCCCGACCATGCGCGGGCGGTGGAAATGGTGGAAAAGGGCGAGGCCGATGCCTTCGTGATGGACGACGTGCTGCTGTTCGGCCTGGCCGCCAACCGGCCCAACCCGGCGGGGCTCAAGGTGGTGGGCAAGTTCCTCACCACCGAGCCGCTGGCCATCATGCTGCCGAAGAATGACGTCGAGTTCAAGAAGGTGGTGGACGATGAAATGCGCCGCCTGATTGTCAGCCGTGACATCTACCCCGTGTATGACAAATGGTTCGCCAAGCCGATCCCGCCCCGCAACACACCCCTGAACCTGCCCGTGAGCTACCTGCTGCGGGACTTCTGGAAATACCCGACAGACCAGGTGCCGTTCTGAGGCTTTAATCCTTCTTTTGAGCCGGGTCACAGGGTAATCCCGCAAGCCCGTATCTCTAGAATTTCGTTGTTTCCCTACCGTAACGCTTCACACAAGGAGATCTCTATGAAGAAGCATCTGTTGGCTCTCGCAGTCGTGGCCGCCGCCGGCGGCGCATTCGCCCAGGCGAATGACACCATCGCCAAGGTCAAGGCCTCCGGCGTCATCACCATGGGCGTGCGCGATTCCTCGGGCGCGCTGTCCTACACCCTGGGTGATGGCAAGTACGCGGGCTACCACGTTGAAATCTGCCAGCGCATCGTGGCCAACATCGAGAAGGCCGCTGGCCGCAAGCTGGAAGTCAAGTACCAGCCCGTCACGTCGCAAAACCGCATCCCACTGCTGCAAAACGGCACGGTGGACATCGAGTGCGGCTCCACCACCAACAACGCCACCCGCCAGAAGGACGTGTCCTTCGTGCTGACCACCTACGTGGAAGAAGTGCGCATCGCCGTCAAGGCCAACTCCGGCATCACGTCGCTGGCCCAGCTCAACGGCAAGAACGTGGCCACCACCACGGGCACCACGTCCGTGCAACTGCTGCGCAAGCACGAGCGCGCCACCGGCATCGACTTCAAGGAAGTGTTCGGCAAGGACCACGCCGACAGCTTCCTGCTGCTCGAATCCGGCCGTGCCGACGCATTCGTGATGGACGGCCAGATCCTGGCGGGCAACATTGCCACGGCCAAGAACCCGGCTGACTTCAAGATCGTCGGTGAAACCATCAGCGTCGAGCCGATCGCCATCATGGTGCGCAAGGACGATCCGGCCATCAAGAAGCTGGCCGACGACACCGTGCGTGACCTGATCAAGTCCGGCGACCTGCCCAAGCTGTACGACAAGTGGTTCGTGCAGCCCATCCCGCCGAAGAACACGCGTGTCGGCCTGCCGGCCAGCGACGCCACCAAGGCTGCCTGGGCCACGCCCAACGACAACCCCGTTGAAGCCTACGCCAAGAAGTAATGGGCCTCTGAACGGCTGAGGAAACCCCGCCGCGGCTATTGCTCTGGCGGGGTTTCTCCTTTAAGGTAGTCAAGCACTCAAGAGCGGCACGCGCCGCAATAAATTTCAAAGATTTCTTTCCTTGGCGGAGACTCCCCTATGGCTTGGGACTGGCAGGTATTTCTCAATGACGACGGCAGCGGGCGAACATACCTGCAGTGGATGATGGACGCCTGGGGCTGGACGCTCTCGGTCGCCGGCAGTTCCTGGGTGGTGGCGGTGGTGGTGGGTGCCCTGGTGGGTACCCTGCGCACCTTGCCCAACAGCCCCTGGCTGGTACGCCTGGCCAACGTGTGGGTCGAACTGTTCCGCAACATTCCGCTGCTGGTCCAGATCTTCATTTGGTACTTCGTCATCCCCAAGATATTCCCGGCCATGCAGCAGATCCCCGGCTTTGTGCTGGTGGTGTTCGCGCTGGGCTTTTTCACTTCCGCCCGGATTGCCGAGCAGGTACGCGCCGGCATCCAGGCGCTGCCACGCGGCCAGCGCTACGCCGGCATGGCGATGGGCTTCACCACCGCACAGACTTACCGCTACGTGATCCTGCCGATGGCCGTGCGCATCATCATGCCGCCGCTGACCAGCGAGTCGATGAACCTGCTGAAGAACTCATCCGTGGCGTTTGCCGTGTCCATTGCAGAACTGACCATGTTTGCCATGCAGGCGCAGGAGGAAACCTCGCGCGGCATCGAGGTGTACCTGGCGGTCACAGCGCTGTACGCGATGTCCGCCTTCGCGGTCAATCGCGTGTTTGCCTTCATTGAAAAGAAGGTCCAGATCCCCGGCTTCATTGTGGCTGGCGGCACGGGCGGGGGGCATTGACATGGGCGGACTCGACCTTTCCTTCGTCAACTGGGACATCATCAGCAAGTTCGTGGTGAACGGCTTCTGGTTCAGTGTCCAGCTGACCATCGTGGCCACCGTGGGCGGCATCATCTTCGGCACCATCCTGGCGCTGATGCGCCTGTCGGGCAACAAGGTGCTGATGCTGCCGGCCACCATTTACGTCAACGGCATGCGCAGCATCCCGCTGGTGATGGTGATCCTGTGGTTCTACCTGCTCGTGCCCACGCTGATCGGCCGTCCGATCGGCGCCGAGCTGTCGGCCACCATCACCTTCATCGCCTTCGAGGCGGCCTATTTCAGCGAAATCATGCGTGCGGGCATCCAGTCGATCCCGCGCGGGCAGGTGCATGCGGGCCAGGCACTGGGCATGACCTATGGCCAGAACATGCGTCTGGTGGTGCTGCCGCAGGCCTTCCGCAACATGCTGCCAGTGCTGCTGACGCAGACCATCATCCTGTTCCAGGACACCTCGCTGGTTTATGCGATTGGCGCCTACGACCTGCTCAAGGGCTTCGTGACGGCCGGCAAGATCTACGGTCGGCCTGAAGAGGCTTACCTGCTGGCCGCCATTGTTTACTTCATCGTCTGTTTCGGCCTGTCCTATCTGGTCAAGCGCCTGCAGGCCAGGATTGCCATCATTCGTTAAGGTTGGACAAGAACATGATTGAGATCAAGAACGTTTCCAAGTGGTACGGCCCGGTGCAGGTGCTGACGGACTGCTCCGTCAACATCAACAAGGGCGATGTGGTGGTGGTCTGCGGCCCGTCCGGTTCCGGCAAGTCCACGCTGATCAAGACGGTCAATGCGCTGGAGCCGGTGCAAAAGGGCGAGATCACCGTGGACGGCATCTCCGTGACCTCGCCCACCACCGACCTGCCCAAGCTGCGCAGCCGCGTGGGCATGGTGTTCCAGCACTTCGAGC